>Ga0131853_10015621_pt1 | contig 13878 bp, 1 predicted proteins | sample TergutLab28metaG_FD_92764 | JGI IMG/M metagenome (GOLD analysis project Ga0131853, IMG submission 92764) | Labiotermes labralis P1 segment gut microbial communities from Petit-Saut dam, French Guiana - Lab288 P1 (version 2) (version 2) | ecosystem: Host-associated > Arthropoda: Insects >... | reverse complement strand
GCCAATGATCCAATTGCTTGGATTTTATTCTTTGCACTTAATTCTGTACCCAAAACTAGCCTCAATCTCCTCAAGTATTCCTTCTTCAGCTTTTCTTTCTCATTCTTGTGCTGTATATCAAAAGTCTCTTCTATACCTAAATACTTATATGCTTTTCTCGGGTCCAGTTCTTTAATGTCGTTGTCAAATGTGCTTCCTACATGCATTGTTATTATTATTATTATTATCATCATCATCATCACCATCATCACAATCATAATCATCATCATCATCTCTTTATACAGGGTATTTATACTTATGTTCCTGAGACAAACTATTATTATTATTATCATCATCATCATCACCATCATCATAATCATCACCATCATCATCTCCTTTATGCAGGGTATTTATACTTACGTTCCTGAGACAAACTATGTCCTTAGGGAATACAGTGTTGCAGATATTCTGTTGTTACTATTCATGGTGCTTATATCGTTAGTTTCAGTGTTGAATATACTGTTTTTTTACATTAGTACTTTCCGCAGTGTGTGTGCAGTGCCCAATATGGCTGTTTTCTGTAGTTCCTTGATTTCATGTTTTCCTGGTATGTTGCTCACTTATTTTCTGAATGATTTTGAAATAGTCCCAGTCGCCCCTATTATTACTGGAATCACCTTTGCTTTTACACTCCACATGCGCTGTATTTCTACTGTAAGGTCTTTATATTTTAAAATCTTCTCAGCTTGTTTTTTAATCACATTTCTGTTTCCTGAGTTTGCAACATCTATTAACATACATGTTCCCTTTTCATTATCACGGATTATAATGTCTGGTTTGTTATTGGGGATAGTTCTATCAGTTTGTATTGTTGGTTCCACAATATGGTTACCTTGCCTCCTTGACTTGTTTCTACTGATTTTGGCTCATGTTCATACCAGTGTTTTTTGTCCAAATGTACCACTTTTTCCTTGCATATCTTGAAGTGTAGTTATGCACACACTCTACCATGTCTTTTTATATACTATACCTTTGCCAGTATTGGGCATGCTGATATTATGTGGTCTATTGTCTCATCAAATTGTTGGAAAAGTCTGCACTTGCTATCTGTCTCTGTGTTCAATATTTTTGTCGCATAATATTTTTTTATAACGTCTGGTCTTTTGCTGCCACTATTATTATTATTATTATTATTATTACTATTAATGCCATTTATAGAGTCGACGTTATCACGATACACAATTGTTTTAGAAATCTAGGAGTCACCTCCACTTTCCAGGGGCCAGGAGGGTGACAACAAGCCAGTTCCACACTACGAACCGACAGTTCTTGAGAGCCCCTTGACTCTCACTGTAAGTTGTCACTTTCTGCTGGTCGCATGTGAAATGATACATGTGAGCAGGAAGTTGCACTGATTATGCTGAAAATATTAGGCGACACCGCGCAAAATTAAGTCCTCTCCTAACTTTATCTTCGTGAGTGTTCTTCCACTCTCTGAACTTGTGTTCCGCAGTCTGCTAAAATGGATCACCTCAGTGCGTTTCTGTGCGTTTACTCAGTCCCTCCAGACAGATGCCGGCTTCGTTTCTCGAGTAACCATGAAAAAGTTCGATAAAATCCTTTCCGGTTCAATTATTTACTAATCAGCCCACCATTCGGCTCTATGTCGACTAACCGTCCACGAACTACTGAATTCCCGGCTTCGGTTACAAAAATGCAGCTAGCGGCTCGCACGGTTGTTTCTCAGGGATGATGCAAGGGCGTGTTAGTACGTCTTTTGGGATGTCCATCCGTTGTCGAATCGAGGATAAATGCCTGCTGTCTTTGGGTAACTGCTGCGGCTTTTGTTGCAGATTTATGCTGGTTCATACAGATTATAAGGTGATACAATTAATATACACAGATTTTACTACAGGTGGTGGTCATAGAGTGCTAATATGCAGAAGGCACTGATTGATACAGGAGCTATCCTTTGCTGTAGACTTCTTCTTCTCCTTATTATTACTACTACTACTACTACTAACTGCAATTGAGTTGTCACCCGGTGGTAGTATTCCTTACACTAGTACAAACAAAACAAATAAGAATAAAATATACATAAAGGAAACAATACAATAACACAGTACTAACAATACAAAACACAGAAATTACAATTACACATATTACCAAAGCACCCACACAATTGTCAAAACACCCACACATACGCACACACATACATTACAAAACAAGTTAAAACAACCACAGTACAACATACACAGCAAATGAAATAGATACACACCATATGATAAAAGAAATATAAACCCTAAATGCACAACTTTCACTGTAGCGATTGTGATAGCAGCCACATGTTTCGGCTACGTAAAGTAGCCATCAACAGGATGTGTATATGAGAAATGTAAAAAGGAGAAGTATACACGTCTGAAACACACAGCCTGGTGATGGACACTTTACGTAGCCGAAACATGTGGCAGCTATCACAATCGCTACAGTAAGAGCTGTGCATTGAGGCATCGTGTTTCTTTTATTATACATTCTACAGGACAACGGTGATGCCACACCCTAAAATTGTTCACACCCACTACACTCAAACGTTCCTGGTACCGCCTCGTTCGCTGCAAGGTACCACTAACGACTGCATTCCAACAACGTCTGTACGAACGCCTAGCCAGTTAGCAAATTTACTAAGAAAAGGGTTATGAGGCAATTTACCTCAATGGCTAGGCGAGGTTCAACTAATGTTTTGCAACCTTTAGGGTATCCGGGATATATAGAGCCTCCGAAAATTACTGTATGCAGAAATACAATTATGTTGTTAATATCAATTTAATAGTATTCATTCCTCGCATTATTTGCTGAACTACGTGATGAAAGGCAGCCAGATGCGACATGTGTCATTGTAAAATTTATAATTAAAGTTTAAACCACGTCTCCAACACATTTCGACTCTTTGGAAGTGTCATCATCAGGGAGAATTTACATCAATATGATATGTATAAAGTGGGCCGGGTAGCTCAGTCGGTATAGCGACTGACTACGGGCTGGACGGTCCGGAATCAAATCCCGGTGGGGACGAGATTTTCCGCCCGTCCAGACCGGCCCTTGGTCCCACCCAGCCTCCTGTAAAATGGGTACCGGGTTTTTTTCGGGGGTAAATTGCGGCCTGGGCGTGCTGCTGACCACTCACCCCCTTCTAGTGCCGCGGTCATGGAAGAGTAGAGCTATACATCTACCCACCCTCTGGGCAACAGCGGGCATGTAACGGGATCACTTTACCTTTTTATGATATGTATAAAACATGAAGTAAACCTAAGCTTGCTTTTAAAATATAATAGTAAGTTGTTGTGGTACTTGTCTTAAGCAGTATGGATTAGCATAGAATGTGGAACGTGGTCATAAAGTAAGATGGCAGTCTGTACAGTTGTTATTACTATGTATGTATAAAATATAAAATGTAATGTTAAACAAGAAGTATGAAGTGTAAAACAACAGCCGTGCTCGTAAATACATACCGCTATATCAGGGCAACATGTCTATCTTCTTTCCTCTTCGCGGGCACGGACCCAGGCTCAGACTTGGACCTTGAGCTGTTACAGTAGTTTTAGACTGACAGCCTCGTAATATGAACCACAAATTATACTACAGATGTGGGGATAATATTAAAATGGATCCTGAAGGAATAGGATAGAAAGGTGTGGAATGGATCCAACTGGCTCAAAGTAACGATAAATAGTGGTATATATTGAAAGCGGTCTGAATACTGACGGTGACGCTCAAGTAAGTCCAAGGAATTTCTTGGCTTTTCAAGAGGGACTGTACTGTGTGGAACTGATTGTCATATCAATGTTCTGTGAAGAAAACAGTTGACAACACTTGTATTTGTTGAGTCGTACTGCCTAAGGACCTCAAACTTCTATTAATGACACGCAGCCCACTTAAGGTAGCTTGAGACACGGCTGTAAACCTGTCCTGACTCAACCCTTCACCAAAGCAGTGGGAACGAGCAGTAATTGTGGGGCGCCTACAGTATGCATGTGTCATGGGCTCGTTGTAGCTTTAATTGTGATTTGCGCTTGAGTGACAGCACTGTAGGTGTAGTGGTGCCCCTCAACTCCACGCGGTGGCGCAGTTGGTTGAGGCATTGCGCTACAATTCGAGTTCAATCCCCGGTGGTGTCATTGGAACTTTTCATTAACATAATCCTTCCGCACGCGCTATGGCCCTGGGGTCGACTCAGCCCCTAACAGAAATGAGTACCAGGACCCTTGGGGGGGAGGAGAGGTAGAGGGGGCCGGTGTCTAGAGCTGACACACTATCCACCTTCATGTGGCGAGTGTTTTGAAATCTGCGAGCCTCAACCTCCTGGAACCCTGAGCGCCTGTCCAGGTCTGTTCAGAGATTGCTTTACGTTGCTGCCCGGTCAGAGGCAAAGAATTTTCCTTTCACAACGTCCAGACCGATTCTTGAGCCCACTCAGACTCATTTAGTGGCTACAAGGGGCTCTTCTTTCAGGAGCAGAGTGGCATCGGTGTGAAGCTGACTACTGACCTTCGTATAACGCTGGCGTTACTCGTAGGAATGCATGGAGATAGATAAACCTGCACTCTCGCAAAGGTTTCGTCGTAATTCAGAAAGAAGACAATCTCCTTATTATTTAACCAATGCACTGTATATATTTTATTTCATTCATCTACCATTGACGATGCATAATCATATCGATCGACAGCGTCGATGAATAAAACACTTGGATTTAAGAGGCTTATAGAAAATTTCTTAATTTTTGTGTCTACCAAATTGACTCATTGCCTCCTTGTTTTAATGTAAAAAATGATTGGAGAGTCTGTATTTAGTAATGCTGTATACAGAATGAACAATGCCGTTTGTTGCGATTTCTTAAGCGCAATTTAATCCCGTTTATCCTTTTTTGGCGGCGGTACGTGAAGTGGACTTTATGTTGCCAGTATGACTGACGTCAACTTTTAGTGAAAGTCACACATTTCTGATACTTAAAAATCATTCCACAGTACCTTTCAATCACTGATACGTGGCTAAAATCAAGAGGACAGACGGACAGAAACTTCCTCTGCATAAGGAGATGTATTTTTTCAATTCGTCAACAACGTCTAGTTTAGAGTGTGATGAACACAAAGGAAAAGTGAGTGTAAAATACTTCCGTTGTACGTGGGGCATTTGTATCCTGTAGTGTGTATGTACCGTTAGCGCAGTGAACCAGTCAGAACACCCACGTCCACAGACACACTGCCCAAATTCTCCTTCTCTGTGCCCCTAACATGGCACTGGATCATGTGACGCATCAGTACAGTCCTGTGTTGTGAGGAGCAGTGAAGGGGCGGACGTTGTGACAGCAGCAAGCTAATAAGTCCCTTGGTATGCAATGCCAGAGCGAGTGCTGTGCTGACGTGGACCGTATATGCAAACACAGACACGGTATTGGTTGTTTGGCGGTACACGCTAGTGTGTCCTGGGCTTTATTTCGTAAAATCAAAAGTGTTTGCTCAAAGTGCGGAATGAGCAAATATGAAATATTTCAATAAAGTAACTGTCAACATGTGTTTTCTGTATGTAAAGTACTTGTGATAATTATGATAATTAGGTTGTAGGTTGGACGACCGGGGAATCGACTTTCGATTTAATTTGGCATTTTTTCTTCTTTTCTACATCACGTCCAAATAGGCTAGGGGTCCCATCCAGCTGGGGAGGAGGGCGCTGTGACCTAGGGTTGAAGTAGGCTGGGTGTGAAGCTGGCCAATTACTGTATCTACTTTCTGCATCAAATAGCATGGAGCTATACCTTCTGTTCCCCCACACTTCTTTGTGGCGTGTTGCTTAATACAGAACAGAGACAAATCTGCATTTTACTCACTTGCTGGCAATGTTTTGTGTGATCATGTTGCTGGAAGGAAAAAAGCGGCCGGTGCTTAGGGCTGACATCCGTAACATCTTCGTATGCTGATTGTTTGGAAATTCTGGGAGCCTCAGCTTTCTGAAGCCCTAAGGACATGTAAGGGCCTGTAATGGGATTGCTTTATGTTTTTATATCGCTAAGAGATCGACGGGAAATATAAGTAAGGGAGGACTTCAGACATAAAATTTCAATCAAGAAAGGTGAAACAAAGGTCCACGTTGGAGATCTAGTTGTAGGTGGGAGGTTTCAGGTAACAGAGAACATATTTATCGTAGCCAAATTTTGTGAGATACCTGTCTATTCATATTCTGTTGCACTCACACCAATCATATCCTACTTACAGGCTGTGGCCCAGCACACCGTCGAGTGTGCCTTCGGTTTAAAGAACTGCAGATATTTGTCAGCACAGGCCTGAACTTTCAGACACGTTGGATAACCCTATATGGTGAAGTACAGCATACGGCAGCAAAGAGAGAATATTAACGGGAATTTTAAAGTTCGAAAATTAGGTGCCTGTTATATTTGTCATTTTATAATTAATGGTATGAGCCGGTCCCAGTGGCCGCGCAGTCTAAAATGTAGCTCTGCGGCCGCTCGCTTGCTGGGGTTACGGGTTCGAATCCCACCCATGGAACGGACGTTTGTCTGTTATGAGCGTTCTATGTTGTCAGATAGAGGTCTCTGCGAAGAGCTGATCACTCGTCCAGAGGAGTCCTACTGACTGTGGTCCGACTTTGTGTGTGATCTAGAAATCTCAAGAAGGAGGAGGCAGTGGCCCGCGTTGGGCCGCGGTGCCACAGGGGGGGAAAAAGTAATTGTATAAAATATTCAACGTTCTAAATTTTATACAAATTTTTTTTCTGTTTCTTACTTAAATTTACCTGCGACCGGCTTTACTTCTCAGACTTATTCGTTTGATTCGTGTGCGTTTTGAGTATGATACACCTGAGTTAGAGCACATTTTAAAATCAGATGTTACATAAACTCTCAAACTGCTCCATAACAGATACTACATACACATTCATACTGCCCTGTATTTTTGGAACAGATTTTTCATACACATTGAAACCTCCTTATATTTTTCGAACGTATGTTACATACACACTCAAACCGCTCTATTTTTGGAATATATATTACGTACACATTCAAACCTCGCTATATTTTTGGAACAGACATTACATACAAATTCAAACCGCTCCAAATTTTTGGAACAGATGTTACATACACATTCAAATGGCTTCATATTTTTGGAATAAATGTTACATACATCTACAAATGAGTTTATATTTTTGGAACAGATGTTAAATACACATTCAAACGGCTTCATATTTTTGGAAGAGATGTCACACATTCAAACGTCTTCAAAATTTTTGGAACAGGTGCTACATAAACATTCAAACGGCTTCATATTTTTGGAACGCATGTTAGGCATACATTTAAGCTGGTCCATTTCGTACTATTGCAGTGAGTCATAACTATTCTGCTCCCGCGAGCTTTGGCCCTGTGGAACATGACTTGGTTCTTCTTGCTTTTGCTGTTCTGTTAGCAGCAATCCCTCAAGAGCAAGGCTATCTGGAGTAATTGCTGCTGACGCACAGTATCAGGTATTGCGCAACGCCCAGCAATCAGGATACACACAATGTCACTTACAGAAAGAGTTTCCAGGAAACCGAACACTATTCTTCCTTTTCCGATTACCTGCTTCCTTTTGAAAATTTTACACCTAGTGGTACAGAAACTGTCGTGTTCGTATCATCGTAGCAGTGGGTGTTACTTCACAACGATACACATTTCGAATGTGTGACAGTCACACAAAGTAGAACCTGCTTGTCTGTTCCATCTTTAGAGGATATCGGTTAACTAGGAGACCACCTAGAGCAGTGTTTCTCAAACGCTGGGCCGCGGCCCGGTACCGCGCCCTGGAATCAATTTTATCGGGCCGCGAGAGGTTCTCCTGGAATTGATAACTAATTTAAATGTAAATTTATATTTGTCAACATGCCACACCGCACACATAAGTAACACTGTGGCGCGTTCGGGTAGTGTTATAATAATAATAATAATAATAATAAAATAAAATAATTATTATTAACTGCAACTGGGTTGTCACCCGGTGGCAGTGGTTATTATACATGTATACAAAATATGAAATTGGTTACTAATAAATTTAAGTCGGGAGGGCTACATGAGAAGCATGTAGTGGCAACTTGGAACCTTGGGAACCATCTCAGCATTTGCTTATAAAAACAAAGAAACAAAGAAAAACCTGTGTCGAGGTGGCCGGTCGCAGGACCCAATTGGCCGGCTGTCCTATAACAATCTGATACCGCTTAAGTCGCAGACAGCGATTTTAGGTGATCTGATCTCGTCGGCAGCAATACAAGGTACTTCTATCATCATGTAAAATGCCCGATGTCTTTGTCCGATTCTAACCAAATTCGGGGTTTCGCGACAGGTTTTCGTAAAAGTACCCAGTATAAAATGTTAGGGAAATCCTTCCAGTGGGGGTCTCGCTGATCCTGGCAAAGGGACGGACGGATGGATACGGAGAAGACGGAGAGACGTGACGAAGGTTGTAGGAACTTTTTGCGGCTACGTGAAGGTGCCTAAACTTTAAAAACAACGGGGGAAACTATGTGCAAAATATTACCTCTTTCGCTGAAAATCTCAGATCAATTCTGACGTTGGTAGGGGATGGAGAGCGAATGCATGTTTCGTTTAGGCCCTAAACTTTAGGGCGTCAGTTCGTAGAAGCGAGTGTAGGCCTGCTCCTGCATCCAATTTCCCACATGTTTGTAAAGTGAAAAGCATCATTACGTTCTATACGGTGAATACAGAGGTAGTGTACGTTTGAGGTACTTACTGTTCCCCCCATACATTCCAAGTGCCCCACCAATTTCATACTTCACCTGATCACCCGAAAGATATTCAAGCTATATGAATGTTTCTGCAATAAGGACGGGAAGCGTGTGTCTATGTCATCTTCCGATGCTTTCAACAACGAACTGAAGGGGTAAGGGCGCAGACTTGCGTGTAGCGCCATCCATACCTGCGCATTTTCGATGAAAGGGTTTGAGGAGGCTTGGAAGAAATGTTGATCGATGCTACGTGTGCTTGGTGGTGAGGTTATGGGATGTACCTCTTTGTTCTCAGGGTATGTGCCTGCGGAACGCATTGGGTGGGCCACAGAGTCGTTCTGGATGTGGTTAGGGAGACAAAAATCCCTTCTGTTCTCAGTAATAGGCCGTAAATGGCTATTCCATAGTATTTGGCTTGCCTTGGTGACACCTCTGTCCCCGCTTTTGTGAAACCACAGGTTTATTAATACGTCGACGTGAAACGAAGATGGGGGCTGTTGTGTCCGTTAGTTGGCTTTTTATCTCTGCCCGCTACGATGTACCGCGGATTTGTGCGGGTGCAAACCGTACACACTTCTTTCAACCCACCCTAATGTCTTTAGCAAAAAGAAACACAAACCGTCCTTGCAGTTAAGGATCAAGGAAAAGAAGAATGTCTGTCCCAATGCTGTACACTTGTCATGTTGGGTTCTGAGGTGGAACTGTGTCCACTAGACGGTAGGTTATTCCGGTGACGTGGAGGTTACACATTGTAGTCTGGTAGTTGCCGATGTAGAATAACCTACTACTTCTATCGTCAAGTTTACTTCTTTCGGACTGGTTTAAGTAAAGTTAAAGTTCATTCTATACCTGCCGCAAAGGTCCAGAGGGGGAATACACGTTTACCTCTACTCTTTCTTTAACCTCGGCACTAGATATCGGTGTGTGGTCAGCGCCACGTCCCGGCCGCTTTACTCCCGGGAAAGACGCGGTATCCATTGTTCACAAGGCTGTGTAGGCCCCAGGACTGGTCTGCACGGCTACAGAATATTTTGCCCCCACCGGGATTCGATACCCCGACCGTCTAGCCCGTAGCGAGTCGCTATACCGACTGAGCTATCCCGGCCCACACTAGTTCAGGACTGTCTCCAATAACGGTGTTCAGTTGTCAGAATATTAAGCTTATGTCTCTTTGATAACGTCACACCAATGCTGAATCTGAAACGTGACGTAATGCGGGTCCCACTCCAAACGTAATCAGTTCTGCTGTCTGTCTGTCTGTAATGAGGGTCCATCAGACACGGGTTGCCCATTAGCCAAGTCCATTGTCACTGCCACCATAACGTACAGTTCCTGCTAAAACATAGTCGTAGTTTCTAGCTGCATGCGACAGGTGTTGAAAATTACAACTACAGGGAATTTATTTCTATCGCCACTGCGAGCAGGGCAGATTACCACACACAAAGCCGGCATCCACCGACTTCGACGATAAGCACAGTGATAGCGGTGAATATGAATATTACGGTATTACGGGATGTGACGCCGTTTAGTTTAGTATATAGGTTCAAGTGCTAGGAACCTGCCTTGATCTTCAGAATCATCTGAAACATTTGTGCCACTCTAGTGTCGTGTGACCCCCTGAAGACCGTTTCTTTTTATACCCAACCGGGCTTTAAATATTTGATTGAATGAAGAATAATTTTAATCGTAAAGTCAGAGATTTGTGTGAATTTTGAGGAGTGTAGTAGGAGCCTCCTCATTCACCAGGTTTCTAGATTACATACAATGACGGACCACAGTCGGTAGGACTCCTCTGGACGAGTGATCAGCTCGTCGCAGAGACCTCTACCTGACAACACACAACACTCACAACAGACAGACATCCATGCCGCCCGGTGGGATTCGAACTCACAATACCAGCAGGCGAGCTGCTGCATACCTACGCCTTAAACCGCGCGGACACTGGAACCTTCACACACATTGCTCTACATTTTGATGTTTGTTGGACTGTGCGTCATTATGATAACTGAAGAATAAAAACCAACTAGATGCAGCTTATTATTTTATTGTATTTCTTATAGGCTCAACATGTTACGGGCGCTACTATGCCCATCATCAGGAGCTCGCGACTATAATGTTGCTTGGAGATTAGGTGCGGTTAGGCTGGAGTAGTGTCCGGGCTGCAGACCAGACACTATTCCAGCCTAACCGCACCTAACCTCCAACCTACAGAAAACCAAGAACGAAACGACCAATGTGGTAATCAACATTATAGTCGCGAGCTCCTGATGATGGGCATAGTGGTGCCTGAAACATGTTGAGCCTATAAGATATACAATAAAATAATAAGTGCCATCTAGTTGGTTTTTATTCTTCAGTTATTGCTCTACATATCTGAATTTCCAGAATAACGACTTCATTGTAATTGTCCAGTCACAATATATGTATGAAAGTTGACGAACATCAAGGACGGTGCGCAGTTTAAAATTGTAGAGTGACCTTAGAAACCTGGATAATTGGAAACCGGAGGACGTCTGTCCATTCTCGGTTCGTACACGTGGCGATAGCGCGTGAAGTATGCAGTAAACTTACTGCACTGGCCTTGTGCTGCTTCTTACAATTCTTGTTGCACTTAGCGTGTCTCACATGAAGACAGACTTCGTGTATGCCCTAGTGAATTGTTTTTGAAAGCACTTGGATAAAAAAAGAATTATAATTTTTCAAGCTTTGGGGTGAATAACATTTCGTGGATTGTTGTTTGTGTTGTAGCAAGGACATATGTATCCATGGAAACCATTAAAGTCCTATGTCGCTTCTCTATACAGCGCAAGACAGATGCGATGACCAGCAAGTTGCATGGACATGCTGTCTATGGCTCACTGCGCCAGGTGGTAAATAGCGGTCCCTTCTTGTCGCTATGCAGGCATATCCCTATCTGCTTAATTGCATGCCACCTCTGGGAAGAGCATTAAAACTCATATAAGGGGACCGTCTACCGATGCTTCCTTCAACCCTAACGAAGACGTGGTCATTGTGGTCAGTAAGAGTAATGAGAAATGTGGCGCTTAACTCATTTGCTTCTTTACTTTAAACTGAGACAGGTACAGATCTCCCCATCTCTCAAAACTAACCGAAGCATCTTTTGAATCTCAAGAAAGGAATTTAGAACTGCTCCGGTATTGAGACATTTGAATTTTTCACAGGGTACAGTCTTTTTGTGTTGCGATGCTGTGACAGTGGGTAGGTTGTAGCCGACGTTTCGGAGTATCGTATGGTAATGACTTAATATTCTAGGGTCGACGATTGTAAGCAGACCTGAATCCGCCAAGGTTCTGTCCTCATGCCTTCCAGGTAAGTCACGAAATACAGTTTTGAGAGAAACCCCTTTTTGTCATCTGGGTTTTGCCAAATTCTGGTCTTGCAAGCGGACACAAACTTTCAAGTAGGGCGCTGCCGCCATCATCAGGGTAACCTAAGGATGGAGGCAGCAGGTGCCTCTAAAATGTAACAAATCCAAGGTCTCGATGGCAGTTGTCGTCAATTTCTGACTATTTTTTATTTTTTTATCTCAGTAATTAACCAACTTGATGCACAAACATTTGTTTTACAAAAGTTTAAAACAAAAATTTTGTGCATCAAGTTGGTTAATTACTGAGATAAAGACACTGAGATGCACGGTCAGCAAAACGTCAAAATATTTTTTGTTTGTTTATTGCTTAGTTTTTAATCAAGTATGATCACAGCATGGTACAAATTATTTCTCCACCCTACGTAAAGGTAAAGGAGCGTGGTTGGGCACGGCAATGGGGAAGATTTAACGTTAACTTTTATGTGTTTATTCTCGTGGTCAACACTCGAAACCAGGACCACGTTTCGTAGGCGTGTGTGCGTACTTGCGCGCATGAATGTGTGAATCGAAATCCTTCAATGAACATGCCCTTCGACTACAGTTACTCACAGTTTAAACTGCATTAAATAGCTTGAGTGACTACCTGTTCTGCATGCTTTGTAATTACTGAGAGACTCAGCGTGAAAAATATTCGTCTCTTGCATTCAGCCACTTGTCATTCATTTCCGCGTCATGCAATCTGAGATGCATTGTCTGGATATGGCGCGTAATTTCATAACGCATTAAAATATTTAAAATTACGTGAATGAGATTTGGGCTTCTGATGTTGGCGAAGATTCATGCTGTGGTACGTTAGGTTGTGACATCATGTAGTCTGGTAGGTATGTACTAACTTTTCAGAGGGATCTGCTACCTCCACCTTCGCTCCGGGAAGTGACTTGGCTTCGATCTCATTGACGGGTAAATCGGATTTAGCTATGTCCAGTGCGGAGGAGAACCATGAGTGGAGGTACATCGTTACACATCCACACGTACGCATGGATTAACACTTCAAAGTCCCAGTGGTTAAAATATGTATGTACAATCAGTTCTAACACCCAGAAATTCTACGTTCTGCCCACTAAGTGTATTTATGTGTTTTTTTTAATGGTTCAGAGTACAAACAGCGATTATTTGTGGATTTTGGTCTTTACGTAAAAATCCGAATAATACACAAATTTCTGTTAACATCACTGTATTTTCATTGTTACACTGCTACATGTTTCAGCCCTCCAAGGACCATCCTCAGGGAATACTGACACATTTCTTGTGCAGGGTCAACACAATATGTGTCCAGATTTTTTTTTCATTTTGTTACCGTGCAATGTTATCAATGTTTTTCAAATACCAACTTATTACATTATTTATTTACTTGATAAAACACACGTTAAAATACGTACGTCTAATCCATTAAATTTTTTAAATATAACACTCCTACATGTTTCAATCCTTCCGGATCATCATCAGGGAGTAAATGTTCCTATATATGAAGTTATTAAATATTTCTATATTTGTTGATGTTCTCGGTATGATGGCGGCTTGTCTGTAATTGTAATAGACGATTATAAGTTTTTAGATCTATTTTTTTATTTAATTTTGGTCAATGTACATATCATTTGTCTAAATTTTTACTTGCATGTGGTTGTGTAGGTTATGTTGTGTTCGGTTGGTCTGATCGTTGCCTGTCCTGTGTCGTTATGCATGTAGTAATCCGTGATTATCATGTGGTGGCGTTGTAGTTTGTATGAAGT
>Ga0131853_10015618_pt1 | contig 13879 bp, 10 predicted proteins | sample TergutLab28metaG_FD_92764 | JGI IMG/M metagenome (GOLD analysis project Ga0131853, IMG submission 92764) | Labiotermes labralis P1 segment gut microbial communities from Petit-Saut dam, French Guiana - Lab288 P1 (version 2) (version 2) | ecosystem: Host-associated > Arthropoda: Insects >... | reverse complement strand
GATCTCTGGAATACAAGACGTGAGACTCAAATACAAACAAAACTGGATCAACCACCTTGAAAGAATGGACAACACCAGACTCCCGAAACACGTCCTCAACTACAAACCTCGAGGAAGAAGAGACCGTGGACGCCCCAGGAAACGATGGCAATGCGTCGATGCCGGAACAGGTCAAACGACATTATCTATGGAGGAAGATGATGATGACGATGATAATTTGATGGTTCAATAAAGTATTTATTAGTATTATTTACGATAAACCTTCATACATTTTAATGTTTTTGTATATAGTTAATGTTAATAACAAACTCCTCCATCCCAAACAATGGAAGTCTGTTGTATTATCACCGCGAATTTCCTTGAAGATGATCATGAAGTAGTCGAAACAATTTGGCGAAAACAAAGCGCCTAATACTATACATATATCAGTTGTTTGTACTATGATAATTCTATTAAGTGTACTGTGATATCTACAACGTACATAAAAAATAACATTAAAACCCCAAGTGAAAATGTTTTCTATCCACTGCTCTTCGAATTCCAAAAGATCATTCCTTTTTCAAGGTTCCCATGTTTCGCCCGTTAGTCCTTCTGGTAAGAGCAACATGTAGTTGAAGATGAATATGGGTCCACTGGTGGAATGATATTGACAAGGAAAACCGGAGTACTCGGTCAGAAACATCTCCCACGTCAATGTGTCCGCCACGTACGAGTATCTCACATGCACTGGCCTGGGATCGAACCCGGGCCTTCGCAGCCAGAGACCTACAACCAACAGCTTAAGCCACAGAACGGCCTAAAAAAGGAAACTCTTCAGTATCTGTGCTGTTTCGTACTGCGGACCTAACAGAAAAATCTATAAAATTTAATCCCAAGTTTTTCCACATATGTGTGTGTGTGTGTATATATATATATATATATATATATATATGTGTGTGTGTGTGTGTGTGTGTGTACAAAGACAGTAACTAAAGCTGTTAAAGCGACGTGCAAGGATTGTTACAGAATACTTGGATGTGATTCGAATTCTCATTACTAGAATCCTTTAATTACACGATAATTTAGTTTAATTTAGGATTACGTTTGTTTAAAATTTTGGCTGTCACATATTTGTAAATTTCACCCTAGAACAGGTCACGAAGGCCCGAAGGGGGAGTAGAGGTATAGCTCTACTCTTTCTTTAACTTCGGCGTTAAGATAGGGGTGGGTGGTCAACGCCACACCCAGGCCGCTTTATCCCCGGGCAAGACTCGGTATCCATTGTATAGGAGGCTGGTCTGGACGGGTGCGAAAAATCTGGCCTCCACCGGGATTAATTTACATAATTTATTGGTCCTATTAACATGATTAGAAAATGGCAATTTGCAGTCAGGATGTACGAAACATAGTAATAAAATTTCAGCTTCCGTAAAAATAATTTTACTTAATACCTGAAAGACTTGCTTGTTCTTAAAACTAACTCTGCCTCAAGGACTTCGTGTTTCGTGTACAATGCATACGTTAGGCTACAAGGAAAAACTTACTGTGTGGAATACTTCTTTCATAAACTTTCGATTGTGAAACACATAATTGTCACTGGAAAAAATGTAATGTCACGAAACAGGGAAAAACATACCTTGCGCTATGCAGCACAGAACGTGGTGTACCTCACATTTATGGGTTTTATGTTGGTCTCAGAGCAAACAGCAATTATTTCCCTATGCAGCATTAACTGACTGGTTTTTGTAACCGAGGCGGAGTGCGTTTACTGCGCGGTACGGACTGAATACTACATATGACTTATTTGAAGAACAAACACGAAAAGACCGATGACTTTTGCATTAAGGAATGTTCTGTCGGACATCGGAGAGCAGTGGATAGAAAAGCACCCTCACTTTTTAATCATCATCGTCATCACTATTATCATCATTTAGCTCACAAGCATTTGGGCCACTTGTTGACCACTACAGTTCTCTCTCACAAAGAAGTCTCTTTAATGGTCTCACCCGGTTTCTCTGCAATTTGGTCTATAATTTTTTTTATTATCATCGATAATAACGTATGACGAGGCATTCTGTTTTTACGTTGCAACCAATTTCTGTTGTATTCATTATTAAAGAATTAAAAACCTATTTTTTTTGCCAGTAAATAAAAGTCATTACACTTCAATGAAATGTAATTTGTCATTCAATTACAATTACAGTTAGAGAATGTGAATTTTTCGAAAATGATTTTATAAATTCTCGCGAAATGTCGATACCTCAGAGGCAGAGAAGAGATGTGTAGGAGGGAACGCCGGGAGAAACAGAAAGGAAAAAAAGGTTTGGATAGACAGACACATGGATAAACACGGAGGACAAATACGCATTCCGTGTTTTTAGATAGGGAACGTAAAAGTAGCAACGTTCAATTGCTAAAACTTTTCAGCAAACTGTTTTTTTTTGTTGCAGTTCAGAGAAGTAGGATTCAGCAAAGCGCAGACATGTCTGCCGCGTGTGACTTGAAGAGATGAATCTCTGAAGAGAGAGTGAAAGGATTTAAATCTGTAGGCAACGATTACGTTAATCTGAAGCTTTCATTGGAAGCTGAACAGCTGGTGAGTATGGCGGAACAGTCGGTGTTCTGCATGGCTAGCTATCTGGTATTTTGGAACTGGGTGAAACTCGTCTATTCACCGCCTGATTTAATCCTGCTCAGGCGTTCAAACGGTCGGTTATCCAGTGGAGATCAGATAAAAGCGGCCGCAACGTGACACTCAATCACGTGCAGAATTTCGAGAAACTCAGAGGCTGTACCTCCAGAAGTAGGCCATGGCTCATTGGGTTTTACTGTCAATACTACACGTTGCAGAGTGTTCACACAATAAAACTAAGTTATTGTTGTTATTATTATTATTTGTGTTTTTTGTTTTTTATTTTTTTGTAATTGTGCTGGTTCTGTATTTGGTATTTTTGCTGTTGAACCAGCGCATCAATAAACAAGGACGGGATTGATTATAATAATAATAATAATAATAATAATAATAATAATACTATTTACTTAGTTCCGTACTTACTTACGCCATGGAGCGCTGTCCTTCTTGAGAAACTGACCGTTTCTCAGCTTGTCAAGAAATTACCAGCGTTTTATGGATACCGAAGGTTCATTACAGCATTCACAAGTGCCCGCCACACGTTCCTATCCTGAACCAGGTCATTCCCGTCCATACCCTCATAACATTTTCTGAAGATCTATCTTAATATTATCATCCCATCTACGACTGGGTACACCAAGTGGACTCTTTCTTTCAGGTTTCCCCACCAAAACCCTATATAAACACCTCCTCTCCCCCACGTACGTGCCACATGCCCCGTCCGTCTAATTCTTCTAGATTTGACCACCCGAATAATAATAATAATAATAATACACAAATCTTAGTTCCTAATTCACGCAAGCCTACAGGACTTATAATGTGATTCGAAAAATAAAGTCGGGGTTATGTTAGAACGGTAATGAACTTTCGGGTACTATAAAATTTGGTTAATTTCTTGACTAACTGGTGAATGGAAAGGGAAATTGTTCCATGGAGTAGGTCGACGTAATTAGGACTAGAAACGGACGCAAATTTTCCTTCATTTTTCAGACTAGATGAGCAACTGTTAGCTCCTCAATAACGAATGTCTTGTGTAGAAATAGGTACTAAAACCAAAATAAATTTTTTAAAATCTTATTTTATTGACCTAAGATATAACTTGTGCTCAACAAGTATCGCGTTGTTTGCAGTGTGATAAGCCAGAACCTTGTGAAACAGACTGTACTGTGGCCTGTCTTCTGAACAGGTAGCTGTGTTCTATCGACCGATACACTGTACCTGTCATGTGTGTCAGCCTAGTTGGTAGGGGAACTCAGTGCCGGGATCCACACAATTGTCAAGTTCGGAGCTGCTTCAACAGGCTGCCGTTCCCCCACATAGGGGAAATCTAGATCCCACTCACCATTCTTAGGTGCATTCGTAAAACTACGAAAAGCGACTATTAGCTTCATTATGTCTGTCTATCCTTCTGTCCGTCCTAATGGAACAACTCGGCTCCCACTAGACGGATTTGAATGAAATTTTATATCTACGTATTTTTTTTAAAATGTGTCACAAAATCAAGTTCCACTAAAATCTGACAAGAATAACGGGTACTTTAGGTGAGTTAAGTTCTCGCTCAGTTCTTCTTAGAATGAGAAATGTTTCAGACAAAATTCGTACAGAAAATCAAAATATACTTTATATTTTGTAACATTTTTCCGAAAACCGTGCTTTTTGTGAGATAACGTGGAAAAATATAGTAGAGCCGGAGATGCCACAGATGACAATATGGCGCATCGCATTGCATGCTGGACACTTGAAGCTAAAAACACATGCTCAGAATATGTAATACTTATTGCTTTGCCATCGCAAAAACAGTTACTCAAAAGAGCCTTAACGTTATGTTAAAATGTACAAGTACATTGCCTGTTCTTTCGGCGCATGAAGTTGCCCAGAGATCATTATAAAAGATCTATGCCTTTTGCTTATCGAGCTATTGCGAAGTCATAGAAGGATGTACTTTTACACCACAACCCATCCTCCTCGTCGTTCCCTTTATTCCCCTCCAACCATCGTGCCCTTTAATATACACAAATATCAGTTCTGAAAACCCTCGCTAGCGACACGAACTTTGGGCTGGCTAATACGAACCACAAGGGACTTGAAGAATTAGGGCAGTAAGCAGCGTTTTTCTTGGACCCGTCGGTCCTTGAATCCGAGACCAACACGTTTTCCCGAAACGTCGGGAAGCAAGTATGCAGTGACGCAGCGTCGCAAATCTGAAGACGTGATACAAAATTGCCAGCAGTTTGGCGCACTGGAGGCAATTTGTAACCTCAGAAACGTCATAGGCCATCACAACTGAGGGGGTTTGGTGGTCTTTTTCAGTACCTCCAAGCAAACACCAAATTATCACCCGAATAACAGGATGACTGAATTTCCTAGCCCTTTAACATGCACTGAACATACCGCTGCCAATAGATATAAATATACATTTAACAGGCAAGGTGCAAAATTATCTGGGCCTAAGAGAGAGGACGTAAGAGCGGAGTGGAGAAGACTACGTAACGAGGAGCTTTATTATCTGCAATTCTCACCAAATATTGTTCGGGTGATCAAATGAAGAAGAATAGACGGGCGGGACATGTAGTTAGTAAGAGAGAGAGTAGGGGGTTCATACAGTTTTTCGGTAGGGAGACCTGAAGGAAAGAGACCATTTGGAAGACCTAGGGGTAGATGTGCGGATAATATTAAAATGGATCTTCAAGAAATTGAATGGTGAGGCACAGTCCGAATTGATCTGGCTGAGCGTATGAGCACGTGGCCGGCTGTTATGAATGCGGTAGTGAAACTTTTGAGTCTCACAAAATGCGGGGAATTTCTTGACTAGCTGAGAGCCTCTTTTTATTTTGTACTGTGACCAACAAATGTACAATTATTTCACAAATTATCACACTCCTACATGTTACGACACTACCGTGTAATCCTCAGGGAGCTTGTAATCAATACCTTGCCAATATGTGAAACATCTTAATTGCAATTTGTGTTACCAACAGCTGCATTTGAAATACTTGTGTAACTTCGCAAGATACTGATTACAAGCTCCCTGAGGATGACATGATAGTGTCGAAACATGTTGGAATTTGATAATTTGTGAAATAATTGTGCATTTGTTGGTCATCGTACAAAATAAATAAAAAGATGCACGGTACATGTATTAAAATTATAGCTGAGATCCTGTTAGCTTCTTGATAACTCCGCTCCATTGAGCTAGTTATGATAAAGTAGAACGTAAAAACAACCTGCTTACTTGCTGCTCTTACGGGCCTAAATGTTGGCACTCAATAATTTCGCTTAAATTACGGAACAATTGAGGCGCAATACTGCCGTAGGGTAGTACAGTATGCTATTGTGCATTTCAGAACGTAGCCTTGCCTTCTGCATGAAAATTCAGAGCAGTGGAATGTAACTTGGCAAAGAGAATAGGTGTTAAAATATTCACGGTAAGACTCGGCCTGATTTTATGAGATTCGTTTCCTTTGGCAGAGTAGGAGAACCCTTCACACAGCACGTGGCACTGTGGAGGTAGGACAGTTACCTCTGTGTACTCCGTTAAACATGTAGTAAAAGTGGGGGTATAGCTCCGCTCATTCTTAACCTCATAACCAGGCCCAGCTTCTTGTCCATGCTGCTTTATCCTCGGGGAATGAACCCGTGGTACCGACTGGTTGCAGGACAGGGTGGGTCCGAGTTTCGGACAGGATTTTTTTGGAGAAAAGTCTCTTAGCCCGGCTGAGAATAAAAGCATGACTCCTCGGCTTTGCAGTCAGTAACACTGTCACTATACTGATTACGCTACTGCGCCTCCCGACGCCGTGTAGTTTGACACGTTTGGGATGAAGTATTTTGCTTCTTCCTTCAGGACAGAGGAAGTCTGAAATTGGATGCCTGACGTTATTCTAGAACCTCGATACGCAGCTACCAGTCTGAAAGGTGTCATAACACACAAGACCACCGCACTAACCCTATAAAGCATATTTTACGCCGAGAAGCTAATAGTTGTTTACTTATGTCTCGTTACTAAAGTCATCGCACGCAACTAGGTTAAGAAGTTCCATTTCCTTCTCCACAGTGGTCACCAGTCCCTGTCCGGAGCCAGATGTGTCAAGTCCACATCATACTACCCTATTACTAAACACACATTCTAATATTATCTCCCCCTTTCCGCCTAGTTCTTCTAAGTTGTCTATTTCCGTCATGATTTCTTACCAAAATTTTGTATACATTTGACTACCCTCTTATTCTTGTTATATTCACTAAAAGTATATGGTTAAAGGTTTTTAAACCCCAGTCGTTACTATATGAACCGCCAGGTGTAATCTTCAGAAATTCCACGTTCTGCCCACACAATATAATTATGTGTTTTGTGTGGATCTGAGAACAAACAGCGATTATTTCAATATAAAGCATTAACTGACTGGGTTTTATAACAGAGAGGAAGTGTTTTTACTGTGCTGTACGAGCTGGATGTTTACATGTAACTCAGGTTACTGAGAGTCATTAAAGAGTTTTTAATTCTCCCCAGAATTCTCTAGTCAATTACATCAGCTCCTTCCTTCTCCGTCAGTGGCGATAAATTAGGGGCAGAGTGTATTAAGGTTGTTACAACAGGCAAGCAGATGGGTCAGCGCCACTGCAATGAAATATTCAGTGCGCTTCGAGTCGATGTTGGGCCTGTAGAATGGCGGTGTCAGGGAGAGTGGCTCACGGGGAAGTTACATGTTGCTGTTCTACAAAATCTTATTTTACGCCTGTTGTTTTAAATCTTTTTGTTTTGTCTCAACACCCTTTACCAATTTACAGCATTTCTTTATTTACGCTCTCACGTTTCGGGTTTAACGCCTTTTGGTTTGTTTGTTTGAATTTATTTATATCCATTTTTTCTTATGGGAATATCACCTTTGATTTACGCATTTTTTTATTTACTTCTTGTTCTTCAGGAACACAACCAGACCGTTAGACCAAGCCTTGGTGTGTACTGTTTTCATTCCGCCCTTATTCCATACACCACAGTCAAATCCTGTGGTTATGAAATATGAAGAGGATATTTCTGAACAATTATCCTGTCATTAATTGGGCACTGGCGAACTGAGTTTATGACAATGGTGCTCGAACTTGAGGAACCACGTGATCTAGCAGTGGTTACCAACATTTGAAATAATTCTGCTACCTCTAACTTCATCTCGACCCTTACGGTAACAGCAGTACCTTCCTCTGAAGTTGTCGCAAATATTTTCGAAAAATACGCCTTCGAAACGCACAACACATCACCCTGTAAACTGAGGCAGTGACTTTCTCCACACCATTGATAACTGTCTACCGTATAACTAACTATATAACTAACTGACTGCATGGAGCAGGGTCCTTACTGATAAGCTAAGAGTTCATCACGAAGTCTCGGATTTCTTGACCCATGAAGATGGGACCGATAGGTTAACCAGAAACGACGGCAAGGAATTACTACCATTCGCTTCGTAATGTCCCAGAAGAGTGCAGGTCTCATGTACTTCATAGCGGAAGCCTGACGTCACGCATAATCCAGGCCAGGCCTTCTAACCCATTCTTTTAAACACACTTCAATATTACACTGGCGTCTATTCCTAAGCCGCCCTAGTGGTCCCTTTCCTTCACTTTCCCACACCAAAGGCCCGTATGAACCCCTCTTCTCCTCATATGATCCACCAGACTGGACTATTACTACCCAAATACTGAAGTCTGAAGATGATAGGAACACTGTGCACATTGGTACCCACATAACAGAAAACATGTTAGCATATAACTGATATTCATGACATAAGTATATTATTGTAAATAAAGCCTTCCCCTCTGTCTGAACTCTTAATACGACACAATGGAGGAACATGGATCCCATGGACGAAAACTCCACGCTTTCCAGATATCTAAATCAGACGGCCGTATGTGGTTCTCTTTGTACAATAGCTGCCATGTGCATAAGGTTTCCTGTTATAATTAGTAAGGAAATTAGATGACAGAAATAACACTCCTTGTCCGAAAATTGAGCGAGCCCCAACCTTCCAGGTTACTCCTAGCCAGTAACTCAAGTGAGTCACCTCAGTTTACGTCCAAACAGCCTATTTTGAAACATACCCAACTAATTAAGTATGCTGCGTATTGTGAGAAGTAACCGGGAAACCGGTGTCCTGGGAGGTCAGATTGCTGTGTAGAACAATCCGTTTGTTTGTTTGTTAAGACGGGGTACAAGGTAAATGCATCTCGCCATCTGCACAGAAAGGAGCACATTTGTAATAGCAGAGTAAAATCAAGTAAAAGAGTTTTCTTGAGCGTGAGAAAAAAGTCCTACTTTGGTCAGCTTGGCAACTGTCTCTTCCATTTTAGCCCACGCATTGTAGTGACACTGAATTATCCTCCAATACAATATATAGAGAAAGGCAGCCTAGTAGCTCAGCTGATATAGTGACTGTAATAAGGAATGGACAACAGAGTAATCGTTTTTCGGTTTCCAACACAGGCAGAAATTCCCCTCATATCGGTACAGAGAATAGGGGACGTGGTCGAAGATCTGAGTTAGATTACCGGCAGAGGCAAGAGGTTTTTTCTACTCTCCACAACATTCATACCCGACCTGGTTCGATTCGCCTATTCAATGGGCAGCGCGGGTTAAAGCGGCCGGGGTGTAAAGGTGATCACTCACCTCCATCTAGACTGAAGTTAAAAATGTATAGGGCTACACCTACACCTACACCTACGCAATTCTTAATTCAGTGACGACTAATTTAAAAAATGAATAAATTTTATTTTAGGAATGTTAAGATATATGGGTATGGAAAAAAGTAACGTAAACGGAGATTCACAATTGTTAGCCTGTTGTCAGTTCACGAAGCAGAAGCCTCTTTAAAAAACCAATAATAGTTTATCTTTTGGGTTGATAAACCGAAATTTTATTGAAACGCAACGGCAAATGTTGAGTTACGAACAGCCTAATGGATCATAAAAGACGCACTCGGATAAACACATTCAATATAAATCTGGGTAATTTAATTATAAAATTGGGGAACCAAATACGCCCGTTTTTACCTAGATTTATATTCTAATATATACTATGTCTGTTTCCAACAGTCACTTAAAATTTCGTAATAATTATACAGTTAAAACGGGCCGGGATAGCTCAGTCGGTATAGCGACTCGCTACGGGCTGGCCAGTCCAGGGTTCGAATCCCGGTGGGAGCGAGAGTTTCTCACCCGTCCACGCCGACCCTGTGGCCCACACAGCCTCCTTCTACAATGAGTACCGTGTTTTTTCCCGGGGTAAAGCGGCCGTGGGGCGGCGTTGACCACCCACCCCCATCCAGCGCCGAGGTTAAAGAAAGAGTAGAGCTGAAACTCTATTCCCCTCTGGGCCTTCGTTGCCTGTTATAGGGTGAAAACAGATAAAACGCAACAAAGTGACTTAAATAAATTTGCACGTAATTTTACTGCTTAAAATATAAGTTTCAAAGATTATGTACTTTTGTCTGAACACTTAGTATGCCAGGCTGTGTATCTGAAATGAACGGTAAGGCATGAGAAAGGAAGTGAACTTCCGTTAAATGATTACTGACGAGAGAAAATTATCAGACTTGCTCGGTCATCACATTACGCACAAAACGTAAACAAAACTGTCAATAACATTACCACGCCTTCCAGATAAAAAGTCTCCTTCATGTGCAGCAATGCTGGGGGCGGGGGGGGAGGGGTTCTTTATTATTTTTCTCTCGGTGTTCTGTATAAAGAAAGAGTAAAAAACAGCAAAGTTGGGACAATGCGAAGGGGGGGGGGGAGGTGCAAGGTGGCAGCACAGAAGATCTTGTCTAATGACATTTTGAGCATGGAGGTGATGCGAGGTCGCGCAAATTGAATGAAGCTAAGTGAAAAGCAGAAGGACTGCCCCTTGACTGCAGTGAAGTGCTTCCACACCGCGCAAGAAACGGGGAAAAAACATAGACTTAAAATAATGAGTTGAGGCGTAGGGAGGATTGGAGTTCTAACGCCATGCATTCTTACCTTCGGCAGTAGATGGAGAAGAGTGGTCACCATCATGCCCTGGCCTCTTTGCGTTGGGTAAGAAGCCTCAGTTAGTCATTGTAAAGAAGGTTACATGACAAATGAGGGTAAAGGTTTAATTCACCCAAGAACAAGCCGTGAAGGCCCAGAGGGGGAGGAGAGATATAGCTCTAGTATTTCTTTAACCTAGGCGCTAGATGTTGGGGGGGGGGGATGGTTAACGCCATGTCTGATCTGCTTTACCCCCGGGAAAGGTCCGGTATCCATTGTACTCGTATAGGAGGATGAGTGGGCCCCATGGTCTGTCTGGACGGGTGCGGAAAATCTCGCCCCCTTCGGGATTCGAACCCGGGACTTAGTTTCTATTGCCGTTTTCCTCCTGCTGCCATATTGTTTTTGCTTTATCTGTTGAGCGCGTCCTTTTTTATGTGTATTTGTATTTTTGTTAGTTTTGTTTGTGTCCTTGTGCTGGCGCCACCTGTAACACTTGTGCTGTTAAACCTGCACGTTGGCAAATACCCAAAGGATTTAATTCAAGTAGTACGTAATGTTAGAGATGCGATATCTTATTATGACTTTTCCCTGGTCATTCGTTATTTGTGTATTTTTCTCATGTTCCCTTGCTGTCACTGTTATTGATCTTATGCCTTTTGTGTCAGAAATTTAATAATACATGACTGAATTAATAATAATATTACTTAATTACCCACTCCACACAGCACAGTCCTTCTCGGGAAGCTAACCGGTTTTCAGCTAGTTAAGAAATTTCCCTCATTTTATGGAACCCGAAGGTTCATTACCGCTTTCACAAGTGCCCACCACCTGTCCCTAACCTGAACTAGCTCATTCCAGTCTATACCCCCACATCCAACTTCCTGAAGATCCATTTTAATATTATCCTCCAATCTAGGCCTTGGTCTCCCAAGTGGTCTCTTTCCCTCACGTTTCCCCACCAAAACCCTGTATTCACCTCTCCTCCCCCCATACGTGCTACATGCCCCGATCGTCTAATTCTTCTCGATTTAATCACCCGAACAATTTTGGGTGAGGATTACAGATCATTAAGATTTATTGTTATTTAGTATTATTTATTATTCATATTATTATAATAATTTTCAATTTCTTAGGAACGTATTAATAAAAAACACGTGTATGTATTTCATTCAATTTTTATGATGTAACCCTAGTGTGCAAGAATTCTCGCGATGTCTTCATACTCCTACTTTTTAACTTGCAGAACAAATACATTATAATTCAAACTGAATATGTAGGAATGTCTACATTCCAGGTCTGTACCAATTACACGTACCTAGCTCCATTATTTCATCAGGTCTTGCTACCGAAGCTTACTCTAAAAACATTTTTCCTACGCTCCGTATTTTGCGTTACAAAAACTCTACAAAGAGTACCAATTATACTAAACCCTCGCTTGGATCGCCAGAATTGCTACCGTGTAGAGGCGATCAGACGAGGCTGCCAGTATCACGACTGGGGTGAAAGCGCGAAGAGGAATATCAACTAATTAAAGGGTAACAAGACATCCACCCCCATTAAGTGACACAAAGGTACTTCTTCGCAAGAACTCAGACTTAATTACGCTAAAAAGTTCCAAACCTCAGTCGAACGTGACCCAAACGTTTACCCATACCTCTTCAGCCATCTATAAATTTCCGCCATCGATCATTCCAGCACAATAGCAGCTTCATAAATGGGGCAAAGAAAACAAGCCATAACCTGAAGGGTTATCCATTACGAAATGTCATGTTTAGCTGAGGCGTGAAATTCGTCGGTGACAGCAAAATCGCAGCACATAATGTCTGTTGAACAATTAAAGGGGACAGTGCGTAGCGGGGGTTAGATGTGGGTATGTAATTCACAGCAGCGTACAGTTACTGTCGTCCTTCCATACACAGGCAACATGTTCAACCTGAACCTCTACACCAGACCACCAGACACGGCGTTATAATCCAGAAAATTTGAAGGTCATAGTCAAGGTTATGTCCAGTCGAGTCTTCCCCATTCACCTTTTATTTGTGCGCTAAAATAATGTATTTATGTTCCAAAAATGCGGACAAAACGTATTACAAACGAAATAACGTCCATGACAGACAAGCTACGAGCCCTTAATTTAACAAAATATGAATTCCTTATTCATATATAAAGTATTATTATTATTATTATTATTATTATTATCATCATCATCATCACCATCTCCTTTATGCAGGGTATTTATACTTATGTTCCTGAGACAAACTGTGTCCCTAGGGAATACAGTGTTGCAGCTATTCTGTTGTTACTATTCATGGTGGTTATATCTTTAGTTTCAGTGTTGAATATATTGTACTTTTACATTAGTACTTTCCGAAGTATGTGTGCAGTGCCCAATAGACATGCTTTCTGGAGTTCCTTGACTTCATGTTTTCCTGGTATGTCGCTCACGTATTTTCTGATTGAATTTGAAATAGTCCCAGTCGCCCCTATTATTACTGGTATCACCTTTGTCTTTACATGACACATGCGCTGTATTTCTATTGTAAGGTCCTTATAATTTAGAATTTTCTTGGCTTCCTTTTTAATCACATTTCTGTCTCCTGAAATTGCAACGTCTATTAACATGCATGTTCCCTTTTCATTATCACGGATTATGTCTGGTTTGTTGTTGGGGATAGTTGTGTCAGTTTGTACCTGTTGATTCCACAATATGGTTACCTTGCCTCCTTAACTTGTTTCTACTAGTTTTGGCACATGCTCATACCAGTGTTTTTTGTCCAATTTTACCCCTGTTTCCTTGCATATGTTGAAGTGTAGTTGTGCACACACTCTATCATGTCTTATTATGTACTGTTCTTTTGCTAGTATTGGGCATGCTGATATTATGTGGTCTATTGTCTCATCAAATTGCTGGAAAAGTCTGCAGCACTTGCTATCTGTCTCTGTGTTCAATATTTTTGTCGCATAATATTTTGTTTGTAGCGCCTGGTCTTGTCCTGCCACTATTTCACTTTCAGTTTCTGTTTTTAGGTCTCCCTTCGATAGCCAGACGAACGTGTCTTCTTCACGAATAAGCTGTCTATCTATATTTCTAATGTACTGCCCATGCATTACTTCTTTTTTCCATTTTTCCTTTAGGGACTCTCTCAATCTTGCCTTTGTGTGTTGTATTCCATCCTGTTTTGCGTCACTCTTCTCATTTGGTTGACTTAATTCTTCTGTAATCTTTGCTGCTGTCTTAATTATTGAGTTCATATTTGGTTGAGTGCTTTC
>Ga0131853_10015617_pt1 | contig 13879 bp, 13 predicted proteins | sample TergutLab28metaG_FD_92764 | JGI IMG/M metagenome (GOLD analysis project Ga0131853, IMG submission 92764) | Labiotermes labralis P1 segment gut microbial communities from Petit-Saut dam, French Guiana - Lab288 P1 (version 2) (version 2) | ecosystem: Host-associated > Arthropoda: Insects >... | reverse complement strand
TACTCCATGGTGCAGAGTCCTTCTTGAGAAGCTAACTGGTTTGCAGCTAGTCAAGAAATTCCCCGCATTTCATGGAACCCGAAGGTTCATTACCGTACTCACAAGCGTCCGCCACCTGTCCCTTTCCTGGGCCAACCCAATCCAGTCCACATACCCACATCCCACCTCCTGGAGATCCATCCTAATATTATTTATTCACAAACACATGCTGAAATAAAAGGCCGGCAGCTTGTAAGGAATATTATTCTCGAATTTATCCCTCTGTCTTCCAGGATTTCTCTTCCTTGTAGGTATTTAACTGGATGTGACATATTAATTGTTAGACTCTCCATAATTTATCTGTTCAGTTTTAAAAAGTAAAACTAATGTAGGTTGGAATAAAAGTAAGGTGGGTAAGGGAAGTAAATTAAAATAATAGGGATAAATAAACAAACAAAATAAAGTAACAAAATAGGCTTAATGTTACTCTTCTAGTTTGGCTGAATTATGTGTTATGACTGAATGTTCTAAGCATAGGGCTTTAGATGGTTCACAGTCTATGTGTGAATTCGTGTTGAACTTCAAGGAGGGCAGTAGGACCATCCTTTGATGCACGGCTGTGTGTTAGTTTTTTGTCACCTGGTTATTGGAGCATGGGAGTATGAGCCATTTTTAGTATGGTTCTACAGTTTTGGGAGTTGAAGTGTTCTTTGTGTTGTATGGTGTGTGATTTAATGGCATTCGCTGTGTCGTCTCCTCGGAGTATAAGAGCTGGGTGTGTAGATGCAGGCGCTGGTGCTTACTATTAGCTTGGCACGAACACTATCTTTTGTTGGTGATGTCACTTGTTCCTCTTGTAAGAATGTTGTATGTGTATAACAAAATTATCACTGAGTCAAGTTATGTGAATATGTCGGTGACTATGAACAAGTGCAGACTCCGTACTGGTTCATAGTTCCCCGTATTACAAAAAACTACATGCAGAACTATCTCTTTGATGTGGAAATGCGCGAAATGATTTCTGTTCCTTTAGACAACCCGTCATGACCTTATCATACTCAGTAACGCCATCAACCTCCTACTTTCCTTGGCTCTTCCCCGCAATCATGTCAAAGTGCGAATTCTGATTATTCTAATACATCCACCAACCAACTCCATTATACAACTTACAAGGAAATCCAAGATTTAGTGCCTTTCAATTCTAACAATTAATAATAATGTACAAAACTTATTGAAAATTTTGATGTGTTTGACTTGGAAATGGGACAATAAAAATGGCATAAAATCTTGGAAATTAAAAAGTCCAAATATAAAAACTGTTATGCAGATTTCCCCTTAATGCATGTGTATAAAATATTTGTAACGTTAAAAAAATGAAGTAATCAAAAAACGTAACTTGACATAATCTTGTAGACTTTCCCCTGGTAGCAATGATGATATGAATTGCTTCGATAATTTAAATAAGTACATCAGTGACATAAATGAATCTCCGGTGGCCAAATATCTAAGTGTGATCGCTAATTTCATTTCAGCAGGCACTGATTCTCTTAAACGAGTATTCTGTTTTGAGATCATTGGCTCCACAATCCCCAAAAGCGTATAAGAGTTCGTTTTTGACATACGCGTAAAATTCTTAAACAGAACGTCTTCGTTGAATTCCAAATCCCTCATTATTCTGGAATTTCGACTTTTTAAATAATCTTTAACCCATATCGATCGCCGGTATTTTTCGCGTATTTTCTTACATTTTTTAAAACTATAAACGCTGCACTTATACCGGCTAACACAGCAGCATCAGATATCTCCACCGAATTCACCGTCTACAGTTGTTACAAGTTGAACGACTACTGACGCACAAGTGAGGACATGGTGAGGCATGCGTCCATGACATGCGCCAAAAGGCATGCCCTTGACGAACGCAGTGTGGAAACGTGAAAGCGCAAGAGGAAGATGAAAGCGCACGAGTGTGGACATAGCAAACGGCCGATACTACGATTACGTCCATTATTTCTATATACCAGGAACGCATTTCTGCTAAACCATTCGTAGCTTCAACTACATATTGACGTGCGACACTGGGCACTAGAGGAGTTCCTAATAAGTTGTTTATTGCATTTCTGTTCAGTGACTACGATGTTGGCGTCCAGTTCTAGAAGGACGTGGGGCTGATTCCAAGCAGTGTGGTGTGCTGTAAGTGCGGATCACAAATATGTCGGAGGGCCGTATCTGCTACCGCATGCCGTGCTTCAACCTCAATTAGGCATGGTACTTGGTTTCAGCAGAGTAACCTGAACTTCATGGAGGTTACGCTCCTCACGTACGACATCGTTCGCCGCGTTCTGCTCACACTATCCAGCAACAACATCAGTTCGGTTCTACAATCATTACTGAGTGGGCCAACTCTGTAGGGAGGTCATGTTGGACTATGTGCTGGGCAGCTCTCAGAAAATCGGTGGTCCTAACAAGACCGTCGAGATCGACGACAGCAACTTCGGTCGGCGAAAGTACGATAGAGGACACAAAGTGAAAGGGCAGTAGGTGTTCGGTGGTGGAGAACGCGTGTCTGGAAAAATATTCCTACCCGTTCTGGACAGAACCGCCGACACCTTGATGGGTGTTATTAGTACTTGGATCGAACCCGGAACTACAGTCATCAGTGAATGCTGGTCGGCGTAAAGGCATTTCTTAATCCCTACAACCGGATGGAGGACTACATCACCTGGCCCACTATATGTTTGCGGCGTGGTGCCGATCCCAGAACGTGGACCAGTTTACAAAGTTCATCAGCATCAATGCAAGCATGGACTGGAGCGCCACACCAACCCTCGATCCCGGTAATGTCGTCAAGTAACTCACAGTTGTCTCACTACTGGTTTACGGTCGCCGTCCGCAACGGGTACGATTTGTTACATTTATCACTACATTCAATTTTCGTTAAGTTACGTTTCGTTTGGTTCGGTTAGGTTTTGTTACGTTTCTTTCCCGTCATTTCATGTTTTCACATTACATTACGTTTCCTTTCGCTGTCTTCCGTTTCGTTCCCTTCTTTATGTCATCCACCGCTCACAACCCCGCTATTCCTAGTGGCCCCACACCTCCCCTTACTTCCATAGTTCTCACTCTTGTATCTCCTCTTTTCCCCTACATTCCTTCCATCCACTCCCCGGACGCATCATCGCCGCTTGTGGCTTCTGCATTAGCACGGATTAACTGTTACGCTCACTCCAGGTGCTATGTGCGCCACAAGCGAATACACTTTTCAACTACTGTACATGTTTCGAAGAGTTCCCATTGTAATATGGAATACCAATCGCTCAGCTGTGGGACTGTAGGTTCGGTTGACGCCATCCTAACACGACTGATGCAGTTCGACCGTGGTGCACGCTATCCATCGCGCACCTCCTTTTCACCCAGGCTATCACTGCATTCACTCGCCTGCCGAGGACCGGAGCATACCGCCAAAGTGAGACGTGCAACTGGTAAAATTACGTCACGGCTTCTTGCCGCAACACATACATAAACTTACATAACTTCTGTATGATCAAGACGTTTAATAAATACATTTATGTGTTTACTGTAGTTGTTAATTCATGACAACCTAACCCACAAGGGGTTTTTTTTAAAAGTAAATCCTTAGTTTGCCCCGCAATGCTCGTGTTGCCTACTTGTCTAGTCCCTTATCACCTCCTGACACCCTTTGTAGATATGTCAAGCGCAGGCTTAGATGTGAGGATCCTTGCCTCACCATTTCATCAGCTATATCTGTTGTGGGTGTGGTCGAAACTGTTTTTACGGTGTGATTTGGTGGAGAGGGCACAAACGAACTGAAAAGAGGAGTAAAGTACAGAAAGAAGAAAAAAGGCAACACAACAGCGCAGGATGTTTATTGACAAATATTTGGTATTTTGAAACACAGAATACTTAATATTTTTGAGGAAAATGTTTAAGGTAAACAATTAAGTTGGTATTGTTTTTGTAGCAAAGCGAAAGATGGAAGTTGTGGTACATACCAACAGTATACTGTACCCATTGTTATCATTCCATAAATGCTGATAAATCTTAGTTTTGCTGTAAAGCATGGCACTTTTGGCACAATAGACTGAAATGTATCATCATCCATTCTGAACTATTATGTTGTGCTTCGTATCTTCCCATTGTAATTCTTTCGATAAGGCTTCATGGGTCACTTTCATTCCACGTCATCCTATTTAATTTTTACTCAAAATAAACTTCTTCTTGTGTATTCTTTAACATTAAAGCATTTGTCACGACTGTGCTAATACTGCTGCATGACTATGGAGCAGATACTGATCCATCACCTTGGAACTTTGATTAAAACTTTGACATAGTCTAACATAAGTAGAATTAGTTCTTTAATAATGTGTGTTTCACGAAACATTCCATAATGCTTGTCACAGATCTTTGATAGTGTAATTTGGGCCTGAACCCCCTATGGCCACTGTCTCTGTTGAAGAATGATTGGTGGATGGAAGTCCGCGAAAATGAACTGTTACCCTGTGGTAGGAGGAGGGAGGAGCGCGCCAAGAAGGTATGAATTCATTTCCATGGTGCAAACAGCCCTAGTCGTCCTAGGCCTCATTATCTAGGCTTTACGATCACACTCAGACACACTACAGTCGGTAGTACTCCTCCAGACGTGTGATCAGCCCAGACCTGAGATCTCCACCTGGTAACACACAACACTCACAAGAGACAGGCATCCATGACCCTGGCGGGATTCAAACCCACAATCCCAGCAAGCGAGCAGCCACAGACCCACGCCTTAGGCCATGTGGTCCATGAGAGTCCATTGGCTCTGAACCATTTATTTAAGGATTCAAATTCTATTCTTATAACATTTTTAAAATCTTTGAGATTAGAAGTGGTAAATATTAATCCGTATCATTCGCAAGTAACTTTTTGTATTTTCCATGAATAGTTTCTGATCAGTCACTTATGCAGTTAAAAAATAAAAAGAACTTAAAATTGATCCTTGTGGAACAGTTTTTTATAACTCCCCAGTATAAAAATGCATTATGACTGACATTTTTGCTCTCTACCTCCACACTCTGGTACCTTTCCCTAAGGCATGATTTGATTCATTCATTTAGGTTAGACCGTTATTTAATATAAATTTAATTTGGACAGCAACATATCATGGTTAACACAATCAAAGACTTTTGTTCAATCACATAAAATCCCTCCCTGAACTTATTCGATATTTAGAGCATTTACGAATTCATTACTTAATACATAGCTTGCTTCTTCAGTTGTTAGATTTTTTTTTAACTGAATCTGTTCTTCAGCTAATATGTTGCTATCATTTAAGTGTCTGAGTTTTTTCAAAGACTTTTGAAAATGAGGTCAGAAGAGATAGTGGTAAGTAGAAAGAAATGCAATTTCTCACCCTTTTTATGTAATGGTTTCACTACATAGTATTGAAGCTCACTATAACTAATCAGCTACATGGAGCAGAGTCTTTGAGAAGCAAACAGGTAATTAGCTAGTCAAGAAACTCCCTGCATTTTAACTTCCTTGTCCCTCTTAGGCCCAAATATTCTCCTCAACTCTGGAACATCCTCAGCCTGTGTTCCTTCCTCAATGTGAAAGACCACTTTTCATACCCAATAAAAATAACAGGCAAAATCACAGTTCATTGTATCTTAACCTCTATATTTTTGGATAGTATACTGAAGACAAAAGATTCCGCACTGAATGACTACAAGTATTCTCTGACTTCAATCTGATCTTATTTTCATCCTGAATAGAATTTTGATTCATTTGGATTGTTTCCAAATATTTGAATTGTTCCACCTCTTCCAAGGATTTATTATCAATCCTGATATTGTAATTTTGCCCCGCTCTCTGATCTAGAGATATGACCGTGTACTTAGTTTTATCAGCATTTGCATCTAGTCCAGTCTCCTTACTAGAGACTACTAAGCTTCTGTGTTTTTCTTGATAGTACGTACACTTCTGCCCAATATTTTAATATCATCAGCATAAACTAGAAGCTGATGTGTACCGTTTAATTTCAAGCCATCATGGTTTACCTGAACCCTCCTAATGGTGTACTCTAAAGCAAAGTTGAACAGCAATAGTGTCAGAGCATCTCCTTGTTTCAAAACATTCCTGTCAGGAAACATGTCAGACAAATTCTTGCCTACCTGGACTCTGCTATATGATTCAGTCAGACACACTTTTACTAGCCTTACCAGTTTCATGTGGATAGCAAACTCAATGAGAGTAATATACAAGATTTTTCTCTAACTCAATCATAAGCTTTCTTGAAGTCTATAAAGAGCTGATGCACTTCTTCATTGTACTCCCATTTTTCTTCAAATATTTGACAAATGCAGAATATATGATCAGTAGGTGACCTGTTGCATCAAAATCCACATTGATGAGCCCCAATAATTTCCTCTGCATATGGAATTAACCTAGACAGCAGGATGTTGGATAAAATGTTGTATGTAGCTGGCAAAAGTGATATGGTCCCATAATTACTACAGTTTGTTTTATCACCCTTCTTATAGATAGGTACAATGATCGATTCCTTTCACTCCTCAGGCAATTTCTCCTTATTCCAAATAGAAATAATAAGTTTTTGGATCTCAGAGCAAACTGTCCAACCCACTGCTTAATCAATTTTAATGGGATATGATCAATCAAACCTGGTAAATTGTGTCTTTTCAGTTTTTCAACAGCCATCTCAACCTCAAAGGCAGTTGGCTCAGGCACTTGTGGTTATGCCATAAGTATTTCTGTCTGCCTAAGATCACTAACCCCATGTACATCGAACAGATGAGAGAAATGGTTCCTCCACCTGGCCAAAATATGGGGGGGGGGGAGCCTGTAACCAAATCACCCTTCTCATCTTTTACCATATGAGATCTAGGCTGGTAACCTGTTTTTAAAGTCACTGATGCTCCTATACAAGTCTATGGTATTTTTTATCTTACTGTTAGCTGTCTAATAGCTTAGATTATCCACATTGCTTTGGTTTGGATTCTGTAACCAAGTGCATTTCAGCCTGCTTCCTCTGATCTAAATGTAATAAACATTCTTCACCAAACCATGGTTTATGCTACTTCAGTATTGTATATGCAGCTATGGTATGGTATATTTTACATACATTGGTATAAGCAGTCTAGTAGGCAGAAAAAAGTGTCTTCAAACCCCCAGGTTCGAAACATGTAGAAGACATTAACATTAAAAATTAAAATATTAATTTAGAAAATGCGCATTTCATTGGTTTATGTTGTATACCTGAGGATTTCATATTTCTTTAATGTTGTCCTGAGCCCAATATATATGTCCTTGTTATCACTGAAGTTTTCCAAAGCTGCAGACATGGTTCATATCCTCAAATGATCAGCTCACTTAGCAAAATTGTAAATTTGCAAATGCCGGCACGTGAGTAGCAACATCGTAAAGAAGATTGTGCTTAAGGAGTTGAGGGGCTGGTGGGGGAAGAAGTTGCAGTACCTGAGTGCCCCACATGGGAGACAGCGGCAATAAGGAGACAACCGAATGCCACACACGGGAGACTGTGCATTCATTCGTTGCCATATTGTCCAGGATCCTGTAGTAGATCCTTATACATTTTATATTGCAACACCTAAGGATGGCACCTTGCGTGGGATCAAACATGTAGAAAGTGAATTTTATAGGTAATATTCCATTTACAATAAAAACGTTGTTTCGATGTCTTTATCAGTGCATACCTAAATTAATATTTTTATTAACATTGTGTATCATGGAAACCATGTTTTTGGACAATTTCATACACAAGGTCAGCCTTCTTCACTAGGACTATAGAGTTTGTGTATCATATTCACTCTAATGTATGATATACAGCACAAAAATGAAACTGCAACAATAAATAGAGTAACCCCTCGCCCAACATGGTTTTGAATACATGCAGTTGAAAGTAAACGCAAAAAAATTTGCCTAACACTGAAAAATGTAAATACACATGGATAGACACAGACAGTTAGTCACTCAACCACCATGCAAACTATGAAACCAGTGTGCAAAAGTTTGTCCCAAAATGTGAATGTTTTAAGGGATGGCAGATACACAAGTATCTACATTCACGTAACCCCATTTTTTGAACAGAAGTTTGAGCAAGAGTTTTGCCAAACACACTGTGATCATTCACCTTAATTCTCATTCTCAGTGAGAGATCACACTACTTTCTTTGGACAGATATTACAGTTTGTCGGAAATGGGACCACAGCACTGTTATGTGATGGTGCAGTATTCTAATCTCCCATAAATCAATGCTGGGCATGTGCACAGATGAGGCCACTAAATAACAGCCAACATTAATATCAACATTCATAACACATACAAGTACCATGGGCAGTTTTGAGAGGTCTTTTGAAGGAGGTCAGAGTCACATATCTATACTAACTATAACTATTACATATTAATTTCTGACAAAATCCATTACCTTGAGGTGTTGGTCACTTATTTCATTAAAATCAGACTGTGATACAATGAAGAAAAATGTCACAGAATTGAATGAGAAAAAATTGTTCACCTTCCCATTTCAGTATGAACAGCTTATTGAGTGTTTTCTAAATTTCTGAGCTTTGTGTCCTCCAAGTTTCTTTCTCCGGGAACGATGGTTGCACATATTATTTTTTACTTTGGATCGAACTATCTGCTTCAGTTCCCTCCTCTGTTTTGCAAAGTCATATGATTCATCTTTAATGTAGTTTCTGTTGAAGAATTCCAGTCCCTCTATAAGTAAGAAATTATAATACCATATAATAAAACAGAGTAAAATGTTCAGTAAATTATGACATGAACTGTGTTTGCAAGAAAAAAATTATATGTCATGTTGTACAACGTTTGATAAACTTAAGTGTAAATTAAATATCCATGCATCATTATTTGCATGCATATAATTAGCAAGTGTCTGTATGAAATAAATATGTATTTAAAATGATATAAAGTACAAATCTAGGATAAGCAGTCAATTTAACTCCATACCAGAGTTCATGACTTGCATTTCAGTGTTGTATGATTCAAGCTTTGTTATTTGCTTTAAGATTTAACATTCTCGCAATGATGAGTGTGAACATCACCTTTTCTTGGATGAGATGCATGCATTCTAGCAGAATGTACTAATGTTTTAAAGAAACCTACTGACTTCATCTTCAGGTCAGAAGAATAACCTCAAGATGGGAGCTGTAGGTTCAATTGATCAGTGTTAAGTTTCTAACAGACTACATGACATAACATCCAAAACCGTAAGCAATTTGATTGCCAGATGTTCTTTTCCAGTTTTCTTCAGTTTCTTCAGGTACATGGCACAACATTACCTCAGTAAGCAAGGGCTATGCCTTACTTCCTTTCTTGTCCTACAAAGAGACAGTGAAGCTCAAGCTTATCCTATAGGGAAATTTAATTTTCTGGAAGCTATTTCAAGTGTCATGGAATACAAAACTGCATGGATGGCACATATATTTTCTAAATATGCCTGGCACTGTGCCTACAGTACTGAGTAAAACTTTGTTAAATTGACTGGAGATGCTTTTGAGTGTATGTTTGTGTTTCAGCCTCCATGTAAGTGTTCTCACTTTGAAATTTTCAGTTTTTGTAGATATTGTAAAATGTCTAGAAACAAGTAAAAAGAAAATCAAGAATCTCTAATAAACAATTCAGTGTCGAGTACCATAAAGGTGAAGAACCTGTGCTATTTTGTAGAATCTTTTTTAAACAACAAAACCACTTCTCTAAGAATGAAAAAACTAAGAGCTACATACTATACATACAATAAGATCTTGGAGGTATGGGAACCAATACCATATGGTAGCCAGATTCAATAACAGATTCACTTCACATGTTATGTCCCCAATATTTCTACAATGAATGGAAGATAAACCACATACTACATGTTACTAACCTTGGAGACGAGGATCACTGGCTTTGAAGAAAAAGCTCTCACCAAAGTAAAAAGCATTTTCATGCACATTTTGCTGCAAATTATCAGTTTTATTATAACTAATAATCTCAGTTTCTTTTTCAGAGTCACTAGAATCATATTTAAATGGATTTATGGTCCAATTTTTGTGTTTGTGTTCATTTAAAGTTGTGGTACTGTACGTCACCCTACTTTCTTCATCGTTTGAACCTGCAAAATAGTATACACATTAAAGTTACAATTATTACTCAGTCACATAATAGGCCACAGCAAAATGCTGGGTAGGTCGTTACTTGTAACACTTTGTAGATATGATTAAAAAATACTATCTGACTTCATCCTGCACTTGAATGACAGAGATAAATACATTATCATAATAGTGCAAGAATATTTTGTAGAAATTCCAAGAAAAATGTTAGAATACTTCATATCACAGTACACTGAAAACACTGTTTTACAGTTTGCTGACATTTTGACATAAAGAACAGGAGATTGTTTTGGAAAATAATACTCAGCACATGTAACAGCATTACTAGAAACGTTCTGAGACAGTGAGTTGGGACAAGAATCCAAATACATAATTTCGAAGTCTTCCCATCCTGCAAGTACAGAATGGCAGCTCATCAATTCCTGTGTTCCTGGCAGTGCGAGTTCACACATGTGACATCACCTGTAGTGGCTCAAGCATCAAAGAGTACAGCATAATAAATCATTACAGCTTCAAAAGAAACCAGAAATGGCAGTCTCTCAAACTTTTATCAGACTCTTAGGACAGCATTCTATCACAGATTTCTATTGTTGTGAGTACTTAAGGACAAACATTATTCAGGGATGAAAAGAGTCATGGGCCAACACCACTGGCATGGCTTGCATGGACACATCAATCTAGGTGGTTTCCTGACTAAATGCAGCAAAGAGATACTGATGAAGTATCAAGCATCACTTTTGTCTGTGTTACTGCCATTTTACTTACACAACCAATATAACATTAGGATAAGTCTCCACTGTTAAGATATGTGGCACCACACCACTGGAGTGATTTGTACCTTTTTTCAGTTCTTCACCATGCATATTGTCAATATTCACAATAATCACCAACACATGCACACTTTTTCGTTTGACACTATAAAACTTTAACTTGTTAAAATAGTTAAAATCTCCGACATGTTTCGGTTTACATTTAAACCATCTTCAGGGAGCTATTAGTTCATGCTAAAGTTACTTATCTCTTGTTGGTATGATGATGTTATAGTAGCATGTCGTTACATGTTTGTGATGGGAGGCTGAACCCATCGCAAACATGTAACGACATGCTACTACAACATCATCATGCCAACAAGAGATAAGTAACTTTAGCATGAACTAATAGCTCCCTGAAGATGGTTTAAATGTAAACCGAAAAAAAGTCGGAGATTTTAACTATTTTAACAAGTTAAAGTTTTATAGTGTCAAATGAAAAAGTGTGCATGTGTTGGTGATTATTGTGAATGATTTGTACCTGTTTCAAGATAATGTGATGGTCTCATATGCGAGGGCCGAAATGTCAAACAATCCTCAAATTTCACAACATGACAATAATTTGGTACTTACTGATGTCTCCAAACAACAGTAGAATGTTCAAGCATTTTGAGAAATACTACTCTTGCTCAATTTCTAATGTGGACAATGGTATTTAGAAAAAACCATGACCCTCAATGGAAACTCAAAGCACCCAACTGAACATACCTCCTGTGAGAATGAATTAGCCAAAAAATACTCTAAAAAAGATGGTGGCTTATTTATTTCCAAGAAGTGCTCATGTGATTACTATTACATTTGGTAGGCAATACCCACTCAATGGCATGACAGCCTGCATCAGGCCCTGGTCTCTTCATACTTTGCCTTCAGATGTTCCTGTCCAAAGCTACCCTCCCCCCACCGCCTTATATTCAGCAACAACACAATGTCCTTCCTTGTATTGTCATATCATGAGACATGGTCTTCCCACAGGTCTCCTGCCATAGAATATTCCACCCAGTACTCTTTTGCGTATTCTAGTACTATCTGTTTGGACTACATGGCCAGCCTATTGTAATCTTTTGAACTTAATATATTTCACCACATCAGGCCCATCTAATAATTCATTCAGCTCTTCATTATGTCTTAGTCTCCATCTTGATTTATTTTTATAGATTGGTCCAAAAATTCTTCTTAGTATTTTCCTCTCAAATTATTGCTAGCTTCACTGTCCATGCTTAGCAGCCACAGCTTAGTACTGGTTGAATCGAAGTCTTGTATATTCTGAGTTTTTCTTTTCTACATTCTGGTCATGATTTTACAATGATAATTAGAAAAAGCATACCTGGTTCACTGACAAAATTCTCTTTTGTGTATCTACTTCATTTTCTCATCTTAAGTGTGTTGTTTGGTAAGTAAAACTATCAAATGCTTCAATATTCCATATTTCTATTTGTTAAAAACTTAAATCTCCTCTTCAATGCATCATAACTTAAGGTCTATGTCATTTGTACAACAAACACTTGGCCTGACATGTAAATGAGTGATGAATTTATATCTACTGATAACTGACTTATGGCATATTCTACGGTTATAATAAGCAAGAAAAGTGCCAGCCTGTCTCCTTGTTTTGGTCCCTTATTAAATTCAATGTGGTCTGTCAAATCATTTTGTACCATAACACATGCTTTTGCTCCTTGCATTTAACATTTGTTTTACTCCAGGACAATCATTCCTTCATACACAGAAATCACTACACTTATTTCCCTGCAGAACTCTTCAGTTTAAATTACAGCCATAACCTCATGAGACTTTTCTTGTTTTCAACAAAACTGATTTGAAAGCCCTTAAAATACACTAGACAGATCGGAAGAGAAGCTTGCAGCATCACAAAATAATGGCACCATTTCGAGTTTATTCAGGAGCAATGAACCGTGCATACAATGAGATGAATACACTAAAAAATGTATATTAAATACAGAAATCACTGTTACATTTCCAGTATCTTAACACTTTGCAGTACTTACATAAACAGTCAAACACAATTATAACAATGTTGGGTTACGCAACACCATGTCTATAGCATCAGATATTCTGTGGCACAAATTAATTCCTCACTGATAATTGTTTATAACATTATACTCCTTGGTTATAACAACACTTGTTTTTGTCAGTGAAACAAAATATTCGGTCTCTTTCATGACATTATAGCCCTGAATTCAACTGTATTGTTACTGTATTGCTAAAGTAGTCATCATAAAAATTTATAAAATTACTTAGGTTACACCCAACAGATTTGACACTACAAAGTGACTAGATAGGGGACCTGGTGACTAGCTGGCATATATCTGATGAGATCTCTTTGCCAGACCACAGATACATAGTATTTTAAGTGGGTGACCTTGAAGTTACCAGGTTCACATATTACAACCCAAAGAGACCCAACGGGGGATCCTATCAGGAAAGCCTACAAGCAAATATATGGGTTGTGCCATGAGTTATAAACTCAGTGCTGGATGCAGAGCTGGCTGTTGACATGTTGCAACAAGACATCCTCTCAACCTACCATCAAAACTGTCCAGCATGGGTGGCTCCTTTGCCAAGGGTGGTTCCTTGGTGGTACAAAGAGTGGAACCACCTTAAAACTTTAACAAGATGGCTTTTAATCAAGCCAAAATGACAGGTGACTGGGAATCATATAAGATAGCCCTCATCTGTTATAACAAAGGCCAAATGATCCTTTCAGAGGGACTATTGCCAGGGGATTGAGGATGCACCAGACAGACAGCCTCATGACAATCATAGCCAGCCGGTCAGCCGACAGGGTGAGATCTATGAAACTACCTGATGGCTGACATATACAATCTGGAAAAGAGACCCTGAAGGAACTATGCAGAGTTCATTTTCCAGGGTCTGCTGTAGAAGAAATGACCTTGGAAGGATCATCATCATCATCATCATCATCAT
>Ga0131853_10015615_pt1 | contig 13879 bp, 15 predicted proteins | sample TergutLab28metaG_FD_92764 | JGI IMG/M metagenome (GOLD analysis project Ga0131853, IMG submission 92764) | Labiotermes labralis P1 segment gut microbial communities from Petit-Saut dam, French Guiana - Lab288 P1 (version 2) (version 2) | ecosystem: Host-associated > Arthropoda: Insects >... | reverse complement strand
TCCAGCTTCGGACGCAGGTAACGATAGCGAGCCTGGGCTGATGTGACAAATAGGGAGTGTCCGAAGTCGTGAGCGCGTAATCAGTGTGTTTCTGCAGTCAGAGCGGTGGAGGTGCCAGTATTGGTCTGCTTACGTAGCAGCCACAGTCATGTTACGTATGAGGTAGGGGGGCTTAGTTTTGTGAGACTCACGCCGAAGGTTGTCATGGAAAATGGCGGGGACTTCCTGGACGTAATCCTTCTATGTTTTGGTAGGAATGTGCTCGTTGCTGTAAAATCTTTGCTTCTGCTGCGCGGCATTGGTAATGTGTGTCATTTAATTTAACAAGGCTGTCAGTTTCTAAGAACATGTGTGTATGGAGCATTGCTGGAATTACACTGACTAAGGAAAACCGAAATACTTGAAGAACAGCCTGCATTACTGCCAATCGGCATGGACTGTCGTTGATTGAACCCGGGCCTTCGCGGTGAGAGCCTATCGATTAATCGCCTGACCCATGACACTGTCAAACAGCGTCACATTCCAGAAGAGCGTAGCCATTTCATTCACCACCCAGAAACCTCAAATGTCATATATATCGCCTTGTTTTGTTAAATATTTACCACACCAAAAGCTATTTCAAACAGCAGTGGATTGCAAATAAGTAAACTTTTCCTTGTGTACACCATGAAGGTGTGTGGAGTAGTGGACGTCCAGCGCTTAGCCTTTTCACTGTACTGACTGAACTACTCCGGCTCCCATTGAGGTCATCTAACTTTCTTTTGTGACACATAGAAATTTTTGAGAAACATACCGAATTGAAAGGGGCACATATTAACCGGTACGAACACAGCCAAAATTGATATACGGTCGCACGCTAAGAAGTGCGTTTTCTAAGTTATTACGCAGCGAATACTGGTAATGTCTTACCGACGTTTCGGGACAACTTATCGGTCCCATCTTCAAGAGTCATTCAGTGGTCAAGAGGACAAGGATTCTTGACCCTTCTGCGTAATAACCCAGAAGAGCGCAGTTCTCATCTACTTCGTGGCGGAAGCATGAAATGACACAGAGGTTCGCTAAGTTAGTGTACACCCCAGTACCAAATTTCGTCTAAATCTGATAAGTGATAATGAAACTTGAAGGCGGTTACACAAATGTAGAGATCTGGCCTCTCCAGCGTTGTTCTTTTGTTAAGTGATTGTGCCGAGACCGCACTCGAAATGGTTAATGCGTAGTTGTCTGTGTCCAGGAGAGTGGTCATCTTCACATCCGGCCGCTCTACTACCGAAGAAAGAGCCCTCAAGCTCCCTCAAAATTTCTGTTCCCCGGAATTGGCAAGGACGCAGTAAGAAAGAAAAATTTGTTGTCCTTGCTAGGAGTCGAACTAGGATTTATTTAGGTTGCAGTCACGAAGAGTTCTCAAGCTGGTATTTAGTTTGACGGCCCTTCCCGTCCCTCCACGCGCCCTTTTTGTCGCACGAGATCGAAAAAAAATTCCACGCTTGCAGACGGAAACCTGTTGCCGGTTGTTCTAAATGGTTTGTAGGTGGTTGAGGTGGGGGAACTTCTTTTGGATGCGTGACCTTGAAAGATAATTACCTTCTACTTTCGTATGGGCTTTTTGTGATGGTGTTTGACATCTGAACTCAATGACTTTATGGGCTTTTTCCATTGTTTGTGTTAAAATTTAAGTCACTACATTTCGGGGAGAGGATCGGTCGCCTTCACCATGTTGGCTTCTTCCGAAATAGGTGTAACTGCATGCTCGTTATTTTTATTTTGAATAAACTCGGACTGAGTAAAATTGATAAATACAACGTATGTATTTCGGTAAGAGTTTAGAATATATGGTGATGCAAATCTCACTGAACTTCAGATTTGCATAGCAATTTTTCCTAAACTTTTACTGATATCGGCCTTTGTTATTTGACTCTGATCCTTTTTTAAACACAGAGTAAATGATTTGCTGTGTGGTAACATTGGTTTCGGAAGGAGCAGGTCCGCAGGCGGGGACCGATCCTGTCCCAGAAACGTACTGTGTGCAATTTAGCGTCCGTGAAGTCAGTGCATTCAGTCAGCTGGCTTGTGCCGGGAATTGCGATGCAATTCAGTGCGGGGCCACTGCTGTGAGAAGCCAAGGACGACACCCCGACGGAAGCCGAAGTCTCACTTAATTGTGGCGGTCGTTGTTTCTTCGAAAATGTGGTCTTGATGCTGAACGGACACGATCACAAGATTTGCAGTGTTTGTGCAGTAAAATTTTATTTGCATAATGTCGCAAGTTTTTATGCCTTCGTGGAAGAATTTGAGATATTTTTAAGACAACGAAGAAGTATTTGGCATCTGGCTACCGACGAGGTTCAAAGTTCTGTGCTGTTCACACTGGCTCTCTCTCTCTCTGTCGCTCACTCTACACACGCACGCACACAAACGCAAAACAAGTTCTCGCCCACTTGAGTTGATTTCCAACAACAGGCGTATCTTGGCCAATTACATTTGGGGAGGGGGATGGGGGTGGCGAAATCGGTCATGGGTAGTAGGAGTTAAGTCCAGGAGTCAAGTTAGAAAGATGGGCGGCGAGGGGGGGTGTGAGATTAGTTCCAACCAATTTTTATCAGACGTACACCCAATTTCCCCACTCAACGCAGTTTTTTATTTGCCTCTGTTCAACTCATCGGCAAACAAATCCTTTTGTAGAAAAAAATACTGTGGCATTTGTTTACCCATCTCAACCGACCCATATGGGCTTAGGAGTATCGCAATTGTGTAGTTTTCTCTGGACTTCATGCCAGTGGTTCAGAAAATTTCATGACACATTTGTTAAAACGTCGGAATGCACAGTCCTCGTCGTCCCACAAACAGATATGTTTTACACAACATTAGTCTTCCGAACGCAAAGTGTGTTTGTTAGTACCTGAAGTTAGGCCTACTTAACCAGTGTCGTAGCTCATCGCGTTCCTGGAAACAAGTGCAGTTGTTCGTCCTTCGCATGCTTTTGTGATTTTACCTTAAAATTATGCTGACGCACGACGTAATTTGCCACTGCATTTTTAACAGTGAATCACGCGAAACTTTTAAAGGATCCGCTAACTACAATCTCGTACATTAACCACTGGTGTATGTGGATAACGCTTGTGTCATTTTTGCTGTCAGATTGTGCTCTTTATAAAGTTGATGAATGAAAATGGTACTTCTACCACCGTCGAAACTTACATTACCGAAAGTTTGAAGGAAGTCGTGAATATTGGAGTCGTTGGTTGGTAGCGAGTGTTTTAACTTGTACAGTTCTTAGGCCAAAAAATTTCCCCGTTTTCCTGTTTGAATGGTCCTGGATCTTAGAGTGGAACACTTAAGAAGCTGAGGGACACTCGGGAACAAGGTGCTGAGGAAATTATTTGGACCTTAGAAGATAGAAATAACGGGAGAATATTACGGAATGGGAACTTCGTAATTTGTTCTCCTCTTCCTACGAAATATTATTTATGTCGTTCAAATCGAGGAAGAGATATGCCTTGCATGCGGCACGCATAATGTAAGAAGAGAAGGGCATAGAAAGTTCATGATGGGAAATTATTAAGGAAAGGGACCGCTTGATGCCCTTGGCGAAGAAAGAAGGACGATAATGAAATACATACGAAACAGGATGGTTTGTGGTTGTGTAGTGGGTTCATGTGGTTGGGGATAAGGACCGGTGGCAGGCTGGTGTGAACACGGCAGAGAATCAGTTATTTTAAAGCTGTCCATACGGTCCAATGTTTACATAAATTTATTCACTTTATTGCATGAACCAAATGCAGTTGTGTATGAATGTTAAAGACGTATTACCGACGTGTTTCGGTGCACGTGTGTCACTTTCAGAGAGCATGATGTGCCAGTTTTAAAACCAAGTGCCAGTGATGAGCTGTTACTTACAAGGTTCTGCAGTCTGAAAAGTTCCTTTGATAATGTCGTTTAAGTATAAAAAATACAACTTGTACAGGATTTTAAAAACTTATGGTTAAAATACGATTGAGACTTTTTACATGGGTAAATGTGAATTGTTTCATTGAAATTATTGTTCTTGCTTTTCGCAGTGGGAACTTCTAATTTTATGGCACTGTATTTCAGGTCTCTAGTGAGATACGCACTGTATATAATTAATACTCTGCATCGGGTCGGTGCAGTAAACTGAGTACAATAACGGTAGTACACTTTCGGGCTCAGCGCATTGTGCAGAATTTCTTGACTAGGTGTGGAACTATCGGCTTTTCAAGGGCTGTGCTCCATGGAGACAGTATGCGTAGTTACACACAGGACTGAACAGAATCGGTAGCTATAACTCTAGGCAAGGCACTTAGAAGTAAACGTTGAAAATGTGCCGTTAGTTCTTTGTGCCTTGTGACACACGTTTCTACCACAGGAATGCCATGCTGCGTAGCGGCCTACCTTGCGAATTTAGCGTCTTAACAACTGATGTTTCTGAAATGAGAAACACAGGACTGACGAAGCTTAAAGAACCTTCATGGATCAAGCGGAACTAACGTCATAGAGCAGAGTCATGCTTGCCAAGATAATTTCTTATCTAACCAAGAAACACCCTGAATTTTACGGAAACCGACTGTTCATTGCCTTGTTTGCAACAGCCTGGCAGTTGTACTTCCCTCGACCGCATGAATCCAGTCCGCACCCTGTCATGTAAATCTCAGCGTATGACTGAACTTTTATTTTGAAGCCTCTTAAGCCTTGTATGTTTGTTTGCCGTCCAGTTGTCTTTAAGTTGAGGCTTGAAAGCAATACGTAATTCCCTACGGCGGATTACTAGCTTATCGCTAGGTAGTCCAGTGGTGGGGTTGCCACCTATTAGCTTAGTTGAGTAATAAACCAAATGACAAAGAAGACTTGGAAGACTTTTGAAGATATTATTAGACAAGGGCGAAACAGGTCTATCAAGGCCAAACTCGCGATGGATGATGATGATGATGATGTTGGTGCAGGAGGTGTTTGTTTGACTTTTCTTCCAGATACAGCCGTTCAGGTCTGGATGAGGGGTGTTATGATTAAATTTTATTAAGACTTTGAATTTTTAGACCAGATTATATTTTAAAGTAGTAACCAGGCTCTTGTAGCCCACATTATTAAAAAGGACCGGCTTTCGAATTGTTTTTTGTTGCCTTCTTCAGGGTGACAGCTCTGTACAGTTTGGTATTGTGCCCCGTACAGTCTGGTAGAGGTTCATCCGTCGCCCGCTTACGCTAAATGTTTCGACTTGTCCGAGGTTCTTTATCAGGGTGACAGCCCCGTACAGTTTTGTAGCGTACGCCGAGGGTTGAGTGCAAGCAGGACCTAAATGCGTCCCGCGCACTGCTCGTTCTTGAGTATAATATTTAAAAAATGGCAGGCCCGTAATCTGGTAGCTGCGGTTCCTCCGTAGCCACCCCTACGCTGATGGTATTATTGAGAGCAAGTAGGACCTAAATGCGTCCCGCACATTGCTCGATCTTGAGCATAATATTACAAAAGTGGCAGGCCCCCTACAGTCCGGTAGCTGCGGTTCCTCCGTAGCCACCCCTACGCTGATGGTATGGTTGAGTGCAAGTAGGTCCTAAATGCGTCACGCGTACCGCTCGTTCTTGAGCATAATATTAAAAAGTTGGCAGGCCCTGTGCAGTCTGGTAGCTGCGGTCCCTCCGATGTCACCGCTGCGCCGAATGTGGCGTAGTGCAAGAAGGGTTTAATTGCGGCCGATGATTACTCGTTCATGAGCAATATTATTAAGAAGGTAGGGTGTGGACCCGTGCAGTTTGGTAACCTCCGTCGCCACCCTAATGCTAAATGTTAGCGTAGTGCAAGAAGGGTTTAAGTGCGGCCGAGGCTGTACTCATTCTTGAGCAATATTATTAAAAGTTAGGCTCTAATTGTGAGTGCCTCCGTACATTTGGGTAACCTCCGTTCCCACCCCTACGCCGAATGTGGCGTAGTTGAAGAAGGGTTTAAGTGCGGCCGAGGCTGTACTCGTTCCTGAGCAATATCAGTTAAAAAGGGATAGGTTTTTTGAAGAGTGAGTGGTCCTCTTCCCCCGTACAGTTTTTGGCGGAGGTTCCCCCAGTGCAAGAAATGGTCTAAGTGCTCCACGGGCACTACTCGTTCTTGAGCAACATTATTAAAAAGGGATAGGATCTAAGAGTGAGTGCTCCCGTACAGTCCGGTAGGTATCAAAGTCAGGCAGCCCCTTCGTCCCAGCTTGGTTCTGGTGCAGGAAAGGCGTGAGTGTGGATCAGGGCATAACTCGTTCTTTAGCATAATAAAAAGGATCGGCGATTGACGTGTGATGGGCAGCCGCCGTTTAGCTTGGTATTGCGGCTTCCGGGGCCCAGTGCTGGGGTTGCCGTGCAAGGAGGGCCGTAGAAGAATAGTCCAGGCTTTACTCTGTCTTTAGCTTCGCCCCGCCTCCGTAGTCAACCCCGACGTCAACGATAGAAGGAGAGAGATATAGGCGAACTAATGAGTGCAAGGAGGAATTGAGCCTTCGTGAGGATGGGTAAGTCGATGTTCGAGGCTCCGTCTGGATAGACTCGAGTAGATGTGGAAGGATGAGAGACGGTCACTCCTGCGTGTCCCCCACATGACGTAAATGGCTATGCCGGACGCTATGTCGCGACTCGCTAACAGGTAGGAGCTGAGGTCAGCGCATTTTCTCATGTTCGTGTAGGAGGCCTGTAAGGAAAAAGGCTTGAATGGGAGAACTGTGAGGATTGAATAAGGGTAGCGTGTGATAGTCCCTAAACCATGTGTAAATGAAAGAAAACTCATGTTAGGTATCTTTTAATTATATGCATATATAAATCACATTAAATTGAAATGGGGTAGTGGTCGTATAAAAAAGTACACCAAATCACCCCTTGGATCCACCCCTTATAAAAAGAAAGGTAAAGACCACAAAATAATACCCATGTGTGTGTGTGTGTTTCATAAATCACATTAGACGGAAATACAGGAAAAGATCATAGCGTATCAACTTATGGTTGCGTAGGTTATGAACAATGGCGTACTACAAAAATCGTAACGCCGATCATCTTTGTCGTCACACAACGTCGCAATAGCCTCCTCTTTGCCAGCACTCCCCTCCAAATCAACGGCGCACAACAAATATTATACTTCCGGAATTCTTACACTTAATACCATTTCCAAAACGTCTTCCCTCGAGTAAATTTTTGATTTGATAAATATTTTGCCTGAAATTGACAGATTAGAACTCTTCAAACACCACGACGTCATACTTACATCGCACAAACGATCCAAAAAAGTAATTCCCGGGCACTGGCACGTACTAACGTCCCAACCCCAACAACAAAAGTGCTTTCTCAAGTGCAGTGGATTTTCCAACACACGAGGGTTCGTGAAATACACACCTTTCCAATCCCATCCTCTACATACGATTTGCAATCTTATCAACTGCATGCACCAGCCAGGCCAATATTTTCGAAAAAGCTTAGGCACTGATTTGACACATGGAACTCTACTTCGTACCTCCCAATGTAATTCATATAGCAACCTGTATTGCTGCTCATGTTCCAATACAAACGGATCCGATACACAGAACACTTGTGTACATCCAGCCCAAGCCCTTGCCCTGTAAGTAAACGAAAGCTCAGTCTCGCTAAAATCGAACAACGGGAAGTCATCTTGTTTCGAGATAAACATCGATACATTTTTACTGGATTTACGAATTTGAATATTCAATGTACACAAAGCTTAAATGATCGTTCCTAGTGGGAGTAAAATGTGGCGGTCCCTGCTTCAAGCACCCAGAAGTACTGCGGTCTCCGATCCGTCACTCGGTATGTGTGTATCTGTAAAAGAAACAAGAGGGTGTACGTGGTTGTTTCCTTTAAGAAAAAGAAAGCATTACGAATCTATCGCCAGCAGGTAGTATCGTGTGAGTTCGCAAATGCCCTTAAGCACAAGATTCAGGTAGACAGTTCTGAAATTAATCAATTCCATATCCTCATCCGACACGATATTTGCGTATCGTTTTGGGAGGAATATCTGAAGAAGTTTCTCGTCAGAGTCCCGTAGAGAGAGCAGGACATTCGGCACATATTTAGTACAGACCCGCTTAGGGTGGACAATTGGATACAATCTATTTATTACTAATGAGATGATACTGATGGAAGTGTAGGCAGTGGTGGCAGTTGCCTCTTCATAGCGTTTGGCGAGTTCCATCCTTCCTTTTGGTTTGTCTGCAAGAAGAAGAAATTAAGTAGCATTCGGTGTACACTCCAGCGACGTGATTTGGAGTGTGTTTGAAAATGTGTCCCAGTCGAATTTTAGGTTCAATGCTCTGGACACGTTGTTTGTAACCGTGCATTCGGTCAGGATGCCCGTCGTTTTTGGTAAAAATGTCCTTAAGAGCAGGGGTAGACCGCTTTCCGTAATGGCGCAGCTCAAGAGAAGTATCGTGGATTTGAAAGCACAGAAAACTGCTTAGCACACGCACTATTAATAGCAATTGCGAAGGTAGAGAATGATGCTAATCATAAGGGGTATCGACAAGGGAGGAAGATATGTCACGCCGTCGAAACTCTACTCGAGACGACCTACATAGATCTGTCTAATGGTGAGGGTATCCCTGAACTAGTGCGTTTCCAGGAACACATTCGGTAGTGGAAGATACTTGTCTACCTCGGTCTGAACTGTGATAACATCACGTTTGAAGGGCAGGTGGACTTCAGTAAAATACTTAATATACTGTATGACGATGTCGAACGACAATAACACGTAATTACAAGTCTTAACGTGGGCAGTGGCTAGAAAGTTCGTGTGTGAAGGTTGCAACAAATCGTGTGCAAGTGACGTCACGCACGCCCCCGACCAGACGTGTAGCGACTGTACGGCTAGCCCTCCGTGCGTGTTCTCTCATGTTCTCTACCCCTGCGCCAAATTAACAGGCATTTTCGAAGCCGCACCTGTTTCCCGAACTACAAGCAGAGCACTTCGAAAAAAATCAGTATGCTAACGTAAGCGGTATTGTGAGGCGTGCGGTTGGGTCGTGAAGCACGCAAATCACGAATGTAACAAGCGGTTCTGCCATAACTGTAAGCAGAACAAATAAACAGGTCACCTGTATTATATGAGGCCCCTGAAGGACGCGCTGCCACACCGCGGGTTATAAGGTACTGTACGTATTCTATGATTTTGAAAGGACCCAAAATACGAGGTACACAGACGCTGCTAAGCTGAACGTATCTAATCTCGTCTGCGTGCAACAGCTCTGTTCGGTATGCGAAGACGAGGAAGTCGGAGTAGACAGAATGCGTTGCGGTAGGTGGATGTACTCGTTCTGGCAAGATCCTGTGGGGAAGCTGCCTTCGAATCTGACCGAACCACACCCCCGGTTCAATACGATCGTCGCTATGGCACATAATGCCAGGGCTTGTGATCTTCATTTCATTTTGAATAGTGCCATCCTGTTAAAATGGAAACCGGACCTGATTATGAATGGACTGAAGATCATGTGCATGAAGATGGAGCATCTGGTGTTTTTGGATAGCGTGTTCTTCCTCCCGTGTCCTCTGCGTCACCTGCATGAGGCGTTCGGGCTGACGGCCTTCAAGTCGCGGTACCCACATTATTTCAATACCGAGGAAAACCTAGACTACGTAGTCCCCATACCCGACGTCTCCTATTATGGCATGAATGAGATGGATGAGGAGGGGAGGAGGGAGTTTCTCGCATGGTACGAGAGCCAGGAGCCCATTTTCGACAACAATCGCCTGCTGGAAATTTAATGTCTGCATGACGTCACAGTACTAAGACAGGCGTGTCGTGTCTTTCGCCGGGAATTCATGGAAATCGTAAATATGGAAGTATTTATCTAGTCAATAACGATTGCTTCGGCATGCAATAAGGTTCTGAGTAAATGTTTCCTGTAGCCCGACACTATCTGACTCATACCGACTGAAGGGTTCACTTGCAATCTAAACTATAGTAAGAAGGCATTGATATGGCTGCTTCACATGGAGCAGATTGATGGGTTGAAAATAATGCACGGTCGCGAGTATAAAGTTCCCGAATTGCCCCACTTTAATGTAGACGGTTCCTGCCCCGAGACCCGAACATAATACGAGATTTTTGTGCTATTTCCTCGGCCATACGTGTCAGCCGTACCGAGACGTCATCACCCTAAATGGCGATACGTTAGCGGAACGGTATGAGAGGTCAATGTCGCGCCTGGAGCAGACAACTGGAGTGCGCTACCTAGTCAAAACCCAATGTGAATGTTAATTTGACGATGCAGGGATGATCGCGAATCCCACAGTACAACAGATTCCGTTGCGGACTCGTGATTCTCTGTAAGGGGCTCGAACTGAAGCCATGCGTCTCAACTATAAGGGACGAGAGAAGGAGACTATGCAATATGTCGACGTCATGAGCCTCTACCCTTACAAATGAAGGAACTTCAAGTTCCCCGTGGGTTATCCGATCATTCATGTAGGGAATGCGTGTAAGGATATAGAAGCGTGCCTACGTATGGATGGCCTTATTAAATGTTCGATCATTCCGCCAGATAAGTTGTATCACCCCGTCCTCTCGTTCAGATGTAATAATAAATTCATATTTTAACTGTGTAGAACGTTCGTTATCATCGCCTTAAGTTAGGAATGTGTGCATACCCGAAATGAGAATCGTGCCCTCACCGGAATGTGGTAATAGATAGGGTGAGGTTGGCCGTTGAAAAGGGGTACCGGATACTCGAAATATATGAGGTATGCGAATACCAGGGTATGCATTACAACCCCAAAACAGGCGTGGGTTGCCTTTTTGTGGACTATACAAATACGTTTTTGAAACTGAAAGCGGAGGTTAGTGTTTATCCCGGCTGGGTCCACAGTCGCGAATAGGATCGAAATGTGGAATCATGTTGGCAGAATGAAGGGAAAAGACTAGATAAGGAAGGAATCACGTATAATGCTGACAAACGGGTCTGCCCAAACTCTGTCTCAACTGAATGTGGGGCAAATTGACAGAGAGGAACAATCGAAAAACGACCAAAATAATTAAGGAGCCCAAAGACCTGTATGGATTTTTGTCAACCCCTGGCATCGAGGTGATGAACCTCGTGTTTGCAAGCGATGACGTAGTCTGGATCTCGTGGAAGTATAGAGTAGAAGAAAAGGTGCCTGTTCTGCGCCATACGAAGTATGTAATGGGGTTAACGTCATCGCTGGGGCTAGGATACATTTGTACCGTAACTTGACAGGCTGGGAGAGAACGCGATGTACTGTGACACTGACTCTGTGATATACATTCAGCCGATGGGGGCCGGACCCCCACTGATTGAAACAGGAGACAAATTGGGAGATATAACGTCCGAGTTGCGCCCCTCAGAGAGCATTTCGGAATTCACGTGAGATAGGCCAAAGAATTATGCGTACAGGGTGGTCGATATTGTAACCGTGGCCAGTCAAACAGTCTGCAAAGTAAGTGGCATTACTCTCAATTACAGCGCGTCGAAATAGGTAAATTTTGATGTCATCAGGGACATGATTTTGAAAGGGAAATAGGGGGATGAACCCCTGTTATAAATGTACATAACCAAATAAGCTTAAGCGTAAGAGGAAGGGGGGTGGGGGTGTCACTGAACCCGAAGATAAGACATATCCTATTCATTTTTCAAGAGGCGGTGGTTAGGTGACAATCCGTCCGTTCCGTGTGGGTATAAATAGGGGGGAGGGAGAGGGTCGTGTCATAACCCAGACCATTCATGAGTGATGTTGATCTGAAATTCAAGCATCCATTCACGTGTACAGTAAGCGGGCCAAGCGGTTCGGGCAAAACGTCGTTCTGCATACGGTTGCTACAGAAACTCGCCGCTCTCTGCACCGAACGTGTATTCGGTGGCGGTAGAGTCTGGTTTTACAGTGAGAAGACTGCTGTTCCGAAACGTTGGCTGTTGCTCTCAAACACCACATATCACGAGGACGTACCGTAGAACTTGGTGGTGGTGGTAAAACGTGCCTCGTGATCGTAGACGATCTGTTAAACGACGTCTATTCGAAGCAAGTGTGGGACTTGTTTACGAGAGGCAGCATCACAGAAATATCAGCGTAATTTTGATTACGCCAAATCTATTTCATCGGGCCCGCTACTCTACAGATATTTCGCTGAATGCCCATTTTCTGGTCGCGTTGAAAAACGTCAGAGATAAGAAGCAGTTAATGTACTTGGCCAATCAAGTGTATCCAGAAGATTGTCTTTGGTTGTATAACGCCTACCTGGATGCGACACAAAGACCCCACGGTAACCTCATCTTATATCTTACACAATACAGGCATGACGCTCTGCGGTTTCGAACCCGGAAGAATATCCTCCATTCGTGTACATCGATATAGGCGATGCAGATAGCCGAACCGAGATTACGTAAACCCCTCATAACTAATTGTAACAAGGAACTCGTGAACTGTATAAGCGAATGTGTGTTGAATATTCTGAATGGTAATATAACATTATCAGGTTGTAAAACGCGTAAGCTAAAAAAATACAAGTCGGCGCTTCGCAAGGTCGCTGACAGGCACGCATCGCATTCTGACAAGTAGCGACTCATAGTACAACGCGGGGGATTTCTCCTGCCCCTACTGATCGCCATACTGCCTAGATCGCCAGCTTATTCTTTAGTCGCAAATAAACATGTTACGTAAGATGTGCCTCTTCCCAGCCGATCATTACCTTAGGAGGACAAACGACGTTGCCCAACCCCTCGCGAGCGTGAGAAACCTAGCAGACATAACATCCATATGAATAGTGGGTTAAGAGGCGCCATAAGATTCGCGAGGCCGAAATCAGACGGATGACGCGGACAAAGGTTACCTCTGATTCCCTAAGACGAGTGATACACGACAGGGCGCCGCCCTCCTCTCCCGAGCCTGAGCTGAGCATGAAACAATTGAGAGACTCTAACGTCGAAGCGAAAACGCCTAAGGCGCGAACCCCTTCCCCGTTCCTTCGACAGAGATGGAGACCCCTAAACAAGGATATGATAATGACGTCACGGAGAAAGGCGAGGGAAATGTCGGAACAGTAGCAAGTCCCCCAAGACGTTTTCTCGACACACAATACGGTATCATTAGGGATGGCGAGCAATTAATGATTGGTGATTCCCCAGTGTTTATAAATCCTGATGATAATGTCACAATTAAGGGAACAGTGTTCAGAGGGACGGAGGGGCTGTGGGAATTATTGACGCCTAAGAATGTGAATACACAACTTATAGACAAGGAGGACTTGAAGGCAAAATATATTGATATTGACAACCCTCATTTGACTAGATATCAGCATGAGGATAACATTAATATAACGCGAGGAAAGAAATTTCGCGAATTCATTGAGCCCCTCTTTGCGAAACCGAAGTAACGCGGTGTAGAATCCGCCCTACGGCGTAAGTAGAAAATATATTAATGTCGACTAATAGCAGATTATACTATGACGTTGCCAGGCCGTCGGTATTCTCGACTCTGCGGAAGCTGCAGCTGGCGACAGCGGGGTTAAAAAGAAGTCTGTTGACGTCATCAAAGCATGGTTAGAGAAACAGGATGCATATACGCTTCACAGACCTGTGAGAAAGTGTTTGCACGTAATCCCTATACAGTGTCTAATGTAATGGATGTTTAGGAATGCGATGCAATGGATGTACAGGCCTATGCCAAATATAATGATAATATAAATACATTCTTTCGGTAATAGACGTATTCTCAAAATATCTACAACTGATCCTCATAATGACAATCAGCGGGCCTTCTGTCGCTTAGGCTTTCGGTCCATATTCGAAGAGCGGCGCCCCCCCCCCCCCCCCCCCCCCCCCGCGGCGCGGAAAGCCGGCCAGGATTACTTACCAAACACTCTATAAAGATGTGTACAGGAC
>Ga0131853_10015614_pt1 | contig 13879 bp, 10 predicted proteins | sample TergutLab28metaG_FD_92764 | JGI IMG/M metagenome (GOLD analysis project Ga0131853, IMG submission 92764) | Labiotermes labralis P1 segment gut microbial communities from Petit-Saut dam, French Guiana - Lab288 P1 (version 2) (version 2) | ecosystem: Host-associated > Arthropoda: Insects >... | reverse complement strand
CTACCTATATTCTGCTATTTTCTCCCGCACCATTTCGCCGATAATTTCCGAAGGGCTTTTTTGCAGGGCTAGTGAGCGGGTGTATATGTAGTTTGAGGCAACACCGTCCAAACATTCAAGCAGCATCTTTTGGCGGGCAAAAGTACCAAGTCGCGAAAAGTTTACCTTTGGAGTCGTTTTCGTCCAAAGATCATCCAGCGTAGCGTATTCCTCGTCTGTCATATCGCTCATAATCACTCCTCTATTCCCAAATCTTTACGGAACTGTTTACGGCATTTCATTGCGTGAAACACCTTTGATACAGGAATTAATACCGAACATCATCCGTTTTGGTATTGTCTGCCGTTGAAGCTGCCAATAGTATCATGATGCTAATCAGTGTTAGAATATCAAGCTTCCCGCTTAGGTGGTAATTACTGGATCCGCTGATGTTCCGGTAGCCTATTTCAAATGATATGATATTATAGTTAAATCTGCCATGGTTAAGCCGTAAACCCATTTGAATTCCTGCGGTAACGATGTATTGATCCCAATGAACTTTATCGGTTATTACCAGGTAATTTGTCGATGCAAACGGTCCTAAAAATACATTAATCGTTTTGGAATAGTTATTCACTATATTCCAGTATAAAGCCGCGCTAATAAACTGAGGTAACTTTGCGATGGGTCTTCGGAACTAGTATCGCGGGATCTGTCATTCCAAGAAAAAAACTTAAGCGGCGTGAAACTAATGCCAAGATTGGTACACTGATCTTCAATCCCAATTTTCAGGAATGAAAAATTACTTTCAGAATCATGCTGTTTGTTATGGGGGATGTTTGTCCCTAAACCTATATCGCCCACGTTAAACGTTACAGGCATATCAGTTTGCGAATACACAGGGATTGCAATATTAATTAGTATAAACGGAAGGATATATCCTATACGCATGGTTTATTAGAGTTGTTCGGAAACTTCAGTTCTCCGAACAATTTCCTTATGAACCAGCAAAATACGCAGTATTTTGCTGGACTTGTTCGACAACTAACCAAGTTGTCGAACAAGTCAATTGTACCTTGTTTACGATCATGCTGCAAGGAAGTATTCTTGTTGTAAAACTCGATATGGATCACTGCAGACTGCACTGAATTGGTAAAACGCTTGGGTTATCCAGCGGAGCTTTTACTCCGGTTAGCGGCGTTAAGGTTGGGTACCGGAAATGGGAAAACCCATTTTACAGTTTGCATATTCCTGGGAGGAAAGTGGCGAGGTTTATAGAGGGAAACTATTATGCAGATTGCAGGCAATAAAGATTTTTTTTTATGAAAAACTCCTTATGGTATTTTAGTTGTGCAAGAACCCCTATAAAATTCCTACACTGATTATTCGTAGTTGTCAGCGGGATGCTCTTCCCATTTGAACATTATTCTTTGTGTTCATAGTAAACCCAATCAATATACGGGGCAAATGCAAATGATGAGAAATTGTTTATCGAATCGTTAAAGTCATACCTGAATGTGTTTGGCTCGCTAGTCTGTAAACGTACCACCCTATCATTGTAATAACCGTAGCTCCCTTTTGAACCAATACTAAAGAACAGGGCATCGGTGAAATTATACTTAAGCCCTATATCGGTAGCTATTCCATAAATGATGTTGGTTTCTCTGCGCTTTGCTTTATTATTCTCAACCCTAATAAACTTAAAATCAGCGCCAAGTCCAATTTGCAGAACAAGATTAGTATTTATCTTGTACATAAATGCAGGACCAATTACATAATCCGGCAGGCGATATACTGTATTATCATTTTCAAGATTATTGGTCAGTGGTAGTGGCACAGTTACTTGGATAAAATAACCAAAAGGGTTGTCGGTGGTAAACTGAAAGCCTGAAATATCTATCCCAAGAGCGCTTGTATTCAAATCCTTCATGCCATTTCCCTTGGCAAAAAAACTTTCATACGAAACGTTAAGCGATGTTCACGTTTCAAAAGAGGTTTCCTTAGCAAGTGCCGCGAGAAATAAAAATAGCAGCTTCTTCATTAGGAATCTCCATAAGCCTTTTTAACAAAGGCAGCGTTCAAAGGTTCAGCCAACGGCTGGTTTGCATCAAGAATAGTACCACAACTATTAAAAGAGTCAATACTTTTGAGTGGTATCTTGGTATCGCTTGGTGAGATATTGGTCTCATTCAGATGAGACTTGAGTATCATTCGTGATACTTTGGTATCAAATCTCTAATTTCTCTGTTGAATACGAATCGCCGCTTAATAACGCGCTGCAAATCACCTCTACTTTTCCGATACCTGCCAACAGAAAGCACAAAGACTCTCGTTATATTGTACCATTAGCAAACTCACCTGTTTGCAGGAATTTGCTTCCTCTCTATTGAATGATTTTGATTTCTCTTCTATAATGCTTGACGAGGAATGGTACTGTAAAGGGGCAACTTAAAGCACCCGAAAATTAAGTAGCGTGGAGAGTCCCTCATGATAGTCAGCTCAAAACCTATCTCTTGTCGCATGATATTCATGGTTGCTCTGCTTTTTTCCTTAGCAGTAGCTGCCTTTTCCCAGGAGTCCACAACACGGCTTATGGAAGGCATCGAGCTTTTCCGTCAACGAAGATGGTCGGAGGCAATCTGGGAACTGCGCTTGGTACAGACTGAAACGCCGTCCCGGCAGCTGCGTGCAGAAGCGCTGTTCTGGATAAGCATTGCCCACATTTCGGCGGGGGAATACGAGCAGGCGTTGAGGGAAATGCAGCTGCTGGAAAGAACGTACCCGGAAAACCACCGCATATTGCAGCTGCCGTACCATCGCGGGCGGGCGTTTTTCTACCTTGGGCGCTACAACGAGGCAGTTGCCCAGTTTACCCAGTATTCAAACGCAATTTCATCCGATCCTTTTGGGGGAGTTTTGTCAGCTGCCGATACTGACAGTAGAGCTTCATCCATGTACTGGATAGGGGAATCCTTCCTTGCTTTGGGTCGTACGGATGAGGCAATCGAGATTTTCAGTAACATTGTTACGCAGTACCCTTCTAGCGCCAAGTTCAATGCGGCGGCATTTCGCCTTGCTTTGGTGTACCGGAAAAGCTTGGAAACCGAACTCTTGCATCTGCTAAGGTGGAGCCATGAAGAATCCTTGCGTAATATGGAAGAGTTCAGCAGACGGGAACTTGTGTATGAGCATCTTGCCCGTGCAGATCGTATGCCTGTGGCAGATCCCCGCTTTGAAAGTCTGGGGGAAGAAGTCCGCCGTTTACAGGAAGAGCTTGACGAGGCAAAAGTGAGGATAGCCTTTTTGGAAGCTGCCCTTAAGGTATACGAGGATCAGGGCTATCCTGTTGATAGTTCTGCCCTGCAAAGACTCCGCCAGCTGCGCCTTGCCGCCGAAAGTGTCGAGCGCCGGATACTCGAACTGAATAACCCCGAAGAGGGAGATACCGAGTGATGAATACAAAAGCAGCTGTAAAGGTATTTGTTTTTGCCTTCCTGATGGTTTTTCTTACTCTTACACCGAGCCTTGGAGCTGCCGATTATAACGAGGGAGCTATCCGTCTTGTTCTGCACGAACGAACCGGAAGGTTTTCCCTATATTCGTTACGCCATCCTGACAGACGGGGAAGACCGCTTCCGCTGTTCTCCGACACTGATCCTAGGACGACCTTTTTCTCGTTAAGGGTGAACAGGCGCATTTTTGAGATTGGGGATTCCGGACAGTTTAAGATGAGTTTAGGGTATGCGGAGAATCCCTCCTTTGTTTTTGAAGCTCCCCCGCTTCGTTTAACGCAGAACTTCTTCTTTGTACGAAGCAGCGATTCAAGGGTTGTAAACGGCGTGCAAGTTACGTTTAGCCTTGAGAACTGGGGAAACACCGAAGTTACCGCAGGCGGACGATTTCTCTTTGACCCGCACTTAAGCGAGGGGCAGGGAAGGGCGGAATTCCAGACTAACAGACGAACAATCGGTGCCGAAACGCTTTTAACAAGAGAACATCGTGATATATTTTGGATTGATACCGACGGTGAAGTTTCTTTAACAGGCAGCCTTTTTTCCGGGTTACGGGATGATCCAAACAGGGTTCACTTTGCAAACTGGAAACGTCTTAACGGTGTCCGCTGGGATCTTACGGCAAAGGAAGGAAGAAGTTTCACCTTTCTAAACACTTCGGTACGCGACTCTGGCATTGCGTACTTCTATGATGATCGTCCATTGCGACCTGGCAGGCGCAGGAATTTCACCGTGTACTTTCTTTTAGACAGCACTACCGGGTTGCTCAGCGATGCTGATATGCTGCGCAGGCGCGGTATGCAGGATGAAGACGATCAGGATGAAGATCTTTTTGATCTGGAAATGCCTGCACAAGCAGGTCCGTGGGATGAAGCGCTTGCCGCTCTTAGGGCGCTTATTGTCAGAATTGAAAGGCTTATTATCGAGGGAACCGTAACTGATGAGGAAGTCAATGCCCTTGAAGATGAGTTTACGCGCCTGAAGGAAATGTACAATGTAACTGATGCCCAGATATACCAGCAGCTCTTATTGTTGGAAGAAGCAGAAACAGTCCCTGACGAATTACAAGAAGAATGAAGCTTGATTCTATTCTAAGTAAAGCGGTACGCCTTGCTAAAAAGGGTAAATACAACGAGGCAATAAAAACCCTTGAAAGCGAGTCGAACCGCTACTACGGTTCATTTATCTACTATTACCTATTGGGTATCTCGTATCTGTACACCAACGTTTTTGGTGTTGCTCTTACCTACCTTAAACGGGCAAAGGAGCAAAAGCTGCGCGATCCCTGCACGCTTTTGGGACTTGCCGCGCTGTACTTAAACCACGGAGATACCGACAAAGCCGTAGACCTGTACCTGGAAGTTCAATCACTTGTTCCCGGAAACCGCCTTGCAAAAAAAGCCCTTGCTATAATTCGAAAGCACCCAAGCCCTGAAGAAATATCTGCCTGGATTGATTCCGGCAGCCTGCACAAATTGTTCCCCCCCTTTCCAAATGTCAGCATCCGCTTTTCCCGCGTTGCCGTTACTACCCTGCTCGGCATTGCAGGACTAACTCTTGCTGCGGGTATTGCCTTTTGGACTGGACTTATCCCTTCACCAAATAAAAACACCCATGTACAACGTGAGATGTCCGCCGAACTTCAAGTTGGATTTCAGCTTTCACAGGATGATATGAAATCGCTGGTGCAGGTTGGCGGGACGTATCGGTATGTATTGACGGAAAGCCAGGTACTTGAAAGTTTTGAAGACGCCCGCCGCCTTTTTCATGAGCACCGCGATGAAGCTGTGCGGATAAGGCTTAACCGTATTCTTGAGTCAAATGCCGGAGAAGGCATCAAAAGCCGCGCCCGGATCATAGCTTCGTTTTTGCAAGTTCCGGGCTTTAACACGCTGTATCAGGATGACAGATTTACCTATAGCGAGATTATCAGAAATCCCTTTTTGTACAACGGCGTACACGTAATTTGGCGGGGAATGGCAAGCGATCTTGTTGTCGAGGAAAACTCTACTGAGTTTAAGTTTCTTGTAGGCTACGATACTCGGCGAACCATGGAAGGTATTGTGCAAGTTCAGTATGATTTTGCCGTCCCCCTTAACGATGAGTTTCCCTTTGAAATACTCGGTCGGGTAATACCTATCTCTGGTGAAATCGGCATCCGCATACAAGGCATTGCACTGAGCCAGGTTGGTTTACTGGATACGGTTCAGAACCCAGGAAGAAATTAGCGGAGGCACTTATGAAAGCTGTACTTCAACGCGTGCATAACGCATCGGTAATGGTTGATGATAAGGTAACGGGTGCAATCCAAAAAGGCATTTTGGTGTACCTTGGCGTTGCCGCCGATGACACTGAAAACGATGCGCTTAAGCTTGCAGAAAAGATCTCCCATATCAGAATCTTTGAAGATGCCGAAGGAAAGATGAACCTTTCCTTGACGGATATTGTGCAGCAGGAAACTGCACAGGCGGCTAAAGATGAAACCAAAGTTGGTGTATTAGCAGTTTCACAATTTACCCTGCTTGCCGACACCCGCAGAGGAAGGCGTCCTTTTTTTGGGGTGGCAGCAGAGTCTGAAAAGGCAAATACTCTGTATCAATACTTTATGGAAGAAGTAAAAAAGCAGGGGCTTGTGTGTGAAGCCGGTATTTTTCAGGCACACATGAAGGTAACGTATACCAACGACGGACCAGTAACGATCCTGCTTGATTCGCACGAGTAACGTTTCCGATTGTTTCACCTTTTACCGTACCTAAATAATTTTCCTGCCCACGGCAATTCTAATTGCATCGGGCATACTGTTTGCAAACAATTTATCGTAAATAGAATTAACCACCATCTTAACCGTATTTACCGAAATATCACGGCTTGATGCAATTTCCGAACGGGAAAGTCCGTTGGCAATATCCTTCAATATTTCTGTTTCCCTTTTTGTCAACTTGATTTCTCCCTCAGTATTGTTTACTTCCCGGTACTTTGCAATGAGGTGCGTTTTTCGTTTTGCAAGTGTTGATGCTTTACGGTTGATGTTCTTAAGCCATAAGCTTGGAAGAATTGTTTTATTGGTACGCAGCGTTGTTGCAGTAAGGGTGCGCATATCTTTGGCATAAATAATAAAGGGGAGAATGATGCCGTTTGATTCTGCAAGTGTGTAAGCTTGCAAAAGTGCTTCCATTGCCTGACTGCGCTGTTTTAGCTGGTACAGTGAAAGCGCCTTAAGAACGGTAAGTTCAATTTTGCCAAACAGTACGGTGGGTTTTTCCAGTGTACTTTCAATATACGCAAGTAATGCGTTGTATTGGCGCGTTTGGTAGTGGTATTGAAGTTTTACCTGATTTGCGAAGTTCTCCAAAAAAGAAGGGTGTGCATAAGGGGCAAAATCGCCCTTAAGCCATTCCGGTATTTCCTCAGCATCCCCAATGGTAAGATGAAAAAATCCCGATGCAATATCAAAAAGCGTACAACGGATGCCATCGTCTTCCCTGCGATCTTCTATGGCAAGGAGCTTTTCAATGTCCTTAAATACCTTGCTTGCTGATTCATATTCACCCCGGATAAAGGCAATTTGCATAAGGTATAAAAGAGCCCTTTTGCGCGTCATGTACTGTGTATTACTACGCACCTTATCAAGAGCTCGTTTTATGTGCTGTTCTGCATCATCAAACTTTGCCTGATAAAAAAGCAATTCACCGTATGCCAGATCATCACAGCCAGAAAAAGTACATCCAGTTATTGCATTGGTATCAAGGATAAACAAAGATAATGCCTTACGAAATTCTTCCTGAGCGTTTAAGCGATTTGTACCTACCAGCGAAACCCATGTGTAAATCAACGTTATACTCGAACTCGGAATAGCGTCATACGAGCTCGCATTAAAGTAGCGTTTCATTTTTTTTGTGTATTCATTGAAATCATAAATATCGGTGTAGGTGCACATAAGAAGGCGCAGGATTGCCCAATTAAGATAAATACTGCAGAGTATACTGTTTCGTTCTGGCGATTCTCCACGCGCCTCATAATATTCGGCATACCTTTGCGCATCAAGCATTGTTTCATTATTAAAATTTCCCGTGCATAGTTTCAACTTTAAATACAGGGCAGGGTAAGCTTTATTTTTAAGCTTGCATTCTTCAGGAAAATGATCAAGAGCTTGCAAGGTAAAGTGAGCAAGATTCTCGGAAACCTGTATATTAAGCAATGCCGCTTTCTTGATGATTTCATCGTAATCCCCAGCTTTCTCGTAGTGGGAAATTGCGTCAATATCGAAACCATTTTCGTCGTACCAAAGTGCAGCAGTTCTGTATGTATCTTTCACTTCATCTTCGCTAAGTATCGTTTGCCGCTTCCTGATGTACTGGAGAAACAGGTGATGGATAATGTACGAATCCATCTTGAAATCGTAGCGAATATAGGCATTTAGCATCTTTATCTCGCTAAGAAGCGTATCAATAGAATACAAACTGGCTTTTGCCAAATCGGTTACAAGGTTTGCGGAGAGCTTATCCAGCAGTGAAAGTTGTACAAGGAAACGTAGGAGCTGTGTGGAAGCTGTTTGCGAGAGCTCCTCTTCGATAAGCCTGAAGATATTTTTCTTCATTGCCTCAAGTGAATAGCGATTGTACGTTTGCCCTTTTGAAATTGAGTGTACGATCATATTTACAGCAAATGCCCAGCCCTGTGTCTCATCAAACATTGTCCGTACGTCGGTTCGAAGTGCGGATATGTTTTGTTGATGTAAGTAGCGGGTAATTTCATCTTCGGTAAAGCGAAGCGCATCTTCGGTAATCATATAGACGGTTTCACGCATAATCATATTAACCATGCTGAAATCAGGCGTACTTCGAGAGACAATGGCAAGCGTTGTATTTGATTGAATATGCTTTGCAAGCTGCTTAATAAAATTAAGCACGGCAGGGCTATGCAGTACATGGAGGTTGTCAAATACAATAACACACTTCTGTGAAGCTGCAGTTGCCCTGCCTGAGATTGAGCGGTATCTGTTATACGCATCTTTGGTATCCGGAAAGTTAAGGTCGTTAAAAAGATCCTTCATGCGCACCTTGCTTTCAGGAAGGATCGCAGAAAGGGTTTTTATGTACCGTTGCCAAAAATACGTTTCGTCATTGTCCAGTTCCGAGAGCTGGATGTGTGCAATATCGGCATTGTACATTGATAAAAACGAGTGAAGGGTTGCAGTCTTTCCATAACCTGTTCCGGCACAGATAAGAAGCAATGGGTATTCAAACGCTTTTTCTAACAACTTGTGCAGCCTGGGACGTTCAAAGAAACTGTTTTCATCTTGCAGGCTGCTCACGATACCATCGGAAAAACTCCACTTTGACATGAGATACCACCGTAGAACAAATATTTTTAATTACTCTTTTATCGGTTGGTATAATAAAAATATGAATATTAAATGATCGTGCGCTTTTGAAATTGGTATGTATGAGTGTATTTTGCGATTGTAAAATAATAAAACCAGATATTATCCGGGTGAGTTTATAGCGCTATAACGGATTTACTGCGTTAATATTGGACTTGTTTTGCAGCTCCATTAGCTGCCAAACAACCTTATTTAAAAACTACCAGTTAAAAATCAAGGAGACTTACATGGAATTACAAAAAACTGTATCTGAATTGGAATACAAATTAAACAATGCACTTGCTGCAAAAAGCGCTCAAAGCAGCTTCCTTGCAAAGACAAGCCACGAAATGCGCACGCTCCTTAACGCAATTATTGGTTTTTCAAATCTTATCATTGATTCCGGTAAGGCGCATGATGAGATTAAAGAAAGGCTCTGCATTATACAAACCACAAGTATGGAGCTGCTTGACATGGTAAACGATATTCTTGATGTTGGAAAAATTGAAGCGGGTAAATTTGAGCTTCGCCCTGCAATATATTGCATGACAAACCTTATTCACGATATTGCCTCGTTAAATACCGTGTACAGTACTGCAAAACCCGTAAGATTTATCCTTACGCTAGATGATGATATGCCTGAATATCTTTACGGCGACAGCTTTCACGTTAAGCAGATATTCAATAACTTACTTGCAAATGCCTTTTCGTACACGTACTCTGGTACAGTTGAGTGGAAGGTACGATGCGAGCGGGAAGGGGACAGAGTGTGGATTGTTTCTAATATACAGGATACAGGCATTGGTATCAGGGATGAAAGTGTTTGCAAGTTGTTTAATGATTATACGCAGGTTGACTTGGACAGCCAGTGTAGAAACTCTGGTTCTGGTCTTGGACTTTCCATTGTTAAGTCTCTGGTTCAAATGATGGATGGAACGGTTACGGTGCAAAGTGAATATGGGAAAGGTTCATTATTTTCTGTCCGATTTCGTCAACAGCTTGCGCCTCAGGATAATTTTAATAACAAGCATTGTGCGAAAGTAAATAAAGCAGGTACCGTACATGTTACTTATCCTGATTTTTCAAAGGCAAGCGCCCTTGTTGTTGATGATACGCTAACCTCGTTAGAGGTGATGAAAGGTATGCTTGCCCCGTACCTGATGCGTGTGGATTGTGTAACAAGAGGTCAGGAAGCTTTCGAAATGATCAAGGGGCAAAATTATTCTTACGATATTGTGTTTATGGATCACCTAATGCCTGATATTGACGGGATTAAGTGTATTCAGCGTATTCGCAATGAAATAGGCACTAAGTATGCTGAAAATATTCCTATTGTAGCCTTATCTGCAAATACCGTTTTCGGTTTCAGGCAGCTGTTTTTTGAAAATGGCTTCCAGGCTTTTCTCGCAAAGCCTGTTAATCCTCTTCACCTTGATTCTGTCCTTTGCCGTTTTGTATCAGGTACTGGTTCTGCAACCAAAGATTTTGAAATTGGATGTATTGATATTGTAAAAGGTATTGCCTGCTTTGGCGGCAGTAAAACAATATACCTTGGTATTCTTAAGTCGTACACCGCTAATGTACCTCTGGTACTTGCCTCCATGAAAAAGAATCTTGCCCTGGGTAAGCTTACGGAGTATACCATTTCGGTGCACGGACTTAAGGGCTTAAGTTTTTCTATAGGAGCTATAAAGGCGGGACTTTGCGCTGAGCGCCTTGAGATCCTTGGACGTTCCGGCAATGTTGAAACGCTGTATGCAGAGCATCATCAATTTGAAAACTATATGGAAAACGTTTTAAGTATGGTTACCAAAAGTTTATGCGGGATGCGTTAAAATCAACTTGTGCTGTATCATTGTAAATAACTACCGAATAAGCTTGACAGATTGATTTTCCCGTGTTTAACTGGAATATAAGGTACCTACAGTTTCAAATTACCAATTCGTGACGCATACAGGAGGTGTCATGTGTACAGTGTAGAACTCGATGGAAAAAGTTTAACGCTGGAAAGCCTTGCGCTTGTTGCGCGAAAGAACCATCCAGTGCATTTAAGTGCCACGGCACAAGAGGCGGTGCGGAAATCCAGGGCATACGTTGACCGCCTTGTGCAGGAAGATCGTGTTGTTTACGGCATTACGACCGGGTTTGGGGAGTTTAGCAAGGTTAGAATAGCCAAAGAAGAGACTGAGCAGCTCCAGCGGAACTTAATAGTAAGCCACGCCTGCGGGGTAGGAAAGCACCTTCCGGCTGAAAGCGTGCGGGCATTGATGCTTTTGCGCGTGAATGCCCTGTCCAAGGGCTTTTCCGGTGTGCGCCTTGAAACGATACAAACCCTCATCGATATGCTTAATACAGGGGTGATTCCTGCTGTTCCTGAAAAGGGATCGTTAGGCGCATCAGGTGATCTTGCCCCGCTTGCTCACATGGTACTGCCCATGCTTGGACTTGGCGAGGCGTATTACCAAGGCGAGCTGATGCCCGGCGCTCTGGCAATGAATCGCGCAGGTGTGCCAGCGATCACGTTAACCTCGAAAGAAGGCTTGGGGCTTATCAACGGAACGCAGGTGATGACCGGTATTGGATCACTTACCCTGTACGACGGGCTTCGATTGCTAAAACTTGCCGACATTGCCGCCGCCCTTACGATGGAAGCTCTGAACGGTATAACCGATGCCTTTATCCCCGAACTGCACGAGATCCGTCCGCATCAGGGGCAAATGGATACCGCTTCCAACCTGCTTCGCCTGCTTGCAGAAAGCAGCCGCACCACGAAAAGCGGCGATCTGCGTGTGCAGGATGCCTACAGTTTGCGCTGCGTTCCCCAGATTCACGGGGCAAGCAAGGATGCGCTTCGGTACATTGACGAAAAGGTCAGCATCGAAATGAATGCGGTTACTGATAATCCCATCATTCTTGCCGATAAAGATATGGCGATCTCAGGCGGAAATTTTCATGGGCAGCCGATGGCGTTAAGTTTTGACTTTTTGGGCATTGCACTTTCGGAGCTTGCCAACGTTTCCGAGCGGCGTATCGAGCGCCTGGTGAACCCCGCATTAAGTTGCGGGCTTCCTGCCTTCCTTACCGAACAAGGAGGCTTACACTCAGGCTTTATGATTGCGCAATATACCGCCGCAGCGCTTGTGTCTGAAAATAAGGTGCTGGCGCATCCTGCAAGCGTGGACTCGATCCCGTCTTCGGCGGGGCAGGAGGATCATGTCAGCATGGGAACTATTGCGGCGCGAAAGGCGCGTGAGATTTATTTTAATGTAAGCCGCGTGCTTGCTATCGAACTTTTTGCCGCCGCTCAAGCCGTTGACTTAAACCGCGCTTCGCAGGGGAAAAAGCTTGGCAAGGGAACTGGCGCTGCGTACGGTTGCATCCGTTCAGTTACCGAAACTGTTACCGCCGATCGGGAACTGTACCTTGACTTTAACAAGGTCGCGGATCTCATCGACAGCAATGTGATACTCGAAGCCGTTGAAGCGGCAGTTGGAGAATTGAAGTAAAGCTATCGGAGTATTCCCGGAAATGATTTCCGGTGAATTAATCCGTTATCAAAAATTTTACAGGAGGAGTTTATGAATCCAGTTGTAGTTTCCGTGTTGGTCCTTACAGTGTTGTGCTTGCTAAAGTTTAACATCATCATCGCCATTATTCTTTCGGCGGTGCTGGCGGGGCTTATTTCCGGTATGCCGATGAGTGACATTATGAACACCTTTATCGGCGGTATGGCGTCCCAAAACCAGGTTGCCCTTTCGTACGTTTTGCTGGGTGCGCTGGCGTACGGCATTTCAGGCTCTGGGCTTGCCGCCAAGTTTGCGGCTTCGCTTGAGCGCGTTTTTGGCAAAGTCGGCAAGTGGTTTGTGCTGCTTTTGGCAGCAATTGCCTGCTTGTCGCAAAACGTTATTCCCATTCACATTGCGTTTATCCCCATTTTGATTCCACCCCTTCTTACAATGATGAACCGGATGAAGATCGACCGCCGCGGCGTTGCGTGCGCGCTTACCTTCGGGCTTAAAGCTCCGTATATGATGATTCCCGCGGGCTTCGGATTAATTTTCCACAACATTGTCGCCAGCAACATGACTGAAAACGGCGTGCCGATTCCGGTAGGTTCGATTTGGTCGGCGGCAATTCTGCCTACGCTCGGAATGGTCGGCGGATTGTTCTTTGCGGTTTTCGTTACGTTTCGAAAGGATCGTGTGTACGAAGATCGCCCGCTGGTTGGCGTAAAGGAAGTTGACGCAAAAAGCATGGAAGGCTTCACGCTGAAACACGCAGGCGCTCTCATCGGCGCGTTGACGGCGTTTGTCGTTCAGATCATCTTCGGCGATTCGTGGGCGCTCCCGCTGGGTGCTGCAATCGGCATCGTTATTATGATCGCCTTTGGAACGATTCGCTACAAGGATTTTGATGCAGCGCTGAAAGGCGGTATTGGCTTAATGGGCTTTATCGCGTTTATCATGCTTGCTGCTGGCGGCTTCGGTGCAGTCATTCGCGCAACTGGCGGCGTAACTTCGCTGGTGCAGTGGTCAATGTCGGTGGTTGGTAATAACAAGCTGGGCGCAGTTCTTGCGATGCAGTTTGTCGGGCTTTTGATTACGATGGGCATCGGCACATCGTTTGGCACTGTGCCGATTATCGCGGTGATCTTTGTGCCGATTATGTCCGCGATGGGTTTCAGCCCGATGGCAATTGCCGCGCTCATCATTTCCGCCGGCGTTACCGGAGACGCAGGAACGCCCGCTTCCGACTCAACACTGGGACCGACAGCCGGACTTAACGCAGACGGTCAGCACGATCACATTTACGAAACCTGCGTGCCGACGTTCATTCACTACAACTTCCCGATTATGATCATGGGTACGATTGCGGCAATGGTTCTGTAATTAGCCAATTGCGCACAATAGAGTTGTTCGGAAACTTCAGTTCTCCGAACAACTTCCTTATGAAACAGCAAAATACGCAGTATTTTGCAGGACTTGTGAGACAACGCGAAGCGAAGGTTCGTCGAACCTTCGCTTCG
>Ga0131853_10015610_pt1 | contig 13881 bp, 8 predicted proteins | sample TergutLab28metaG_FD_92764 | JGI IMG/M metagenome (GOLD analysis project Ga0131853, IMG submission 92764) | Labiotermes labralis P1 segment gut microbial communities from Petit-Saut dam, French Guiana - Lab288 P1 (version 2) (version 2) | ecosystem: Host-associated > Arthropoda: Insects >... | reverse complement strand
TGTTCACTGTACACACACCAATCACAATCTCACTGTGCACTGTTCACTGTACACACACCAATCACAATCTCACTGTGCACTGTTCACTGTACACACACCAATCACAATCTCACTGTGCACTGTTCACTGTACACACACCGATATGCAGCCACACGCCCAAATTGACTCATAACAACGCTTTTAATAAACTATTTTAACAATTATAACTTTATGAAAGCACAACAATAAGATCCCTCTGTTTGGTTTGTTAAACAGAAACATGTAGGTGCATTTTAATGTAAATTTTTTTTATTTTTCTGAAAAATCTAGTTTTGAATCCTGTTATATATATAAAAGACATGATAATATTAAGATGCTCGTAAATCTTTGAATACAGTCACTCGTAATGTCTAAAGTTTAGAGGTGAGTTTGATCTAAACGTTACTTAAGCACTACTGTTACTTCAGAAAAATTACATCGCCTCTCACTTACAAATGTTTGCTGATTTATATTACTAGAGGAAATAATCCGTCTTTCTCAATGTGTTCTACGTAGCAGGTTACTATGTGTGTACTCGTATATTGTACTAGCAGAGCGCAATTTGTTTTTAATTTTAAAGCAGGCGGTACTTAACATTGACCCCTCGGTTTATAAAACGTTTATATTTTCTCTCAGCTTCCTTTCTTTATCGTGTCATTGCTTGCTGTACAGTGAGTATTATAGTACCAGATATAATCAGCGTCGTCCGGTGTCGATGTCAGAACTCTGGCTGTAATGCGATAATTAGCTAATAAAATTAGTTGATCTCAGTGGCCGCGCGGTTTACGGCATAAGTCTGAGGCCGTTCGCCTGCTAAGATTGTGGGTTCGAATCCCATCGGTGGCATGGATGTCTCTCTGTTGTGAGTGTTGTGTGTTGTCAGGTAGAGGTCTCTGGGACGAGCTGATCACTCGTTCAGAGGAGTCCTACCGACTGTGGTGCGTCGTTGTGTGTGATCTAGAAACCACTTGAATGAGGAGACCCTGGCCCACTGGTGGCTGTTGCGCCAAAAGCAAACCAAAAACTAATACAATTCAGATATTGGAACACTGGCATTTGCAGGGACTGAGTGAAGACAGGAAGACTGGAGCGTTACGTGGTGTAAATTGGTTGTTTGTTTACCAACTACCAACTGCCACCTTACCCAACGTGAAATAAAGGAAGGGCGAAGGGCTAAACTAAACAGCGGAGGAAGCCTGAAATAACAGTAGTCTATAGAGAATTTTTATGTCCATTTTTACTTGCGTTATTTAATTACGCTCTAAGTAACAAAGTTTGGTATTTTTATTGGTAGATAAATATATTGTCATAGAGAATTGGTGCAATGATACTGAGACTTGAAAACAGAAGTACTAGGAGCAAGCCCTTAATCCATACGCACTTTCAGATTATTCTGGAAAGGAAGGGGAGACTGACCCCTAGAATTTATATAATTTGTGTTTCATTCTAAAAATTTTGTGACAAATTTTGTGTCACAAGTATAACTACATGTTCCATTACTCACTCATCTTATTTAAATCACAGTGTCTAAAATTCTTGGTTTCTAATTTCATATAAGACTCCCCAAGTTTTTAAACTTATTTTTCAAAATTCTAGTATTTTTTAATGATCTTTTTCGGTTGATGTACAAATAATGTAAATTCTGATAACATCATGCCCAAAAACTCGGTGTTTCTTTAAGATTTCTATTTGGGTAGTCTGCAACCTGGCAGCCCCCACCCCTCCCACCGCCCCCTTTGAAAGCGCGCATGCCTGATGAAGTGCCACTTTGTGCACCACAGACTTCACTCGAGTTCTGATTTGTGTTTAGGTTAGTGACAAACTGCTTCATGTTTCTTTAGACAAGGAAGTTGTAGACAGAACATAATACAATAAATATGGGGAGTTACTCGCGTGCAACTAAATGGGGTTGAAATATTTGTATGAGATTTCAGAGAATCACGACGAAGAATATGCTAATTAGTTTTTGAGATATGACGCTATGTGTTTGTTAGATGTATATAGTACATGAGCATTCTGGAGGAAGTTGCTACGCGAATTTTCATAAAACATAAGCAACTAATTGATGACGATGATGATGATGATGATGATAATAATAATTATTATTATTATAACATAGTTTGTCTCAGGAATATAAGCATAAATACTCTGCAGAAAGGAGATGATGATGATGATAATAATAATAATAATAATAATTGTTACTGCCATCTAGAGACAAACAACGACTTTCTGAGCAAAATTTGATATTGCAATACCGACTCAAACACTCTTCCCAACATCCCTATTTTTGGTGATATTTTCTGCATCTCTTCCTAAATACTAGCCGTTTCCAAAGATACTGCTAACGTACTTGACGACAGCGGAACAAGAGTATTTGGTATATACTGTACAATAAGTGATGGTAAGGAAAATTCCATACTGAGGTTTAAAGAAACTTTGTAGGCCTAAATTTGTAAAAACGAGAACATTTTTATTGGCATTTTTAAACGTGAATTTTGAAGCCGTGTACATATTACATAATAAAATTTCAATTTCTGGAAATATATGGCAAAATTAGGTACCTGTGACATGTGGAAGTGATGTTGTGTTTTGCATGACTGGGTGAATTAAGAAATGTCATTGTTCGGAGGTGCAGAAAGAGAGAAACAGAGAGAGAGAGAGAGAGAGATAATTCTGGAACTGAAAGTGCAAGTCTCTTCTAGCGGTATTTCTAAATGTCAGTTGACCACAAAGAACGAATCACGAAGTTAGGGTCTTTCTGCCCACACTCAGATCTTTACATTAGTGATGAAAGTGAATGTACAGTCACTTTTTGTCTGCAATTACGCTGTATACAGCAAAAAAGTTTCTCCATAGAACATGTACGCCGTATTTGCATTTTAATTAAACGTATTTGCTTTTCTAATATGGAAGAACGTGTAGATACTTGTGTGTGTGTGTGTGTGTGTGTAGAGCAATGTCAGTTGTTTCAGTGAGCATGGCGTCGAATGTGTGATGAGTGGTGAATAATGAACTAGAAAATGTGCGAAGAAAGCCTTCCTGACTTAAGTTGAGGCACTTACTGTAAATATGCTTAGAATGACTGCTTACAGTCACTGTGTTTTCCTCTGTATATATTCGTGATAAAATTAAAGACGGTGTCAGTAGCTAAATTTGTGTAACCTCGAAATAAAAATCGGTGAGGATAAGGAAGGAAGCAATCGTGGGTTAATTTGTGATATACCAATGGTCACGTTGGGGAATGGACAGTGCACAGACATTCTAAGTGAGGATAGCCATAATGCGGTCCGAGATAGGACCTTTCAAACACGCAGGAGTGCCACTGTACGGGCCTGCACCTGTACAAGACGGAAACCCCCACTCTAAACGTCTGAACCTGTACAAGACGGAAAACCTCACTGTAAGCGTCTGAACCTGTACAAGACGGAAAACATCACTGTAAGCGTCTGAACCTGTACAAGACGGAAAACATTACTGTAAGCGTCTGAACCTGTACGAGACGGAAAACCTCACTGTAAGCGTCTGAACCTGCACAAGACGGAAAGCCTTGCTGTAAGGGTCTGCACCTGTACAAGTAGGAAAACCTCAGTGTAAGCGTCTGCAATATACAAGACGGAAAGTCTCACTGTAAGCGTCTGCACTTGTACAAGACGGAAAGCCTCATTGTAAGCGTCTACACGTGCACAAGAAGGAAAGCCTCGCCGTACGGGTATGCGCTTGTACAAGACAGAAAACCTTACTGTACGAATCTGCACCTGCACAAGACGGAAAACCTCGCTGTACTGGTATACGCATGTACAAGGCGGAAAAGCTTGATGTAATAGTCTGCACCTGTACAAGGCGGAAAACCTACAATATTGTGTTAACAACTGTACAGCAAACTGTAGCTATCTTAGAACACAAATAGACTTTGTAACGAGGTTATTTCAAGCGCTTCGTTTGTGTTTTAGTACAGCGTGAACATAAGTCAAGCAGTATAAGACTCTTCGTCTTGAAGAAGTCAGTATCGCCCTCCGAAACATCTGTAGGTAACTAAATGTCGATGCATTATGACGCCTTAGATTGTACGAATGTTCGGCTGCACAAACTTCAGCTGTTTTACTACACACATGTGTAGCTGAATTGCTGTTTTTCAGGCGAATTAAATTTGCATTTAGTTTGGTGTAATGAAAATCCAACACAGGACGCAGACAAGAATTTGCCAGAGCAGCAAATGTTTTGTGAAGATCTAAACTAAATAGAACACGACAGATCGGGAAGAAGCTTTCAGCGTCACTTTTTTCATGGCGATTGTGGCATTAGAAGCTGAAGCAGTTCTATTTCTACTGTTGGTGGGAAGTCAAAATGTGCGAAAACTTCAATTGCTTCTGCCTACAGTATGTTCATACTAGTTTCATAAAAAGTCCTAAATTAGTTTAGCGCTTCTAAGGCGGGAAAGTCAGGTGGAAGCAACAGTGACGCGATGAGCCCATGCTTACTTGTATCACAAGTAACGTATTTCGTGATTTCAGGCTTCCGCCGCAATGTAAAGTGGATCTTCCCTCCTCAAAGATGGTACGTGGCTTTTATCCTTGGTTACCGACGTTTCGGAACGTCCTATCGGGTCCCACCTTCAAAGATCAAGCAGTCCATCCTTCGACTGTTTGATCATTGAAGATGGAACGGATAGATTGTCCCGAAACGTCGATAATCAACAATAAACTCCATATAACATCCCAGAAGAACGAGGATCTCACGTAAAATGCTCCGAAATGAAATTTGGCCTTCCTACAGCAGCATTTTATCAGCTGCTTGTTTCGTATCTCTTCTGCCCGCAGTCTGACGGATCTCAGTGTTAATACCTACACTGCACCTTCATTAACTCGCTAAACGTATATCTGCTTTGTATTTGTACAGAACACGACGGCTGTGGGTGTTAATTTGTTGCGGTGTCACGAGGCGTATTGATCGAATTTACTCTAACTTTTCCATGTGCTGCCACCTAGCGTGGCGTTTTGTTATTACGAAGAACGTCCCCGACGGTATGGTCGGTACTGAAGCGTTCACCAAGCGTATCGACGTTTGAAATACGACACCGGTTGAGTAAACCTACAGCTCTAGAGGATCTCCTCTGTTCGCTAATTAGCTTAATTGCTTACTGCTGAAACTGTTTTCGATAAACACATACGAGAAGAGAGGTAAGGAGGGAAAGTGTATTGATCAGGATACTGGCTCTTTTGCCGGGGAATCAGGAAAGATTCTTAGCATGGGCAGAGATTTTATATTCTCCGAAACTTCAAGAGAGGCACTGAGGACAACCTAGCATCATATTCATGCATACTGGGGATATTTTCTACTGGGTAAAGCTGCCAGAGCGTGAAGCTTATATCTTACTTCCAAATACGGAGATGATAAGAAAGCGTGGCCCTTCACCCACGCTCTTCCTAACGCCTTTATTACGTGGGACTTCATTGAGTCCAGGGACGTTAACTTTAGGCTAAAACATGTAGCTTAAACCATACAAACTGGAAGGTAAAACTAACAGCAATTCACGCTGTCTGAATGGCTGTGACTATACGAACTTATCACGCTGCCGTCTGTGAGTCTCTCCTGCTAGAACGGATAAAAAAAAATCGATGGACTGATTTTTACTAAACTTGATACAGATGTCCTACGCCATTGGAAGTAGCAACACGTTTATGGATTCACTGTAGCATGGATTAATTCTGATGTGGTGATGAAGAGAAATTTTGAGATGGGGGTGACATAGGGGCCACTTTGTCTGCATGCCAGAAATTTTATCTTGAAAAAGAAAACTTCGAAGAAGTGTGCCATTTTAGTAATATCTTCCTTCATGGGTTGAAAATTGTAATGACGGTCTTCCTGAATGTGCTGAATCACCGGCATTACGTCTGCTGGTGATATAGAATATGATACTGCGATTGGGCGAACAGACAGGTCGTGACGTCACTATGACGTTTATTTGCATGTTTTTTTTTATCTTGACAGTTGTAATTATGGCGAAGATTGGAAACCTTGACCTTTACCTGCCGACTTTAACATAGCATCTCTATATTGGCAGAGAAAATTTCGTAAAGGAAGGAATAATTTTCGTATAATTCTTTCAATTTCAACTTTCAATGTGTGTTGTCAAAAACCGCTGTTTTATTTCACTGCTACAAGCAAGATGTGCCCCTAAAGGGGTACATCGGGGTCACAACTTTATTCCATAGATTCGTTACGGAAGCGAAGAGTTGTGGAAAGACAGTTATACCACTGCACTGAACGTAATGGCGACCGGTGTAAATCAGTCGGTACTGAGGGTTGGACGGTCCGGGGTTGGAACCCCGGTGTGTGCGAGATTTTACGCATCCGACCAGAACGTACCTGGGGCCCACCCAGCCTCCTGTAAAATGGGTACCTGGCCTTTCCCGGAGGTAAAGCGGACGGAACGGTTTTTTACACCCACACCTTGTAGCGCCGCGGTTGGGAAGAAATAGAGCTGTAACCGTACGCCCCACCTGAGTGCCTACGCAGCGTGTTGAAGGGCGAACTCTTAATTAGAACTGACGTAGCAACAGAGTGCCGTGCATCGTGCTGCCATCTGGACGTGCGATCCGAAATTGTCTCTGCAAGGTGGACATTGCAACAGCGATTCAGCCATATTCTGTTACTACTTGCAACTAGTGACTAATGTATATGTCGACAAAATATCAGTCTTTAGCCTGTGTATATATGTACATACATATCCATACATACCCATGGAGCAGAGTCCTACCTGAGAAACTAACTGGTTATCAGCTATTAAAAAATTTCCCTGCATTTTATGGAACCAGGAAGTTCATTAGCACATCCACAAGAGCCCGCCATCTGTCTCTACCCTTAGCCAGATCAGCCCAGTTTATGCTTCCACATCCCACTTATTGAGGGTTCATATTAATATTGTCCTCCTTTCTACGTCTAGGTCTTCCTAGTAGTCTCTTCCCATTAGGCCTTCCCACCAAAATCTTGTATGCACTTCTCCTGTCTTCCATACGTGCCACATGCTCAGCCCATCTGATTCTTATTGTGTGTACATGTACACACACACACACGTGTGTGTGTGTGTGTGTGTGTGTAGATAATAGGCGAATTGGTGGTCTCAGGGCCTTAATTTGGAAGCGAGGTTTGAATTTCTTGTTGCGGTGAGGATTCATAGTGAGGTTATGACAAGGAGCAATGTGGGTCTATCGACCTGCGTGCAGAGTTATCCAATTGAAAGTTGGTAATATCTACCGGACTACACGGTATCATAACCTATAAGGTCACAACATGAGCATGTTAATGATTTTTCATTAACAATTTCTACTGAGATATCAAATGCATTGATTGTTTGTATACAACAATGATTGCATTCTATTAATCGCGTGACACGTTAGACGCGAGGTTTTCAGCACCGCCGTGTGTAAAAGCTACCGTGCATGCCGTATCGCTCAGTGACCTCCACACGATACTGCTGTCGCTTGCAGTTAGCAGACATGCATCAAGCACTGAATGTGGCAGCCGGCAGAGCAGATCCACCCAACTAACACGACAGGCAGTGTAACAGGTGAACCCTGTCGTGGCAGGCTGCAGATAACAGGTGACAAGAGGGAATTGAGCCAGTGGCCACGTAGACCGCGTCGCATGTTTCTGCGACTTTCATAAATGGGATCAGATCAGGCCTGAACGTATCCCATTCTCTACATTACAAATTTTGCAGAATGGTCCTGCTGATTTTTTGAAGCAAGATGGCCCGGGGTGGGGGGGGGGGGGGTTGGCGGGAAAGGGTGAAGAAAAAGGGGGGAAGGGGTTTTGAATTTTCTTTTTTAATTTTTTTTTTTGGGTGGTGGTGGTTGTGTGGGGGGGGGGGGGGGGGGGGGGGGGGGGGGGGGGGGGGGGGGTGTTGAGCGGATAAGGAGGAGAAAAAGTGGGGAATGGGTTATTAGATTACGTTTGTTATTCCTCTTCATCCTTCTTCTCCATCTTTATTATACAAAGGCTACGTAAAGAACAAGACTGAAATAAGAGTGCTTTCCTATCAAAATCTCTCTTATTTTGTGGACCTTGACTGCTCGTCCTTATGAAAAGAATATATTAATGTGAAGAGTATGGAGCATTGCAGAAATGGCAGGGGAAGGCTGAGTTATTAGGATAAAAACGTAAATCAGTCCCGTTCGAGGCAATTAAGGTTCCCAGATTTCGTGGCAACGGCACAGGATGGTGGTACGGTTATCAGCCTTACGCACCGGCCGCTTTTACCCCCAGGAAATACTCATTCCTGTTAGAGGCTGAGTCGAATCCAGGGCCATAGTGCGATCGGAAGGATTTTATGTCAATGAAAATTCCACTGGGATCGAACCAGCGATCTTCCGATTTGTAGCACAGCACCTTAACCACTGTGCTACCGCGGTCCCACTCGGATAAAAACCCGCCTATTATGTATACCAACAATGCACAATAATTCAGTCCAACCTCGGAATAAACCCACATATTCTTCATTACAAAAAACAAACAGTACGGCTGGTAAGGTAAAAAGGTACAGTTCACCCTATAACAGGCCACAAAGGCCCAGAGGGGGAGTAGAAGTATAGCTCTACTCTTTCGTTAACCTCGGCGCTAGATGGGGTGGGTGGTCAACGCCACGCCCCGGCCGCTTTGCCCCCTGGGAAGAGCCGGTACCCATTGTGTAGGAGGCTGGGGAGCCCCAGGGCCGGTTTGGACTGGTGCGGAAAAGCTTGACCCCACCGGGATTCGATACCCGGACTGTCCAGCCCACAGCGAGTCGCTATACTGTCTGACCTACCCCCGCCCTAAACAGTAAGGCTGTATAAGGAAATTCTGTCTTCTCGCTCTGAAAGATTTGTGGAGTAAAGAAATGCATTGTGGGAAACAGGCAGGTGCTTGTAATCGTAATGTAATTAGTGCCTGTAATAATGATGGCGTTTGAAGGAATTAACTGCAGGTAGGGGACAATATTAAAATGAATCTCAAAGACATGGTGTGTGCGACTGTTGATATTTTGCGGGATTCAGTGAAAACGGTAACGACGTTTCGATCTTCACAATAGACTGGGAAAGTCACGCCTATCTCTGCGACTAATAGGTTTTCAAAAAATACCCTTCGATATTGATTTTTGATTAATGGACATTGCAGAAGAGAGGCCTATATTCGATTCGACATCTGGCTTATCTGATTTCCACTCGGTTAGGCAGCTGTGTATCAAAAAAACCTCTACGCTGCATTATGTATTCCAAAGTCTGCCAACTGCAGCCCACTCTGTTTGGTTTTAATCAAAATTTCCCTGCAGCAATTCGGTTGCTTGTATTTAAGCCAGTGTATTTGTGTGGGTTTTGTCTGCTACAAGCGGTAAAGTTTGTGCCGCATGAAATATTGCATGCATATGTTGCTTTGTTGCTAAGCAATGGAATGCAGCATCGCTCTAAGCCGACTCATTGCAATCTTCTGATAAATCGCTTTGCATTATGCTAAATGTGTGCCAGCATTTCAAATGAATGGACATTCCACATTTTTATAATTCATTGAGACCGTGTAGACCGGTACAGTGAGACAGGACCATGAACAAGGTTAATTTTTCAGTAAGATGATGATGATGATGATGATGATAATAATAATAAACTGCAATTTGGTTGTCACCCGGTGGCAGTGGTTATTTTACATGTATACAAAACATGAAATTGGTTACTACTAGATTTAAGTCGGGAGGGCTTCATGAGAAGCATGTAGTGGCAACTTGGAATGTTGGGAACCATCTCAGCATTTGCTTGTAGACACAAGGAAACCAAGAAAAACGTGTGTCGAGATGGCCGGTCGCAGGACCTTCCGAATACTGACTTCTAGCCAGCAGTCCGGCATATAAAGTAAAAACAGCAAACGTTGTTTAGGATAAGACACATTTCCGTTTAACAGCCACGTCAGGGTCGTAACAACACTGTACGGACGTATAAAAAGCAAAGTGCAAATATAATGGCAGTAATACAGTCGATAAAAATAAACATAGAGTGAAGAACTACAAAATGCCAGTGTGTACATTAACCAGTTCAGATGGCCAAATGGGTTTAAAAAAAATGCTACAGGTCAATTTCACTATAGAATTGGCCATGAAGTCCCAGAGGGGGAGTGCACGTACAGCGCTACTCTTTCTTCATCCTCGGCTCTAGAAGTTGGTGGGTGTTCTACGCCTCGCACCGGATGCTTTACCTTCGGAAAAAAACTCGATACCCATTGTACAGAAGGCTGGCTGGAACCCAGAGTCGTTCTGGACGGGTGCGGAAAATCTCGACCTAACCGGGATTCGATCCCAGGCCGTCCAATCCATAGCCTTGAATGGGCATACCCATCATTTTATGGATCGTGTCTTCAAACCTCGTCTGTGTGTTTATGTATATACACACACAGACGATGTATATATATATTTGTAGTTTTTAACCTCCTAGAATGTCTACAACTTTGCTGTACTCGTATTTCCTAAGGTTGTTGTTCTATGTATTGTTTTGTGTCGTTCTGTGTGTGTGTGTGTGTGTGTGTGTGTGTACTGTACTACTGCCACCGTGTGGCTACCCAATTGCTGCTAACAAATATATCATATCATACATCTGATCGTCTATAAATGCCTTACAACATTTTACCTAATTACATTTACTATCTAATGCGTTTTCCTCATAGAGGTTAGAAGTCAAAGTGCAGCCAGTTTGTGCCTTCAAAGTTTCGGTCCTACATCAGACCTATCAGCCTGCAAGTTGTCATAAAACAGACGGCTGTTCCCATGCAGGCTCCCAGTATTAACGCAGCACAAGCGCGCTAGGAGCCTCCAATTTTTATTACTGAGAGGCTTTCGATATATAAATAAAACTGGGTAGTACTGTATTACAGCTTACTGAAGCATCCTAAACTTGTACACGTTGCGAACCATAACTGTACATACAGGCGTCTTCCTGAAGATGAACCCTCGGTTTCGAAACATGTAGAAGATTAATAATTAAGATAAGATAAGGTAAAGATTAATATTAAAATATTAATTTAGAAATTGTGAATCTCGTCGGGTTATATTGTATATTTGTATTTTACAGGTTTGGTAGTATAAACGTGCTCTGTTTTCGTTTTGTGAAGACGTTACTTAAATGCAAACTGTACTTTAAAATTTCTCGGAGGTAACTTCAAAGCTCGGCTGAGCCGACTTCAGACTCTCTCTTCACTTATAACATCAGCTACATCCACAGCGTGAATCCGCCAGTGTGTTACCTGTCCTGAATACAAATATCGCGAGACATGTTCTACAAGTTTACCACATATTTGACATTCAGCTGACCGTGCATCGTGATAAATTCTTATAGTAAAAACAACTAGATGCAATGATTTCTCAAATTTATTTTTTAGCATAAAACTCAACATGTTTCGGACAGTTCCTCTGTATATCATCAGGAGTTTTTCACTGTACACACAGCAATGGTATATGTCATACAGCTTGCGAGCAGGATCAGGACGGAACTGGTTTCCATCCTGATCCTGCTAGCAAGCTGTATGACATACACCATTGCTGTGTGTACAGTGAAAAACTCCTGATGATGGACAGAGGAACTGTCCGAAACATGTAGAGTTTTATTCCAAAAATAAATTTGAGAAATTATTTAATCTAGTTGGTTTTATTATAAGAATTTACTACATGTTTTCAACAAAGGTACATCTAAACAAAATATTCACATGTCCAACATGTTTCAAATGCACATCCTACAAGTACACCAAATTAATAAACGCTGAATATATCTAGAAGTTAAATACCGTACATTATTTCATGACCTAGAAGTAAGTGTTTCTAGCATCGCTGTTACGTAATGGTTTTGCTCTTTTTTCATGTTGATATTTGTGTGTAGCAATTAAATATTACAATATTTGGTTATTTTATAGTGACTCATTTTTCCTGCTCCATCTTAAGATACTTGGTCAGATGAATGAAGACTGGAAGTACATCACCATACAAAAACACAAACAACGTAAAGTACTTAAGATTATACTGTTTTATATTTCTTTGTATGAAACGAAGTGAGATGAAAATTCAGTTTCTATTTCACAGAGAACACAGCGTCTTACTTTTAGAAAGACCAGATCTAATGCTGTTAGGGAAGTAATTGTTGTTTTTTTTTGTGAGAACCGTAGAGAACGGAAACTCTGTGGGAAATACCTAGAAGTGTGTTACTGCAGCTGTAACATGTAGTGACACCTGCGCTGTGAATAGGGGCATTCCGAATACACAGTGCCCTTTACTTCACTTCTTTTATTGGTTGAGCGGGTTGGAATGAGAGGCTATGAAACGTTTGCTCTGTAGTTATTAGGTCAGACAAAGTCATACAAAATCGATACACAATATTTTCGCACAGGAATCGCAATTATATACAACGCCTACATGTTAGACTACTTTTATGACAATATTGTTGAGCGGGTTTGTATGCTACGAAGCCCAGGGCGGTCACAAGCGTCAATATGAGTTTATAATTGTCTGTGGATGAAGCGAGCAAGCAGGTGGCGCATGAAGGGCGCCTGTAGCTTGTAGAAATGCGTTTAGGTCAGAGATTTTTTTGGAACTTAATACTGTAGTAGGAGAGATTGAGAAATATATAAAATTAGCGTACATCAGTATGATAAGACTAACCATGGAAATTCATTAATTTTATCACAAATTCGAATCGTCTGCCTGTAACAGATTGAGTTACCCTGGAGAAGAAGGCAGAATGTTCTACCGAAATTAAGAAAACCTTCACTTGAGAAGTTATTTTACTTCATTTTCAGAGGGAAACAGTTTGAAAATGATCATCCAAATTTTTACGACGCCACATTCTCTTTAAAAAATAACGCAGTTATAAGATGTTGTTTATTTAATGACGCCGTCAGTAGTTCAGACTCTAATTGGATGTCAGCAAACAAGAAATTAGAGGGAAATTGGAAGGAAGAATTCATGTCATGATTTTGGGTATATTTTCTGCTTTATTTCGGGAGGCGCTGAATAAAAAGTAGACGGCAGTGAGGGCAGTCAATTCCCAGTGTGTATATCGAGGTCTGAACGTGGAACTTTTCAGAAAATAAGTAGGGGTTCTAACCGTCTGTCATGACGCTGGATTGTTATATTTCCTGATGATAAAGCAGTAAATAATCTGAACTGCTGACTGTTCAGAACCTTGGACTCAGGGGTGGGTCCAGAGTTTGTGGGGGGCTGATGTTAATGAAATTTTTGGGGCCATATTTCAGAAAAGAATAAGAAATTACGAACACAAAATTAGGTATTGCATTGTATATTAATTTAAAGTGAGAAAATAAATCACAACACATCACTAATTTAAGAACGCTGACAAATACCACAACCTTCACAAAATACAGAAAAATAAAATAATGTATGTACTAATTAACTGCCTGAGACAAATACTTTTTTCCTGCATTTTTTTGGCTGAATGCCTTTTGATCACCTCTGCATATAACAGTGATTTTTAATATCATCATTTTCTACGGAAAGAAGAGTCTCTAGCATGGTTCATTGGAATTTGTTATTATTAGTGGCAATTTGGGAAAGTTTCTTTGAGGCTGACAACCCATTATTGGCAATGTAAAGCAGTCAGTGCCATTACAGGCCTGGACAGGCCCAGAGGGTTCCAAGAAGTTAAGGCTCCCAGATTTCGTGACAACGGCAGAGAGGATGGTGGTAGGTTGTCAGCCTTAAGCACCGGCCGCCTTTACCCCCCAGGAAATACTCCTGGTACTCATTTCTGTTAGAGGCTGAGTCGACCCCAGGGCCATAGTGCGATCGGAAGGATTTTATGTCAATGAAAAAATCCACTGACACCAGCTGGGATCGAACCA
>Ga0131853_10015608_pt1 | contig 13883 bp, 6 predicted proteins | sample TergutLab28metaG_FD_92764 | JGI IMG/M metagenome (GOLD analysis project Ga0131853, IMG submission 92764) | Labiotermes labralis P1 segment gut microbial communities from Petit-Saut dam, French Guiana - Lab288 P1 (version 2) (version 2) | ecosystem: Host-associated > Arthropoda: Insects >... | reverse complement strand
TTATATTGACAGATATGATTGCGCCATATCGACTTTGCAACACGTGCTCGGGTTATACTGCGAAATAGTACCAACCTGCACGGCGGCACGACCAGATATTTCACTTACGCCCATATTACTATTTACTCTTTTACAATGACCCTCGCCACTTGAAAGAGAGACGGTTTCCTTTTTTCAAACGTACCGCTTAAGCAGCCATATTACAAAAACATGGCGGATAAGACGCACTTTATCTATTTCATATCTTCGCGCGCTCTAGACCACCATATTTTCCCGCGGGGGAATTTTACACACCTGCATTTCCCTCTAAACTTCCCTCCTCAACATACATTTCCCTACTCTAAGTTGGCAACCCTGCTTACTTTCAAATATTGCGCCGGAGGGGAGGGAGTGACGTGACCGGGAAAGTGAAGGGGGTAATTTTATTCTTGGCGAAAAGTTTACCTCCCCTGGGTTAAACCTCATCGCATACTACTCAGGTCATTAGTAGTAAACAGATTGTACCCAAATGTTCGCGCTAAACGGATAACCACTAAATTTGGGTCTACTGTCCTGCTGTCCATAAGGGACTCTGATGAACAACTAGTACAGATATTTCTCCAGAAACGATACGGTAATTGCGTGTCGGATGAGCATATGGCTAACATTAATTCGTGATCTAACTACCTAAACCTTGTATATAAGGACATGTGCGAAAAGACCAAATCGTACATGTTGGCGATAGATTCGTAATGCCTTTTACACTTATGTAAAACCCACTTGTTATTTTTTTTACAAATACACACATAAGACCTAACGGCATACCGTTCGACGGCTCCGACAGTCTGTTTCAAAATCAAAAATCCTTAGTGACTGAGATGGGGCACGCCGTATGGTTACCGCATTTCACTCCCAGGAGACTCGAATATTTACAATTTGTGCATCAATTGTTACAGACATTCTGTGAATTAGACATCAGCAGTACAACTACAGAAACTTAGCTAGAACAACCTCCGCTATCTTTGACAATATCTACAGAAAGGCTGATACATTTCTAATCGGACCTTTCCAGTTCCATCTAACCAACTGGGAGGATTATGAAGCTCTCCCTGACTATTCCAACTACGACATTACTTTTGAGGATGTGACGGTTTGCTTCTCAATTGCCGTTGTAGATTTCTCTACATCATGTGGTTCAAAATCTAGCATCAATTTCACTGAATTCATTTGGGAATATATGTGTGAATTTGGCTTCCAAATGCACGCTATAGTTTGTTTTCCTCTTGACACGCCTACAGTCGTATACCTATATCATCATAGGGCTGCTAGCGATGTTTCGAAATCAGATAGACAATGCCATGAGTTTTCGGAGAACTTTCAAAGTGTACTACAGCCTATGGTGGGAACCTGTAACTCAGACCCCTCGTGTGGATGTAATATGTGCCTACGGCATCCCCCATCACTCAGAAATTTATCTTCCCACACAGTTTTCCATCTCACTTTCAATTTATCACAGTTTACACTGTCTGACAGAACATTTTACCACCAATATCCTTATGATGTGGAATCGCAGACAGTTTCCGAGGAGGAGTTGGTTCCACTCACAGTTCTTATATTCTCATCATTGAAATGTACGTTTGTACTGGATAAACGCTGTGCGAACAGTAAGCGATTTCACCGTGATTGTGTAATCCCTTCCGAACGCTACTGTTCCACAACATACAAGATATTTTTTGAGGGCCCAGAAGAAGCTATTGCAACATTGTGTGACGATATTGATGTTTGGAGGTGCAATTTCTGTACTAGGCCGTTGTTCAAGACAAGAGACTGTCTCTTCTTTTAACCAACACACATTAAAATGATATGTTGTGATGTATGTAACCTAAACATCTCTTATGTGCAGGTTACATCACATTGAAATTAAATATGGGTAGTGATTAAAAAAGCACGTAATTTAGATTTAAATTTTCACGTCTGCATATGTGTACATAAATGTACTGAAATGTGGTTGTGGATCTATTAGTCACACATTTTACGTACTTGTATCTGGAAAGTAAAATATTTTGTTTTACTTATCAGAATTAGGATTCTCGTCGTGATGAGAGTCGACATTAGGACCTTCTCTCCTGCCATGAAGATTAGGGTAACAAACCACTTCTTAACGTCATGACGATCTAACAAGTAAGAAGGCGTCGCTTCCTAGATTAGCCTAATTCACACATGTATTATTACTGTACGTGACAGACTATGCAAACCATGCAATATGGTAGCATTTCGCTTGGTAGGTACCAACATTTCAGATTAAACTGTTGGCTCCACCTTCAGGTTATACGTGACCCTTAATCCTAACCTTTCAACCGTAATACTCTATCTCATAGCTTACTATTTTTTTTAAAACAAACTTGATCTTTCTAAAAATGAGGAAAATATTCAAAATTCTTCGGAAAATATTCCAATATCGATTCCATCATTTTTGCTTTCACCAGTCCGCTCCGCCACACCCCAGTACCACACGACAATGAACTAAATATCTCCAGCCTTCTTAGTTTTTAGTGTAACAGCATGGGTTTGCCTACTTGGTCTCCGAACATTGCCCGTTCTCTGCTGCAATATTCCAAACAAAACAACATTCTGTAAACAGTGTCTGCTTCGGCCTTCAGATTAAAACTTCGCAACGCCGTCGTTACAGTAAGTTAGAATGACGTCTACATTTTCGTCCTGTTTTATTTTCTTGTGTTTTCCTCTGATTTTCAAGATTCTATCAAACAATAACTAAAGCCCCCCCGTAAAATTACTGCTTTTCTTCCTGCTCTAGGAACCCAATAAATTGTTCTGCGCACACTTTATCTTCTAATAGGCTTATTTGCCCTTCATTCCAAAAAAGCGCCTTACTAGACACCTAATAGGAATCTTGGTGGAAAGGAAAATAGTGGATGATCCCTCTTGGACCCAAATATCTCCTTCAGGACCCAATTTTCGAACACGTATAGTGCAATGAACCGATACATCCAGAATATCGCGAAGGGGGGTCGGAGAGCTGCCATAACTTTCTCAGCTTCAAAAATGTTACCCGTAAACTTCTGAAGTAAAGCTATGAAAATTTTGGCACTGTAAGCCGATATACCCTCACCACCGCCGCCACAATCTTGCAGCCGATGATGGTACAAAATCTCCGGTTGTTTTGACGCTTAGTCCGGCGATACATGTTGCTTAGCGCAGTCTGTTATAGCAAAAGTGGCTGAACTCAGAGAATAATATGTCTTGGGGCGTATACAAGGAGTCTTCAGATGTATGTCAACGTGGTTGTCCCCAGTCGTCCCGTAGTAAGTTTCTGTCTGTATGTGTTAACCCTTTAAAAGCCGAGTTAAATCCCATCTGCCATCTGCTGGCATTATTAGAAGCTAACCATATTTTCCACATTAGCGGGGTAAGGGTTAATAACTGGAACTAAGCAGTACAAGTAATTAAGATTACAAGTAACTAAGATTTTTTAAGTTCCGTTACACTCAAAACAAAGATGTCATTCCTGCTGCGATGTTCGCTCGCACTTTAAGAATTATATCCAAACTACTGACTATGATGAGCCAGAGTAATCCAGTCTAGTAACTCCCTACCATTTCTTCAAGATCCATTTTAAAATTTTAATCTCACCGGATCCTGGGTTTTCCAAGCATCCTTTCCTTAGTGCTTTCACAACAGAAATCTAAGCACTTCTCTTCTCCCTCATAGTACCATGTACCCCTTCCACCCCACCCTCCTCGATCTCATCCCCTAAAAATATTCGGCGATATGTAGAAATCGTGAAACCGGTCGTCATGCCTATGCAGTTTTCTTCAGCCCTTTCTTACGTTCTCCACCTCAGGTCCAAGTATCTTTCATAGCACCCAAATCTCGCAAGTCCTCAGATACTTCAAGTTTCACCCCCGTCGATGTCACCATGGCAAGGCGCGTGCTCAGGTTTTGGTGACAGGAGACCGCCACCAGATACGGAGAAGAGCTGCCAATATTTACGCTAAATAAACAGTGCAGACGGCCGACAAAGTGTGATACATCACCTTAGAGGCTTAGAGGGCTCCGGACTTGAGCTGTTATTTTGAAACACGTTGAGCAGTTTACAGCACTATGGACACGAGATTCTAGAACTTGGAATGTGAGGAGTTCCTAGAGGCCAGGGTCACTCAAGGCTGATTCTGCGTGACAACGAATAACGTTTATATCCATCCAATGGCAGTAGATGGCAGCTTGGCACCTTGAAGCCTTGAATATCCAACCGAGAAAGGGAGTCTTAAAAGAATCCTTAATCTCTCTCTCCTCCTGATTTTTATAAAGTAGCTTCCTAAAGCAACACTCCGATTTCAGGTTCTCTACCTCGCAATGGGTGGACTTGTCACGGAAAGATACAAAATCGCCCTCAAATGGATAATATTTCTGTGCGTGAAAGTGACCACATCTACCGTGTCTCTTCACAACAGCGTTAAGCAGAGGGTAACGACCAATTGCAGACGTGTGTGGGTGGGGAGATCGTAGAAGTAGAGGAACTATTCCCCAAAAGGAAAATTGTAAGCGCAATCCCCAGCCGTGGAAGAGTTTTCAGGGTTTTAGAACCACTGCTGGTAAGATAATCAAATGAAATAGGATGAGCCGCATGCCGTACGCAGAAGACTTGCGACAATTCATAAATACGTACAAAATTTCGAAAAGAAAATCAGGAGGAAAAGTCTACTTTTAATATCTGAGTATAAATGGAACTTAAACGAGTTTCCTATGGGGTGGTTGACTGGATAAATCTGGCCTAGGATAGGTTCCAGTGGCGAGATCTCTATACAACCGTAATAAGATTTCAGGCTTCATAAAATGCAGGGAGATTTTTGATTCGACGAGCGACTACTGGCTTTCTGAAGAAGACTGTGTTACAGGGCGTTAGTCAGTCAGTCAATCAGTCAATCAGTCATTCATTCATTCATTCAGTCAGTCAGTCAGTAATTAATTCAATCAGTCAGTCAGTCAGACAGTAATTCATTCAATCAGTCTATCGTAATTCAGCTGAAAGCCGCAATTCTTACTCTGACTTAAAAATCTGCTACTTTACTGACTCATAAAACGCAAATCGAAAATTAAAGCCCACATACGTGGTGGAAGCAGACGATTCCAATTTTGCGGCCGCTTATCTCTTGCCTATTGTTCTTATCGTCACTTGACAACTGAAAGAAGGAAAGCGCACAACATAGAACACTGTTCTAAGTTGTGTCCGAATGAAATGAGGTGTGAAGATACTCTATGTTCTCCGAATCAAACGAACCGGAAAATGGTCGACCATAGGTACGAAAGAAAGAGTGAACAGAAGTAGCAGGTCTCGGCAACAATTGAGTTCAGTTATTGCACAACAAATTTTACTTCCTAATCGGTTCTAGGTTTGCAGTTCGTGAGACAGTTGGTACAACGTAGGATGTTAGCCAGCAGTCTGCAAGGTACTGTCAGTGGGAACATAAACATGTCTCTGTCCACGTCACGAAAGTAAGAATATGCAGGAAAATTAGACGTATTGTTTCATCACTATTAATGCCAAACGCACGGCAAATTTTTTGTGCGCAATATATTTACGAACGAGGTTTTGCGAAAATAGTGAAGGCAGTTTAAGTACTAATATCGGCGTAAGGAAGGCCGTACTTTTATCGTTGATATAAATTATACTTAAACGTGTACCGTGAAACGGCTTATAAAACCAGTGTAGTGTGTGATGGAGTACATCATTTGCACTTAAATAAGACATGGAAATACAGAATTTTCAAAAACAAAAGGTGGCAATAAATTCCCTAAATTATTTCGCCCTCTCCAGAATTGCGAAATGTTAGCTTAACCGGTCGATTATGTGTATCCAATCCCTCTAACATACTGTCGAGAACTAGCAGTAGATTCCACAGTACGGCCTATGCAGCGTTGTAGGTAAAGGCAACAAATGATGTCTGTCCCTAAGCTCCACACCAGGCAGACGAGTTTCAGTGGATTAGAAACTCAACGGATTCCTAACCGTGTCACTGCATGGAGGCAAGATGTCAACTGCATCCACATTATGGAAAAAGCATCGGAAACTGCTGAATGGGAGGCTGGGGCAGCCCCAGAGCTAGTCTTAACGGGCTGAAGAGTATCCACATCTGTCCTTGTGCCGTGTTTGGATAGGGGCGAATTTTATAGTTGGATTTTCCGGCACATAAACGTGACTGTGGTAGCACAAATTTGACCGTGTTGAGATTATACAATTGAAACTAGGTACTGACGTCACAGACATTTAGAAGCTTAGAGAAAAGTTTTTTTCTGGGCTTGGAATGGTCGCGTCTTGCTACAGCATGGTTTCAGTCAGTCTTTCAGAGTCAGGGCAGTGTCTGTACGCACTTACATGAGGAAGCATGTAATTACCACATTTCGAATAAGACAAAAAATGGTTCTAACAGTGCTTCACCATAACGGTGTGAATAAGAGAAAAATCGTTCGAACAGTGTTTCACAATAAGGGTGTGAATAAGAGAATAAAGGGATCAAAACAGTGCTTCACCATAAGGGTGAGAATAAGAGAACAAACGGTTCTAAGAGTGCTTCACCACAAGGGTTTGATTAAGAAAACAAAAGGTTCTAACAGTGCTTCACCACAAGGGTGTGAATAAAAGAACAAAGGTTTCCAACAGTCCTTCAACATAAGGGTGTGAAAAGGATAACCAAGGGATTTAACAGTGCTTCACTTTAAGGGTTTGAATAAGAGAACAAAAGGTTCTAACAGTGATTCACCATAAGGATGTGAATAAGATAACAAAAGGTTCTAACAGTGCTTCACCATAAGTTTATGAATAAGGGAACAAAGTGTTCTAACAGTGCTTCACCATAAGGGTGTGAATAAGAGAACAATTGGTTCTAACAGTGCTTCAACTTACGAATGTGAATAAGAATACAAAGGTTTCTAACAGTGCTTCACCATAAGGGTGTGAATAAGATATCAATGGGGTTCAAACAGTGCTTCACCATAAAGGAGTGAGTAAGTGAACAAAGGGTTCTAACAGTGTCTCACCATATGGGTGTGAATAAGAGAAAAAGGGGTTCTAAGAGTGCTTCACCATAAGGGAGTAAATAAGAGAACAAAGGGTTCTAACAATGCCTCACCATAAGGGTGTGAATAAAAGAATAAAGGGTTCTAACAGTGCTTCATCATAAGTGTGTGAATTAAAAAAAGTGGATCTAACTTTGCTTCACCATAAGAGAGTTAATAGAGAACAAAGTGTTCTAAAAGTGCTTCACCATAAGGATGTGATTAAGAGAAAATATGGTTCTAACAATGCTTCAACAGAAAGGTGTGAATAATAGAACAAAGGTTTCTAAGAGTGCTTCACCATAATGGTGTGAATAAGAGAACAAATGTCCTAGCAGTGCTTCAACATAAGATTGTGAATAAGGGAACAAAGAGTTCTAAAATTTCTTCACCAGAATTCGTGTGAATAATAGAACAAAGCGTTCTAACAGTTCTTCACAATAAGGGTGTGAATAAGAGAAAAAAGAGTTCTAACAGTGCTTCTCCATGAGGGTGAGAATAAGAGAACAAACGGTTCTAACAAGGCTTCACCATTAGTGTGTGAATAAGAGAACAAAGGGTTCTAACAGTGGTTCATCATTAGTGTGTGAATAAGAGAAAAAATATTTCTAACAATGCTTCACCATAAGGGTGTGTATAAGAGAACAAAAGGTTTCTAAAAGTGCTTAATCATAAGAGTGTGTATAGAGAACAAAGGGATCTAACAGTGCTTCAGCATAAGGGCGTGAATACGAGAAGAAATGTACTAATTGTGCTTCACCAAAAGTATGTAAATAAGAGAACAAAGTATTCTAACAGTGCTTCACCATAAAGGTGTGAATAAGAGAACGAACGGTTATAAGAGTGCTTCACCAAAAGTGTGTGAATAAGAGAAAAAGGTTTCTAACAGTGCTTCAGCATAAAGGTGTGAATAACCGAACAAAAGGTTCTAACAGTGCTTCAACATAAGCGTGTGAATAAGAGATAAAAGTGTTCTAACAGTGCTTTACCATAAGTGTGTTAATAAGAGAACGAAGGATTCTAACAGTGCTTCAACTTAAGGGTGTGTATAATAGAAAAAAGGGATCCAGCAGTGCTTCACCATAAGGGCGTGAACAAGCGAACAAACGGTTCTAATAGTGCTTCACCGTAAGGGTCTCAATACAAGAACAAAAATTCTAAGAGTGCTTCACCATAAGGGTGTGAATAAGAGAACAAAGGGTTCTAAAACTGCTTCACCATAAGGGTGTGAATCACAGAACAATGGGTTCTATTAACGCTTCACCATAAGGGTGGGAATAAAGAACAAATATTCTAAGAGTGTTTAATCATAAGGGTGTGAATAAGACAAAAAAGGGTTCTATCATTGGTGAACCGTAAGTGTGGGAATAGAGAAATAAGTATTCTAACAAAGTTTCACCATAAGTGTGTGAATAAGAGAACAAAGGGTTCGAAATGTGCTTCACCATAAGTGTGTAAAAAAGAACAAAACGTTCTAACAATGTTTCACCATAAGAGTGTGAATAAGAGAACAATGGATTCTAACAGTGCTTCACCATAAGAGTGTAAATAAGAAAACAAAAGGTTCTAACAATGCTTCAACATAAAGGTGTGGATAATAGAACAAATGCTTCTATCAGTGCTTCACCATAAGGGTGTGAATAAAAGAAAAAGCGTTCTAACAATGCTTCACCATAAGATTGTGAATAAGAGAAAAAAGGGGAATAACAGTGCTTCACCATAAGTGTGTGAATAAGTGAACAAAGGTTTCTAACAGTGCTTCACCTTAAGGGTGTGAATAAGAAAACAAAGGGAAAAAAGAATGCTTCAACATTAGGGTGTAAATAAGAGGACAAACGGTTCTAACAGTGCCTCACCATAACGGTGTGAATAAGAGAATAAAGTGTTCTAACAGTGCTTCAACGTAAGGGTGTGAATAAGAGAACAAATGTTTCTAAGAATGCTTTACCATAAGGGTGTGAATAAGTGAACAAAATGATCTAAGAGTGCTTCAAAATAACGATGTGAATAAAGGTACAAAGCGCAATAACAGTGCTTCGCCATAAGATTGTGAATAAGAGAAAAATGTGTTCTAACAGTGATTCACCATAACGGTGTGAATAAGAGAATAAAGTGTACTAACAGTGCTTCACCATAAGGGTGTGAATAAGAGAACAAAGGGTAATAACAGTGCTTCACCATAACGGTGTGAATAAGAGAATAAAGTGTACTAACAGTGCTTCACCATAAGTGTGTGAATAAGAGAACAAAGGTTTCTAAGAATGCTTAACCCTAATTGTGTGAATAGGATAACAAAATGTTCTAAACGTGCTTCACCATAAGCGTGTGTATAAGAGAACAAGGTGTTCAAAATGTGCTTCAACATAAGTGTGTGAATAAGAGAACAAACGGTTCTAACAGTGCTTCACCATAGGAGTGTGAATAAGAGAACAAAGGTTTCTCACAGTGCTTCACCATAAGTGTGTAATTAAGAGAACAAAGGTTTCTAACAATGCTTCACCATAAGGGTGTGAATAAGAGAACAAATATTTCTAACAGTGCTTCACCATAATATTGTGAATAACAAAAAAATGTAATAAACGTGCTTCACCATAAGGGTGTGAATAAGAGAAAAAGGGTTCTAACAGTGCTTCAACATAAAGGAGTGTATAAGAGAACAAAATGTTCAAAATGTGCTTCACTATAAGTGTGTGAATAATAGAACAAACGATACTAACAGTGCTTCACCATAAGCGTGTGAATAAGAGAACAAAGTGTTCTAACATTGCATCGACATAAGGGTGTGAATAAGATGTAAAGTGTTTTAGAATGGCTCACCATATGTGTGTGAATAAGAGAACGAATATTGCTAACAGTAATTCACAATAAGGGTGTGAATAAGAGAACAAATGGTAAAAACAATGCATCACCATATATGGGTAAAAAAGAGAACAAATTGTTCTAAGAGTGCTTCTCTATAAGGTTGTGAATATGATAACAAATGGTTCTAAAATTGCTTCAAAATAAGGGTGTAAAAAAGAGAAATAAGTGTTCTAACAATATTCACCATAATGGTGTTATTAAGTGAAAGAAGTTTTCTAACAGTGCTTCACCATAAGGGTGTGAATAAGAGAACAAAAGTTTCTAAGAATGCTTCACCATAAAAGTGTGAAAAAGAAAAAAATGTTCTAATATTGCTTCAAATTAAGGGTGTGAATAAAGCAACAAAGGGTAATAACAGTTCTTCCCCATAAAGGTGTGAATAAGAGAAAAACTTTTTCTAACAGTGCTTCACCATAAGGGTGTGAATAAGAGAACATAATTTTCTAAGAATGCTTCACCATAAGCGTGTGAATGAGAGAACAATGTGTTCAAAATGTGCTTCATCTTAAGCGTGTGAAAAAGAGAACAAAGGGTAATAACAGTGTTTCACCCTAAAGGTGTGAATAAGAGAAAAAGGAGTAATAAGTGTCCCTCACTGTAAGTGTGTGATTAAGAGAACAAAGTACTCTAACAGAGCTTCACCATAAGTGTGTGAATAAGAGAAAAATGAGTTCTAACAATGCTTCACCATAAGGGTGTGAATAAGAGAACAAATGTTTCTAACAGTGCTTTACCATAAGGGTGTGAATAACAGAAAATAAAGTAATAACCGTGCTTCACAATAAGGGTGTGAATTAAGAACAAAAGGAAATCACAGTGCTTCACCATGAGGGTGTGAATAAGAGAACAAAGGTTCTAACAGTGCTTCACCATAAGTGTGTGATTAACAGAACAAACTGTTCTAACAGTGCTTCACAATAAGAGATAAATTTTTTTAATATTGTTTCACCATAAGCGTGTGAATAAGAGAGCAAATATTCATAACAGTGCTTCATCATAAGGGTGTGAATAACAGAAAAAAGGGTAATAAACATGCTTCCCCATAAGGGTGTGAATAAGAGAACAAAGGTTTCTAACAATGCTTCTACATAAGGGTGTGAATATGAGAACAAAGGGTTCAAAAATTGCTTCACCATAAGTGTGTGATTAAGAGAATAAAGGTTCTAACAGTGCTTCACCATAATGGAGTAAATAGGAGAACAAATGTTTCGAACAGTGCTTCAACATAAGAGTGTGAATAAGAGAACATTGTTTCTAACAGTGCTTCACCATAAGGGTGTGAATAACAAAAAAATAAGGGTAATATCCGTGCTTCACCATAAGTGTGTGAATCAGAGAACAAAGGGTTTTAACAGTGCTTCAACATAAATGTGTGAAAATGAGAACAAAGGGTACAAAATATGCTTCATATTAGGGTGAAAATAAGAGCACAAAGGGTTCTAAGAATGCTTCACCATAAGTTTGTGAATAACAGAAAAAGTGTAATAAACGTGCTTTCTACAATAAGGGTGTGAATAAGAGAACAAAGGGTAATAATAGTGCTTCACCATGAGGGTGTGTTTAAGAGAACAAACGGTTCTAACAGTGCTTCATCGTAAAGGTGTGAATAAGAGAACAAAGTTTTCTAACACCGCTTCACCATAAAGTTGTAATAAGAGAACACAGGGTTCAAAATGTGCTTCACCATAAGAGTGTGAATAAGAGAACCAACGGTTCAACAAGTGCTTCACCATAAGTGTGTGAATATGAGAACAAAGGATTCTAAAAGTACTTCACCATAATGTTGTGAATAACAGAACCAAGGTTTCTATCAATGCTTCACCATAAGGGTGTGAATAAGAGAACAAGGTTTAATAGCAGTGCTTCACCATAAGAGTGTGAATAAGAGAACAAAATTTTCTAACAGTGCTTCAGCTTAAGTGTGTGAATAAGAGAACAAAAAAGGTAATAACAATGCTTCACCATAAGGGTGTGAATAAGAGAACGAAAGTTTCTAAAATATTTCACCATATGTGTGTGAATAAGAGTACAAAGGTTTCTAAGAATACTTCACCATAAGAGTGTGAATAGGACAACAAATGTTTCTACCAGTGCTTCACCATAAGCTTGTGAATGAGAGAACAAAGTGTTCAAAATGTGCCTCACCATATGTGTGTAAATAAGAGAACAAAGGGTAATAACAGTGCTTCACCATAAGTGTGTGTTGTTAAGAGAACAAAGAGTAATAACAGTGCCTCACTATAAGTGTGTGGTTAAGAGAACGAAGGGTAATAACAGTGCCTCACCATAAGTGTGTGGTTAAGAAACAAAGGGTAATAACAGTGCCTCACCATAAGTGTGTGGTTAAGAGAACAAAGAGTAATAACAGTGCCTCACTATAAGTGTGTGGTTAAGAGAAAAAAAGGGTTCTAACAGTGCTTCAAAATTAGGGTGTGAATAAGGGAACAAATGGTAATAAGTGTGCTTCACCATAAGGGTGTTAATAAGAGAACGAAGTGTAATAATTGTGCCTCACCATAAGTTTGTGAATAAGAGAACAAAGTGTTCTAACAGTACTTCGCAATAAGGGTGTGAATAAGAGAACAAAGGGTAATAACAGTGCTTCACCATAATGGTGGAAATAAGAGAATAAATTGTTCTAAAAATGCTTCACTATAAGGGTGTGAATATGATAACAAATGGTTCTAAAATTGCTTCGCCATAAGGGTGTAAATAAGAGAAATATATGTTCTAACAGTGCTTCACCATAAGGGTTTTAATAAGTGAACGAAGAGTTCTAACAATGCTTCACCATAAGTTTATGAATAAGAGAACAATGGGTAATAAGAGTGCTTCACCATAAGGTTGTGAATAATAGAACGAAGGGTTCTAACAGTGCTTCATCCTAAGTGTGTGATTAAGAGAAATAAGTGTTCTAACAGTGCTTCACCATAAGGGTGTTAATAAGTGAACGAAGGGTTCTAGCAATGCTTCAACATAAGATTATGAATAACAGAACAATGAGTTATAAGAGTGCTTCACCATAATGGTGTGAATAAGAGAAAAAAGGGTTCTAACAGTGCTTCACAATAAGAGTGTGAATAAGAGAACAAAGTTTTCTTAAATTGCTTCACCATAATGGTGTGAATAAGAGAACAAAGGGTTCTTTCAGTGCTTCACCATAAGTGTGTGAATAAGGGAACAAACGGTTCTAACAGTGTTTCGCCTTAAGTGTGTATAAGAGAACAAAGGGTTCTAACAGTGCTTCACAATAAGAGTGTGAATAAGAGAACAAAGGGTTCTAACAGTGCTTCACCATAAATGTGTGAATATGAGAACAAAGGAATCTAACAGTGCTTCACCATAAGGGTGTGAATAAGAGAACCAAGGTTTCTATGAATGCTTCACCATAAGGGTGTAATTAAGAGAAAAAGGTGTAATAACAGTGCTTCACCATAAGGGTGTGAATAAGAGAAAAACGTGTTCTAACAATGCTTCACCATAAGGGTGTGAATAAGAGAACAAAGGGTAATAACAGTGCTTCACCATAAGGGTGTGAATAAGAGAACAAAGGTTTCTAACAGTGCTTTACCTTAAAGGTGTGAATAAGAGAACAAAGGGTAATAACAGTGCTTCACCATAAGGGTGTGAATAACAGAACAAAGGGTTCTAACAGTGCTTCACCATAAGTGTGTGAATATGAGAACAAAGGGTTATAACAGTGCTTCACCATAACGGTGAGAATAAGAGAACAAAGGTTAATAACAGTGCTTCACCATAAGTGTGTGAATAAAGAACAAAGTTTTGTAACAATGCTTTACCTTAAAGGTGTGAATAAGAGAACAAAGGGTAATAACAGTGCTTCACCATAATGGTGTGAATAAGAGAACAAAGGGTTCTAACAGTGCTTCACCATAAGGGTGTGAATAAGAGAACAAAGGGTAATAACAGTGCTTCACCATAAGGGTGTGAATAAGAGAACAAAGGGT
>Ga0131853_10015607_pt1 | contig 13883 bp, 13 predicted proteins | sample TergutLab28metaG_FD_92764 | JGI IMG/M metagenome (GOLD analysis project Ga0131853, IMG submission 92764) | Labiotermes labralis P1 segment gut microbial communities from Petit-Saut dam, French Guiana - Lab288 P1 (version 2) (version 2) | ecosystem: Host-associated > Arthropoda: Insects >... | reverse complement strand
TGACGGCGCTTTTATGAGAGAAAGAAAAAGCGGCGCATACATGCTTTCAAGCGATAGCTTTTCAAAGGCTAAAGAGCTTGTTGATAAAGAAAAAAGGCATGACCTGTTTTGTGTATTTCAAAAAGACACGGCAGAATATCTTTTGCAAAAACATAACTACGAAAAGTGCATGGAAAATCATCAGGCGGTATACATGTCGAAAGAGCCCGTGGCGGTAAAATCAACAGAGCTTAATATACTGCCCTTAGCGCTGTCCCACTTAGATACGGTTTACGCCCATTATCATGATGATGTTGACTATGATTATCTGAGCCGGCGATTGGAAGAAGGGGCAATTTACGGAGGTTTTTTAGATGATGAGCTTTGCGGTTTTGCAGGCACTCACGAAGAAGGGTCAATAGGTATTTTAAAAGTTTTTGAAAAGTTTAGAAGGCGGGGTTTTGCAGAAGCTCTAGAGGGCTTTATGGTGAATCAATTTTTGGCAAAAGGGCTAACCCCCTTTGCTCAAGTTAAGCCGGATAACGGGGCATCACTTACGTTACATGAAAAATTGGGCTTTCGCTTATCTAAAGATAAACTCTACTGGCTGTTTGACTAGACAGTATAAATAGGCTATACTTAGGGCCTAACCAACTTATAAATCTTATTAAGGGAGCGCCCTTTGCCTATGGAAGAAACTGTAATTGTAATAATGCAAAAAAATAAAGATACCGGTTTTTTGGAAACTGAGCTGGGTTCTTACGGGGTAGCTTGCAGTGAAAATCTTATCTACAATATTTTTGCCGCTCAAGAGGATGGTAAAACCACCGTACACATGCGCCTTACAACAGAGAGAGACTTACTTGATTGGGAATTTTCAGCGGTGCTTGACTACTACGACAGCCAGCCTCTTTTGGAAGTATGCAGCGCCGTTACAGAAGACGATACCCACTACAATCCGTTGTGGGAAGCGGTCTTTAATTTTAACGATAATCAGGAAATGATGGAGAGATTAATCTCAAAAATTCTAAATATTCACAAAGAAGAACTAAGCTCTGTTTATGCTGCGATAAAAGACCTTGAAGAAGACTATAAGGGGTAGCTATGGCTAAACAAAAAAGTGTATTCGAATGTGACAGTTGTGGATACGAGTCGGCTAAGTGGCTGGGCCGCTGTGTAAAATGCGGGGCCTTTAACTCCTTCTTTGAAAGAGAAGATACGCAGGTAAGATATGGTAATGTTGGCTTAAGTACAGAGGCGGCCAAAATCCATACCCTTGACTCAATAGACTCAATGAGTGAAGAGCGGATTTCTACTAAAATAGGCGAGCTTGACAGGGTTCTCTCCGGCGGCATAGTGGGGGGTTCTCTTATTTTGGTTGGCGGCGATCCCGGTGTTGGCAAGTCTACTTTAATACTTCAAATATGCCAAACCATAGGTGAACAGGGTAAAAAAATCCTATACGTTTCCGGTGAGGAGAGTATAAGCCAGATAAAGCTACGGGCTGAGCGGCTTAACATTTCCACGAAAAACCTTATGATACTTTCTGAAACAAATATGGATGCAATACTCAGTGCAGTGAATAATACAGCGCCCGATATGCTTATAATAGACTCAATACAAACAGTATATTCACAGGCGCTTTCATCATCTCCCGGTTCGGTGACACAGGTTAGAGAGGCCACGGCCCATTTCATGCATCTAAGTAAGCAAAAAGGCATAGCAACAATAATAGTGGGGCATGTAACCAAAGAGGGCACAATCGCCGGGCCAAAAATACTCGAACATATGGTCGATACTGTTCTGTATTTTGAAGGAGAAAAACAGGCTTCTTACAGACTTATCCGCGCTGTTAAAAACCGCTTCGGCCAAACTAATGAAATAGGCGTTTTTGAAATGGCCTCTGAGGGCTTAAAAGAAATACTTAATCCTTCTGAATATATGCTCTCAGGCAGACCTAAAGGCGTTTCCGGCTCGGTTATAACCTGCGCCGTGTCAGGGTCCAGACCTATACTTGCAGAAGTTCAGGCTCTGGTAAGCGCCACTAATTTTAACATGCCCCGCCAAAATGTATCAGGTACGGATTATAACAGGGTGGCTATGCTTATGGCTGTTCTTGAAAAGAGAGTTGGTATGAATCTTGGCCGCTGTGACAGTTATATTAATATTGCCGGTGGTATAAAAATAGCCGAACCGGCGCTGGATGGTGCAATAGTTGCCGCCATTGCATCTAATTACCGCAACGTACCAACAAGCCAGGCTATGACCATATTCGGTGAAGTGGGCCTTGCCGGTGAACTTAGAGCAGTAAACATGGCCGAACAGCGGCTGGTTGAGAGCTTTAAGCTGGGCTTTTGTGAGTGCATACTGCCGAAAGCTAATTGCAAAGGGCTTAAGAAACCAAAAGATATGAAGGTTTACGGGGTTTCTAATTTGTCGGAGCTTTTGGATATTGCCTGTGCGAGATAATGACTTATCCACATAAAAAATAAGATTATATAAGTTATACACAGACTTATCCACATTATCCACAGAAATAATGCTATACTTTTTATGATGGGCTTGTTATTTTAGAACTAAAGTGGTTCAACTTAAGAAAAGAGCTTAAGTTGAACCAAGTCACTTCGCTTCTGTTACTAATTTAATCTGTGAATAGATGGGTAACGGAAGCGAAGTGGCTTGCTTTAAGCTCGGCACCTTACGGTGCCTCGCTTAAGAGGCGTTCATCAATTTTAAAATGCCGTACGCAAGCGTACACATTTTAAAGTTGATTCACTATATTTAATAAAATATATGGTATTTTTTTTAAAATTACTGTATACTGTGTGCATAAGATTTAAAGAAGCAAGGGAGGGGTTACAATGCGTTACTCGTTCACAGGCAAGGGCATCACTGTCGGCGATTCCCTTAAGCAAAAAACTACGGATAAACTTGACAGGCTTTCAAAGTTTATTCCGGAGAATTCTGAGGTTTTCGTCACCTTTACACAGATCAAATCTGAAAATAAAGTAGAGGTTACGGTTCCGCTGAAAAAACACACACTAAGGGCCGAAGTCACAGGTATGGATATTCAAACGGTTCTTGATCAGGTTGCGGATATTTTGGAAAAACAGCTGCATAAATTCAAAAGCAGACTAAACAGAAAAGCCAAAATTGACCCTAATTTTAGAGAAGAACTTAGCGCATACTTAGCTCCGGCAAGTGATGAGGACTATGATGACGATGAAGCTGAAAATGCTGTAGTCATTAAGCGCTCAAAAAAATTCGCGCTAAAGCCTATGGACGCTGAAGAGGCGGTTATGAATATGGAGCTTTTGGGCCACAGCTTTTTTGTTTTTAGGAATATGGAGAGCGATGAGGTAAATGTAGTTTACAGACGAAACGATAATGCCTATGGACTTATTGAACCAGAATATTAAAAAATATAATTATTTAGGAGGTTGTAATGGGCTATATTGATGACGTACTAAAAAAAGTGGAGGCTGGTCATTCAGACCAACCCGAGTTTTTTCAAGCGGTAACAGAGGTTTTAAACACTATCAGAGTAGCAGTTGAGGCTGACTCTAAGTACGAGAAATATGGTATTTTGGAAAGGCTTCTTGAGCCTGACAGAACCGTTATTTTCCGCGTACCCTGGGTTGATGACGCCGGTAAGGTGCATGTAAACCGTGGCTACAGAGTTCAGTATAACAACGCATTAGGCCCGTATAAAGGCGGTATTAGATTTCATCCTAGCACAAACTTAAGTGTTATTAAATTCCTTGGTTTTGAGCAGATTTTTAAAAATTCTCTTACCGGCCTTCCAATTGGCGGCGGTAAAGGCGGCTCTAATTTTGACCCTAAAGGCAAATCTGAGTATGAAGTTATGCGTTTTTGCCAAAGCTTTATGAACGAGCTTTATAAACACTTAGGCCAAGATGTTGATGTGCCCGCAGGTGACATTGGCGTTGGTGCCAGAGAAGTTGGCTTTATGTACGGCCAGTACAAAAAACTCACTGATTTATATGAGGGGGTTTTCACAGGTAAAGGGCTTACATACGGCGGTTCTCTCGCCAGAAAAGAAGCGACCGGTTTTGGCCTTATCTACTTGGTTCAAGAAATGCTTAAAACAAATGGTACTTCTATGGACGGTAAGGTTTGTGCCATTTCCGGTTCCGGCAATGTTGCTATTTACGCAGCGCAAAAAGCACAGGAGCTTGGTGCTAAAGTAGTTACCATGAGCGATTCTAACGGCTGGATTTATGATGAAGAAGGCGTTGATATTAAAGCCCTTATTGAAATCAAAGAAATAAACCGCGGCCGTATCAGTGAATATCTGAAATATAGACCAAACGCCAAATACACTGAAGGTAAAGGCGTTTGGAGCGTTAAATGTGATGTGGCTCTCCCCTGTGCCACTCAAAATGAGCTTCTGCTTGATGATGCAAAAATGCTTGTAGCTAACGGCGTTATGGCTGTTGGTGAAGGCGCTAACATGCCTTCAAGTCTTGAAGCTATTGACTGCTTCTTGGGAGGTAAAGTGCTCTTTGCTCCTGCAAAAGCTGCAAACGCCGGCGGCGTAGCCACATCAGCTATGGAAATGAGCCAAAACTCTATGAGACTCAGCTGGACTTTTGAAGAGGTTGATGAAAAACTTCAAAGAATCATGGTTAATATCTTCAGAAACCTTGATGAAGCCTCTAAAAGAGTCGGTGCAGAGAAAAATTATGTGCTTGGCGCTAATATAGCCGGTTTCTACAAAGTTGCCGAAGCTATGATAGCTCAGGGTATAGTGTAATAATTTCGTTAAAGCGGCTTTGCCACTTTAACGATGTACCAATGGTATGAATCGGCTTGCAAGCTTCACTTCGTTTGCTTGTAGTCAGCCGATTCTCCTCAGGCGGGCAAAGCCCCGAATAGTTTAAAAATTAATCCCTCCATTTTTTAAAGTGGAGGGATTTTTTATGCTTGTCATTCTGAGCCTAAGCGAAGAATCTATTTTTATAGTCAATAAACAATCCATACATTGTCTCCATCAATAAACACCGCTTGACCATCATCTATTCTGGTAATTTGAGTATTGCTGCGTTTTTCAAAAGCCTCAATTCTTTCAAGAAAGTTATCATATCTTTCAACGAATCTTGAGGTATGAGGGCATATGTTGATATTTGTCAGACCCAGCCCGCTAAAGTCTGTAAGATAAACAGGCTCATTGAGCTGTGGATCAAACTCATGAATCAAGGCTATAGTAGAACCAAACACCATACTTCCCGCGCTTGCGCCGATAACAATTTTACTTTTTATGTATCTTTCAAGCTCTTCAAGTAATTCGGGGCTTTGTATTTCTATATCAAAAAACGTAACTTCAAGCCCCAGTTTTTCAAGTTCGATGGTATGCCGCGGCACATTCCAATCCTTTTCCTTATATCCAAATGACGCAGTGGTTATTAGCGCTGCTTTTTTTGCTTCCTGCCCTAAAGGCTTTAGAATTTCGTTATGTAATTTTTCCGATGTAATCCCATTAGAAGTTAGAATAAGTATTATTAATCACACCTTCGGCAATTTTGCCATCCACTTCCCACTTATCAGCCTGTACTGGAAGAAGATAGAGCGCAGTACCCAGTCAGCGAACATAGCCAGCCAAACCCCTAGAAGGCCAAAACCCAGTACGACACCAAGCACATAGCCTAAAACAATTCTAAGGCCCCACATGGAGGAAATACCTACATACATAGTATATCTTACATCACCGGTAGCTCGGAGCGCCGCCGGGGTAATAAAGCCGGGAGCCCAGAAAAGCGGTATGGCCACAAAGGTAACTTGTAACAGAGGAACAAGTATGGCAGTAGACTCAGGGCTTGCGTTAAAGGCCATTGCAATAAGGCCGGTAGTGGGGAACAGCGCCAAACACAGTACAGCAAACATAGCACAGCCAACCCCCATGGCAAATAGTGCGGTTTTCTTCACATTCTCATACTCGCCGCGGCCTACCATTTGGCCTACTAAAATCATAACCCCTTGAGAAAAAGCCATGCCCGGCACACCTAAAAACATAAACACGGTTCCGCCGATATTATTGGCAAAGAGCGCCGATGTGCCCATGCCTACAATAAAAATTTGGGTTATTAAACGGCCGATATTAAACATCGAGTTTTCAATAGCTGTAGGTACGCCGATATTCAATATGTCTTTTTGTGCTTTTGCTTCGGGGATAAAATCTCTAATACCTTTAAATCTGATAGTGGTTGACTTAAAGAATAAGTAAAGCATTATCATAATAAGCCCGCTCAGCCGTGCAAGAGCAAGGGCCAAACCCGCGCCCATTATGCCGTAACTTGGGCTTATAATATGTAAACCTAGAATACTTATTTCCCAACTAAAGATGAATAGGAAACCCAGTATAACATTGATAATATTCATAATAATAGTAACTTGCATTGGTGTTTTTGTATTGCCGGAACCGCGTATGATGCCAAAAGCCGTCTGCATTACAGCAAGCATGGGGAAAGAGGGGATAACCACCGTAAAAAACTCAAGGCCGGCGCGCAGCACTGCATCCTCTGCATCGCCCAAAAGCGCGTTAACAATCTGTACTCTAAAGAGAGTAAAGCTTACTAATACCACAATTGAAATAGCCACAGCAAGAGTGATAGCTTGTGCCCCGGCCCGCTTTGCAGTCTCATAATCGCGGCGGCCGTAACATTGCGCCACTATTATGGTACCGCCTGTTGCCAGCGCCATAAATACTGCAAAAATAATTTCACTGACAGAGTTTATCATGCCAATAGCGGCAATAGCGTATTCGCCGATAACATTTGCCGCCATTAACTGGTTAACTATACCCATTATACTGATGAAAATTTGCTCCAAAATTATGGGAGCAGATATGAGCATCAGCTCTTTAAACATTCTCTTATACTCTTTTTTCATCAGTACCTCCAAGGTTTTTTGAAAACAGGCTCTTCTAGCTTGGCTTTATTACTTTCATAGGGCATTTTGGGACACAAGCGTTACAGCCGGTACATTTATCCATATCTATAACAGCAAGATTATTTTGGGTAGAGACAGCGCCAAACTCACAGGCTTTTTCACAAAGTTTACAGCCGATACAGCCAACAGAGCAGTATGCTCTAACCTCTTTAGCGCTTTGGTGAGAGTGACAGAGTATAGTTGCCCTGCCTGAATAAGGCGCCATATGAATTATTTTTTTAGGGCAATACTTAACACACATACCGCAGGTAGTGCACTTATCCTTATCAATAACAGCTATGCCGTCAACCATCTCAATGGCGCCGAACATACACACGCCCTTGCAAGAACCAAGCCCTAGACAGCCCTTTGGACAGGCTTTGGAACCGCCGCCCATTAACTGCATACCGGCTTTACAGTTATCCATGCCAAAGTATTCATAGCGGAAATTGGAATGGCGAGTTGAACCGCCACAGGCCACATAAGCTACCTCACGCTCAACAAGCTCAGCCTCAACCCCCAGAATCTCCGAAAGTTCCAGCGTTACTTTTTCACCGCCCACAGGGCAGGCGTTAGGCTTAGCAGAACCACCGGCAACGGCGTTTGCGAATAAATCACAGCCTGTATACGAACAGGCGCCGCAATTAGCGCCGGGAAGTGATTTTCTGATAGCGGCGATTACAGGGTCTTCCGTAATTGCCAGCTTTTTATTTGCAAGTAAAAGTACAGCTCCAAAAACCAGACCAAGGCTGCCCATAACCAAAGCAGCGCCAAGAATAGATGTTGTATCCACAAAGATGGCCTCCTTATAAATTATATCTCAGTCAAGGCTTTACATTTTTTATGAAAATGTAAAGCAATATAACTTGTTGACATTTTTTCGGTGTCGCAGACTTTTAATCCACAGACCGGGCTTTGCCCGGTCGAGGAGAATCGGCTTGTAAGCCTTTGGCTTACAAGCCGATTTGTACATACAGTTCATCGCAAAAATGGCTTTGCCATTTTTGCGACCCCTAAGCAAGCCCTGCAAAACCCAAAAAGGCTATACTCATAAGCCCTGCGATTATCATAGCAATAGGGAAGCCCTGAAAACACTTAGGTACATCAGCAAAAACCAGCCTTTCTCTAATGCCGGCAAAAAGCATTATAGCCAGTGCAAAACCTACAGAAACACCAATAGCATTAATAACAGAGCTTAGCATACCATAACCGCTTTGCATATTTAAGACAAGTACCCCTAATATAGCGCAGTTTGTTGTAAGCAGCGGTAAGTAGATACCAAGGGATTTATGCAAAAGCGGGCTGTATTTTTTAAGTATCATCTCAGTAAGCTGTACAAAGCTTGCCATTATAAGCACAAAGGCTACTGTGTACATATATTGAAGACCAAAAGGGGCCAGCAAAAATTCATAAGCAACAAAGGTGAAAACCGAAGAAAGAGCTGAAACAAAAAGCACGGCAAGGCTCATACCCAGCGCCGTTTCCAGCCTTTTAGAAACACCCAAGAAGGGGCAAATGCCTAAAAAGCGGCTAAGCACAAAGTTATTTATCAAAACACCGCTTACAAATATCATGAAAATATTAGTGTCCATCCACTTTTCTCTCCCTTATAAAGTTAATGCCCGCTATTATACAGGCCATAACTATAAACCCTCCCGGCGGCAGTATAATAGCTATGGTTTGCGGCATAAAAGCAATTTCAAAGCCAAATATGGCGCCGACGCCTAAAAATTCACGAATAATACCTATGGCTGTTAACGCCGCCGTAAAGCCAAGACCCATACCTATGCCGTCAAAGGCCGAGTCAATAATGCTATTTTTATAAGCAAAGCTCTCACTTCTTGAAAATATGATACAGTTAACGGCTATAAGAGGTATATAAATACCCAGTGCCGCATTAATAGCCGGAAAATAGGCTTTAAGCAGCATTTCAACCATAGAGGTAAAGGCGGCAATCACTACTATGAATATAGGAATACGCACCTGTTCGGGTATCAATTTTCTAAGCAGTGAAATAATTACATTAGAGCTGATAAGAACGATAGTGGCCGCAAGCCCCATGGCAACACCGTTAACGGCGCTGGTAGTAACCGCCATAACAGGGCAAAGGCCAATGGCCTGGGCGAAAACGGGGTTATCGTCTATTATGCCTTTTTTAACGGCTTCAAAATGCTTGTTCAAATTCTCTCACTCCCAAAAAGATTTGCCGGGGCCGCTCTTCAAAAGTTGAAGCCCGCAAGACCGGATGTATTCAGTTAGCACCCGACAAATGATTGTTAAAATACAATAGCGCCGCATTAACACCATCTGTAACAGCCGCCGTGCTTATGGTTGCCGAAGCAATGGCCTGAATGTCATTAGCTCCCGGTGAATGGGCTACGACTCTGAAAGGGCCTCTGCTGCCTGTAAAAAGCTTAGTAAAAGCAGGACGCTCTATGTGTGAACCAAGGCCCGGTGTTTCAGCATGGGCACCGATTCGTACATTTATGACCGATCCGTTTACATCTATGCCTGTTAAAACATTAACATTGCCTGAATAGCCTAAAGTAGCGGTATGCATAATATAAGCAACTACTTCGCCGTAGGTAACAGCGGCAAAGAGGCTTAGTATAGTATCGTCAGCTGGTTCAATCGCCTCAAATACTGCCAGATCAGGATAAAGAATTTCATTCAAAGCGTTTTGCAGCATAATCTCTTCTTGAACCAATATGCGCGGATGTGTAAAGCTATTTACTGTCGCAAGTAAAAAACCGCAAGCAAGAGCAATTAAAAATAGCGCTATTACCGGTCTTAGATTCTGCATAAAATCACCACCTGTCAAATACGCCCCAGTCAAAAACTGTCCGCGGTTTTTCTTGTTTTCTGCCGAAGACTGTTGGCGGGGTAAATTTATCTATCAAAGGAGTAGCAAGGTTCATAAACATTATGGCGAAGGAAACACCCTCAGGATATACACCGCCAAGGCGGATAAGTGCCGTTAAAATCCCGCAGCCAACACCCATAATAATTTGACCAAGAGGCGTAACGGGTGATGTAGTATAATCTGTGGCCATAAAGAAAGCGCCAAGCAAAAGCCCGCCAGCAAGAACCTCATAAATAGGATAACCGCTGAACATACCGTCACCTCTGCCGATTACCCAAGTAAGAAGCATGGTTGAGAGCATAAAAGTAACAGGTATACGCCAATTTATGATTCTTTTTATAAGAAGGTAAAGGCCGCCAATTAAAAGAGCGATAGCAGAGCCTTCTCCCAAAGAGGCACTGTGGTAGCCTATGAGAGCGTTTACATAATCGTGAGCAGCCGGGGTTAAGCCGTCACCTAAAAGAGCCAGAGGCGTTGCGGTGGCAACAGCATCGACAGCGCTTGTGCCAAGGCCAAAGAAATTCCTTGATGGGTGCCTGAAAGTAACAAGGGATGTTGGATAGCTTAAAAGTAAAAATGCCCTTGCCGTAAGCGCAGGGTTAAGGAAATTATGGCCTATGCCGCCAAATATCTGTTTAACCAGCACAATAGCAATAAAGCCGCCCATAATAGGTATGGCTGTATTATTGGAAGCCGGAAGGTTCATAGCCAGCAAAAGGCCGGTAACAACCGCTGACAAATCATGAACAGAACTTTGCTGTTTTCTAAGTTTTCTAAAAAAATACTCAAAGAAAACGCAGGAGGCAATAGAGACAAAAATTGTGGTAAAGGCATCTATGCCAAAGAAATATATACCCATGAGAGCGGCAGGGGTTAAGGCTATTATCACATCCAGCATTATTTTCTGGGTGCTTATGTTATCTCTAATATGTGGGGTTGACGACACCACATATTTACTTACATCATCCATTATTTCACTCCTTGTCTGTGCGAAAGGTAAAATCTTAAGATTTTCATAAATTCAGTATCAGCGCTTTGAGCGCTTCTCTTCCATAATAGATCGCCTTGCAGCCCGTATAGACTGGGCAAGGAAGCGTTTGGAAGGGCAGACAAAGGAGCAGGAACCGCATTCCATACAATCAAGGCCGTTATGTGTTTCAAAGCCTTCATAGTCATGAAGTACTACGTATTTATTAAGATCAAGGGGCATAAGGCCCATGGGGCAATGCTCAAGACAGCGGGCACATCTTATACAGGGCTGCTCTTCATTAAGCATGGCAAGCTTTCTTGACACACACAAAATAGAAGAGGAGGTTTTTATAACAGGCACATCAAGACTAAAAAGCGCTACACCCATCATAGGGCCGCCTGATATGATTTTATAAGGCTTGCCTTTAAGGCCGCCGGTAAATGTAATAAGATCATTGTAAGATGAGCCTATTTTAACCTTATAGTTACCTGGGTTATTTACCATGTCACCTGAAACTGTCAGATTTCTCGCCATTAGAGGCTTACCCCTGACAACACCCCGTTGAATGGCTATGGCAGTTTCGACGTTTATTACTACACAGCCAACATCAGCCGGTAAGCCGCCGGAGGGCACCTCAAGACCCGTAATTGCTTTTATCAGCTGCTTTTCTGCCCCTTGCGGGTACTTTGGCTGTAATGGGTATACTGAAATGTTTGTACCTTCACAAGCTTTTTTAATGGCCGCCAGTGCATCAGGCTTATTGGTTTCTATGCCTATTATGCCTTTAGCATTATTAAATGTAGTGTGCAACACTATTTGCAAGCCTTCCACAACTCTGTGGGGCTGCTCTATCATAACCCTGTGGTCATTTGTGAGGTATGGCTCACATTCAGCACCGTTTACGATTATCATATCAAGCTTTTTATCAGGCGGCGGGTCCAGCTTAACGTGGGTTGGAAAACCTGCACCCCCCATGCCAACTATACCGCTTTCTTTAATAGTTGCTAAAATCTCATCTTTTGATAAAGTTTTATAGTCTCTTTGCTTATTCATAGACTCGTGCTCTTCTTCTTTGCCGTCAGATTCGATTATTACCCCGCCGGATATGCCGCCGCTGGGCAGAAAAATACCATCATCAACTATCTTGGTCACAATACCGGAAACCGCGGTATATATAGGGGCACTGACATGGCCGGCCGCTTCGGCAATTTTTTGACCCCGAAGAACCCGCTCACCAACCTCAACAATAGGCAGCGCCGGAGCGCCTAAGTGCTGTGAAAAGGGATAAGTCAAAATAGAACCGGCTAAAGAGGGTACGTCAATAATAGCTCTTTCCTCTGTATGAATTTTATCAGTGGGAGGATGGATGCCTCTTTTAAAAGTAAAAACTTTCATTATAAGAATAATAACTCCCCTCAATGTGTACTTATAATCGAAGTACTTTAAAAATCTTCAAGCAGATTTAGAGGCTTGAAGGATTTTTAAGGCACTTCCACTATACTATATGTTTAGGATTTTTACAAGGATTGTCAAAAGCGTAACAATGGGCATAATCCAAAAGGAGATTAACTACCTTTCCAAAAATTCCAGTCTCTCCCCATCCGGCCCGGTTGCAAAAAACAGCTTACAATCAAGAATATCGCTGTGGTGAATGTCTGTCAGACCGATAACATTAGTTTCACTTAAAAAGCGGTGCAACTCAGTGCAATCAAACACATCAAAAACCAAGAGCGCCAGCGGTTTTTCAGGGCGCGGTTCAGATTTTGAGTTAAAGAGACCTATGCTGTCAGAGCCTAAGCAATAACTTTTCCATGAATTACTTCCAATCTCCAAAGTGCGGCCAGCCGGAAGGCCCAGTACATTAGTTATCAAGTGCCTGGTGTTTTCTTCGCTCTCATTATCTACGCGAATAGAAATATGGTCAAATTTTTTGATACGCTCATTTTTAAGATCCGCTATACGCGCTTCATCATTACGCTGCATCAGCTCATAACGGCAACCTGCCTTATCCCGGAAAAAAGCAATATACCCCTCACCGGAGGTGGCCGGTCTTGGTTCCATGACAGATTCATAACCTGCCTTTTGCACAGCAGCAAGAGCAGCATGAATATCCAAATCCTCAGAAATTAAGAAAGCGATATGATCAAGCCCCATCTGAGTATCCGGAGGGAATTGACCGCCGATCAGCTCCACCACACCAAGAGCCAGCTGCACATAAACGATATGCCTTGTGCCGTCAGCTGAACGGGCGTCACGGATAACTTTACCTCCAAGCAAATCACGATACAAATGCAGTGATGCCGCCATATCAGATGTTCGAATACCTACATGATTAATTTCTCTGGCAATGGCCATGGTTTATCCCTCCAAAATGGTTTTTATAGTGAATTAAGTTTCAACCTATAGCAAATGACAATTTAAAAGGTGAAAGTGAGCGCTACCCTAAAAGGTTGAGTCTTTTTGCCTACGGCAAAAAATCGTTTGAGTTTACGGCATTGAACCCTGCCGTAAACTCTCACTGACTAGAAGGTGAAGCCGTTAGAGCGTTTCTGAGCCGTAGGCTCAGAAAGCGCTTACCGTACGAAAGCGCTTTTTTTGCTGGAGGCAAAAAAACGCATTGGCGGTTTATCCGCAAAGCTTGAACCGTTTTTAAATGCCGTTTGCTATAACAACGCTTTACAAGCAAAATGTCTTTGAAAGAATGGGTTTAAAGCCTCTTATCCCCATCATCTTATTTTATCGTAATACCGGCTTTTTGTCTACTCCCCCAAAATAAGGTAAAGCTGTATATCTTTGTGACTATTAACACTCTATTAATATTTTTGAAATATCTTTATTTTGGGAAAGTTAAAGATTATAATATGCACATAGCGAAAAAACTCTGAGCAAATGCGAAGAGTTTTTACACTGATTGTGCAACGAGACTTTTACAGAGTAAAAGTCGAGGTAAAAAGATGGCTATAGCAAACGACATTTAAAAACGGTTCAAGCTTCGCGGTTAAATCACCAATGCGTTTTTTTGCCTCCGGCAAAAAAAGCGCTTTCGTACGGTAAGCGCTTTCTGAGCCTGCGGCTCAGAAACGCTCTAACGGCTTCACCTGCTAGTCAGTGAGAGTTTACGGC
>Ga0131853_10015606_pt1 | contig 13883 bp, 10 predicted proteins | sample TergutLab28metaG_FD_92764 | JGI IMG/M metagenome (GOLD analysis project Ga0131853, IMG submission 92764) | Labiotermes labralis P1 segment gut microbial communities from Petit-Saut dam, French Guiana - Lab288 P1 (version 2) (version 2) | ecosystem: Host-associated > Arthropoda: Insects >... | reverse complement strand
TGTTTAAAACGCGCGGGAATAAATACAGTTGAAGATTTGGCAGCGAAAACAGAGGAGGATATGATGAAGGTACGCAACCTTGGTCGTAAATCCTTAGAAGAAGTTTTGAATAAGTTAACTGATCTTGGGTTAGCGTTGCAACCCGGTGACGAATAAGACGCTATCGGCTTTTACTTTTTTAGAGAAAAGGCCGCCTATACAAACATATTTTTTGTATAGCGAGGGGTTTGTTGTTAGCTAGTAAGCGAAGTGACATAAAGCGCAGCCCCACTAAAAAAAGGAGAGATATCATGCCCGGCTATAGAAAGCTAGGACGCACATCTAGCCAGCGAAAAGCTATGCTACGTGCCCTAACCACCCAACTGATCCACCACGGTAAGATAACAACTACAGAAACCCGTGCAAAAGAAGTAAGGCGTATAGCTGAAAAGCTGATAACCCTTGCTGTAAAAGAACAAGATAATTATGAAACTGTGACAGTAACTGCCAAAGTTCCTCAGAAGGATGCTAATGGCAAGCGTGTAAAAGAAGTAAAAGACGGAAAAAAAGTTACAGTTTATGACTTGATAGAACGCAGTATTAAAAAAGATATGCCTTCCAGGTTGGCAGCACGCCGCAAAATTTTGAGTGTGTTGTACTCGGTTATAGACACGCCGATGGGTGCAATTGTTAAAATTCCAGAAGGTAAAAGACGTAATAGAAAAGAGTCAAAGCCTGTAGACCTTGCAAACGTTATGTTTGAAAAATGGGCACCAAAGTATACAGGGCGTAATGGCGGGTATACTCGTATAATTAAAATGGGCCCTCGCCGTGGTGATGCGGCGGAAATGGTTTTGCTTGAGTTTGTGTGATTTCGATTAGAATTAATTAGTAGCAATGCAATTTAAGTTAATAATACGTATTCTAATGGCCTCGTTTCGGTTTAGCCTGAAGCAGGTCATTTTTTTATTTGTGTAGTGCTAATGAAATAGGAGATAAAAGGCGAGAAATTCGTTAAACTTACTCTGGTGATGACGGTGTTGAAAGAATGGCAAATAACAAAACAGATGTAAAAGTGTTGTGTGAAGTACTAGAACAAAAAGAAAATCGAAGGTACTATTCGCGCGTGTTGCGGTGAAATTAAGAGCGAATGAAAAGCCAAACATAAAATAGCGGAGAGTGCAAACTGCATTACATAGCAATTTAATTTTTTATTGTCTGAAAACAAGACCGAAATACACGGCATAGGTGCGTTCTGGGGCGAAGTTTGAGGCTACGAAAAGCTAAATTGCTATATAGCACTTTAACTTTTTGTAGTCCCTCTGACTTCGCCCAACACGCCATTGAAGCCCGGCATGTTGGGCTCGCAGATGGACAACAAAAACTAAAATTGCTATAAAAGGTGAGCTAGCTGGTGTGGCTATACGAGAATGAATGTATAAAATTATTGACAAGAGACTACTTTGAAGACGTAACCACAAAATCACGAATGAAATTATTTCTTCAAGACTTTTCTATCACTTTGCTGATGATTATATTTTACTATGCGTAGATACGACGTGTGGCATAAATTGGATCTTTGAACACACGCAACAATATTTGGATTTTTATCTTCTTGTACAGAATGGGACGAGGCCCATTGAACAAATAGGGTCTGCCATTAATAACATTATTTGTCGCACTTGGATCAATTCTATTGCGAAATACTTCCTGGAATCTAGTAAGTTTTTGTTATAGTTTGCATACAAATTTAAATGTATATAATTGTACTTCTTGTGTTAATTAGGTTGGCAGTATTGCAATGGTTAAATCTTACGTGGGATATTAAGGTTGTATATGGTAGACATACTCTGTTATATAATGTAACATAGTAGCATAAGGACATATTGCCGCTGCGCTATTTTTGTTTTGTTGTACTTACTTAAATTAAAGAAGGGGTTGTTGGATCTGAACGCACTAGATGTAATTATTTTAGCGGTTGTTATGTTATGCACCATAGTTGGGTATAATAAAGGACTAATTCGCACAGTGTATAGATTAATCTCGTTTGTGATAGCGTTGTTTATTGCATATCAGATATACCCGTATGTGGCTCGTATTTTGCGCCAGACATTTTTGTTCCCAACATTACAAAGGGGCATTGCTAGTTTTATGAATTTAGAACCCCGTATCGTGGGCTATGCTACACCACAGGGAGCAGAAATGATAGATAGCTTGCCTATACCTGCAATATTACAAGCTTTATTACATTCGTTTAATACCCCGGAAATGTTTGATACGTTAAACGTAGCTACAATGGAAGAATATATTTCCGGCTTTTTTGCCAATATCGCAGTTAATGGGCTGGCTATTGTTCTTGTATTTGTAGTAACTTTAATTGCGCTATTTATTATTGGTGCAATGTTAGATATTGTTAGCAAGTTGCCAATAATTAATACAATAAATCGCATTGGTGGGGCAGCTTTTGGTATTGTAGTAAGTGGAGCTGCTATTTGGCTTGGGCTTGTTGTTGCAGTATTGTTTGTTACAAGCGACACGCCAGTGGTTTATAACGCATTAGATGGTTCATGGATAGCTGGCTTGTTGCTTGAAAGAACATTGCCGCAACTTGCCAGGGCAATATAGCGGAGGTTTAAATGAGTAAACGTTGGCAGAATAGAAATGTAAACCCAGTTATTGCATTCGCAATTATAAATTTTGTGTTTGTTTTATTTACGATTCTATTTTTTGTTTTACCTTCGATACAAGAGATACGCAATACAAGGGATAGTGTAGAATGGCAAGAAAGCCAGTACCACGCCAGAGCAGTGCACTTATTAGCATATGAAGATAATTTGCAAGAGTTTAAAATGTTAACAGCACAGCGCCAGTTGCTAAACTATTATGAACTAGCACAAACTCTTTCATACATTAGTAGCCTAGCCGAAGTAAACAGGTTACGAGTTATAAATTTTACCGCCGCCGAGTCTATAGGAATTTATACTTATGAGTTGGACAGAATATTGGATATGCGTATTCGTATGGAAAATGAAGGTTATGCAAATGATGTACTTCGTTTTTTATATGAATTGGAAAGTATGTCTGCTAACGTGTTAGCGGTGGATATTGCCTGGGAAAGACACTCTTTGGCAAGGGTTGTTGTGGAGATGTCCTTATTTTCATTTTAAATTTTTTATGTGAATGCATATTTCCTGAAATTTGTTAATACAATAAACAGACAAGCTCACAGTTAAACATCATATGTGGCAAATCACCCTTCCTTTCCCTGTGTTGATATTGCAGTAAAAAGGAACAATATATAAGAGCAAAAGATATACACCATAACACGCTAAGGGGGAAGTTTAGGGATGAAGACATTTTTAGACCGTCCTGCGGTGTTACCGGAGGTAGCAGATGTCTGCTGCAATTACTGTGGCCGTGACGTAGAAAAGGACACTACAGGATATTTTGAAGACCACATTTCGTTAAAAAAAGATTGGGGCTATTTTTCGCCATATGATGGCGAGACCCATACTATTGACCTGTGCGTAGACTGTTACCAAAGCTGGGTATCACAATTTAAAATACCGCCGGAAATAGATTTTGTGGAATATATATGGGAGTAGTTATAAATTTATGGGATGTTGTAATGCTGCGATTGTAGCGTGCAACACCCATTTTTTTGTTGCTATTTGACAAAAATAATTTTCAATTATATTTAAATTTACCATTGCTATATAAAAATTTTAGTGTATACTAGACAACGTCATAATATAAATATTAGACTTCTTCGGAAACTGTCGGTAGCGGGCGAAAATGTTTCGAAATGAGGGAGCATTTTCGCCCGCATGAACGAGTTACCGATGAAGTCTATTGCGGGAGGCTGTTTTGATAAAAGTACCAGAGTATATGCGCAGTGCATTTGAAGCCAACGGCGTACCTTTTAACGACTTGGTATTTGCAATGCACACAGACCTTACGCTTGACGGAAATTTTTCTGATGCGTATGTGGCGATAGACAAAACAAACCTGTACATATTGTACGGTATCGAAGAAATTGTAAAAACAGATGGAGCAAGGCGTATTGTTCCACAATATACAACTCACGAGGTTGTAACCCATAACTTAAAAGAGTTGGGGGAGTTGCAAACCGAAACATTACTTTCTACATGCCGCATGGTCTCCTTAAAGGATGATGAGAAGCGGCTTATTTTGCTGTTTTCGTTAGGACATCAATCCTTTGCGGACCGCATGATTAAAGTTGTAAAAAATATTGAAGAAGGTAATGCCCCTCATCACGACATAAAGGTGGAAGATGAGCTTTTCTGCCCCACATGTGGTACACGTTTCCCTGAACCAGAGCGCAAGTTATGCCCAAAATGTACGGACAAAATGCGTATTTTTGTTAGGCTGCTAGGCTTCTTTAAATATTACAAGGGTAAGATTATTGCATGTTCCCTTGTTATGGCATTTATTATTGCCACGTCTATTTTTGCACCATATATAGGTACTGCGCTATTATTTGACGAAGTACTTATGACAAACCCTGTCTTAGACGAATATGGTTATAATGTTTTGGACGCATATGGGGAATATGTATACGAGGGCGGACGGTTCTTTGGAATGGTAGGCGCCATTGTTTTAGTAATGGTAGGCGTGCGTATTTTTGGAACGTTGCTAAACATGTTATATCATTTTGTATTGGCCAAAACTATGCCATGGATAATATATGACCTACAGCTTCGCATTTTTGAAGCAATGCAAAGGTTGTCTGTATCGTTTTATACGTCTAAGCGCACAGGCTCGCTTATGAACAGGGTTGGCCGAGATTCCCGTAATATATATTGGTTTTTTGTAGATGGGTTGCCATTTGTTTTGATACATGGCATAACATTTATTGGCATTACTATAGTATTGTTTATATTAGAGTGGCGCTTGGCATTAATAATTGTAGCAGTTATACCTGTTGCAGGGTTTATGTTCCGTGTTCTTAGGCGAATATTTAGGCGCTACCACCATAAGTTTTGGGTTATGAACTCTCAGCTTAATAACATGGTTTCCGACGCTGTTAACGGCCAACGTGTAATAAAAGCTTTTGCACGTGAAGAGGAAGAATCTTCCCGTTTTAGGGAGACCGGTAACAAGCAGGCGTCTGTTGAAATATCTAGTGCAAACCTTGGTGCAACTGCATTCCCCGTTGTGTGGGGGTACTTGGCACTAGGGGAAATTGCCGTGCTTGCAGTTGGTGGTATGATGGTTATACGCGGTAATATTACGTTGGGTATTCTTATGGCGTTTTTGGCATATATGAATATGTTAATGGGGCCGTTGCAGTTTATATCCACAGTAAGTACTTGGTGGGCACGTTGTGTAGACGCCGCCCAGCGTGTTTTTGAAGTTATAGACGCAAAGTCTGATATAGAAGAGCCGGAAAACCCGATAGTATTAGAAGACTTTAAGGGTGAGATTACGGTTAATGACGCATGGTTCCAATATGAACCGGCTAAGCCGATATTAAAAGGCATGAACTTGCATGTGCCTGCAGGGCAAACGCTTGGGCTTGTAGGTAAAACCGGTGCGGGTAAGTCTACACTGGCAAACCTAATTGCTCGTTTATATGACCCATCTGAGGGGGAAGTATTAGTAGATGGTATAAATGTAAAAAAGCTAAGCTTGCAGCAATTACGCACTAGCATAGGCATTGTATCCCAAGATATTTACCTATTTATTGGCAGCATTGCAGACAATATCCGCTATGCCCGGCCAGATGCTTCTATTGAAGAAGTAATGTGGGCAGCGAAAATGGCTTCCGCGCACGACTTTATTGCTAAATTGCCAGATGGCTACGAAACTCGTGTAGGTGCAGGTGGGCAGGATTTGTCCGGTGGTGAAAAGCAGCGTCTTTCTATTGCCAGAACAATAATACAAAACCCCAAAATTCTTATATTAGATGAAGCTACTGCCGCTATGGACACAGAAACAGAAGGCAAGATCCAAGACGCATTAAACAAATTGCAGGCGGATAGAACAACCATAGCAATTGCCCACAGGCTTTCTACTTTAAAAGATGCCCAGCGTTTGGCAGTAATTAACGAGGGTAAGGTTGTTGAAAACGGAACCCATGAAGAGTTAATGAGGTTAAAGGGCGAGTACCACAAGCTTTACACCATACAAATGGAAGGCTTGAAAGTTATTAGTATGGACTAGGCTGGGAGGGCAAGCGATGACAATTAATTTGAATGGGAACATTGCCGTTATAACCGGCGCAACGGGCCAACTTGGTCGTGTAATGGCTAGGACATTAGCAAAAAGTGGCGCAGATATTGCACTGCAATATATAAGCAACAAAACAATGGCAGACGAACTTGTGGCGGAAATTGTAAACATGGGGCGCCGCGCTATTGCCATCCAAGCCGATATAACAAACGAAGCTTCTGTAAATAATATGCGAGACCAAATTGTACAAAGCCTGGGACATGTGAGTATTGTAGTTAACAATGCTGTTATACAATACACATGGACTAGTATACTTGAGCAAAGCCTTGCAGACTTCCATAGCCAGTTCGAGTCCTGTACAATGCAAAGTGTGCTTATGGGCAAGGCGTTCCTACCTGCAATGGTGGCAAAAGGTTGTGGCCGTTTTATTGGAATAAATACGGAATGTTCGGCACTTTGTAATGCAAATTCCGGCGCATATGCTGCCGCCAAGCGTGGTATGGATGGCCTTTACAGGGTGCTTGCTAAAGAAGTTGGGGCAAGTGGCGTTACAGTAAACCAAGTTTCGCCAGGGTGGACAATTAGCGATAACGACCGTATAAATGGGACAGAAGTGGCACCGGAATATTCAGCAAAAATCCCTCTTATGCGGCGCGGAACAGACCAAGAGATTGCTAATGTAGTTTTATTTTTAGCGTCAGAGCTATCTTCATATGTAACAGGTGTTAATATACCCGTATGCGGCGGCGCAGTAATGGTATAAACATAAAAAATGTGAACTTCTTTTTTCATATATTAGAAAGGAAGATATTCAATGGACTCACTTCAGATGGACTTAGGTATCTTAGACCTAAAACAAACAAAATTTTACGCCACAGAAGGCGGTTTTGTAGGCCTTAAGTATAAGGACGAAGACTATAAGCACATTATCCTGCGCAGGGTAATGCCATTGCAAATGCCAATGGAATATATTTCTGTAGCTGATACAGAGCATAAGGAAATTGGCATACTAAAAGCTATTGCAGATTTGCCACAAGACCAGCAGGATGTTGTTATACGAGAACTTGACAACCGTTACTATGCCCCAGATGTGCTGGATGTTGTGTCTGTACAGGATAAGCTGGGTTATGTGTATATGGAACTACGCCTAAGAAACAAACAAGGCAAAGAGTATACAAAAAACTGCGCTGTAAAAGATGTAAGCCGTAACATTCGTATGACAACAAACACCAGCGTACTTATTTTTGATGTAGATGGCAACCGCTACGTAATTTCCGACGTTGCTAGCCTAAACCGTCAGAGTATGCGCAAACTGGATGCATATTTGTTCTAATACTATATTAGGAGACGCTCATGAAACAGTTCATTTTTGAATATGACCTTACGCTGGATATGTCCCCTGTTGCCGGAAAATTAATATTTTCGGAAAACGGTAGGATTACTGGTGAAGAAGATGGCAAAGAAGTTTTTACTTTGCACTCTAAAGAAGTTAAAGAGGCATTTGTTAAGCCCGGTGTTGGCTGCGGCTTAATTTATGTATCGTTTGAAGGCGATACACCTGACAAGGTGTTATGCCGCTTTACCATGAGCGGCCTAAAACCTGCAGGTGAACTTTGCAAAATGATAAACTTCTACAATATGTCCGGTAGTGCAAATATTCCAGATGAGGTAGAAAAACGAGCCTGTGAAAAATGCGGGCGGCCTATGATGGCGGAACTTAGTGTTTGCGTATTTTGTTACAGCAAACTTACCGTTATTAAGCGTGCGTTTAGCTTTTTTAAGCCGCAGGCCAAAGTTATAATTTCGTCTCAATTATTTGCGTTGCTTGCTTTTGGGGCGTTTTTAACATTTCCTATATTCACACGTATGTTAATCGACCGCCATATAGAGCTACGGGTTGGCACTTGGGCGGACATATTTTCGATTGTAGGAATAATGCTACTTATCCGCTTTGCAGGGGAAGGTATCTTTATCTTTACAGCCAGAGTATTTAACAGAGCTACTATTACTATTGCTAACGACATACGCTCGACAGCATACAGTAAAGTGCAGAGCCACTCCATGACACTGTTTGCCAAGCGTACCCCAGGAGACTTGATACGGCGTGTAATGGATGATACCGGTGTTGTAAGTGATTTTATCAACTCTATGGGCCGCTGGGTTATAGAAATGGTTGTAATGTTTATTATGGCCGTTGTTATTCTATTCGTTATTAACTGGCGGTTGGCGTTTTTGGTTTTAATACCTATTCCTCTTGTTGTAATACTTTTAAACTCTTTCCAAACGTTTATACGGGCAAGGTTTGAGCGGGAATGGCGTAGGAGTTCCAGAGTTAATTCTATTTTGCATGATATAATCAAAGGTATTCGTACGGTAAAATCCTTTGGTAATGAAAAGCGTGAAATTGAGAAATATTCTAATGCGACGTATGAACTTGCAAGCATGTCTTCTAAAAACGAGGCGTTGTGGGGTTTGCTGTTTCAACCTGTTTCGTTTTTTGTTAGTGCAGGGGAATTTTTGGTTTTGTTTGTAGGCGGCACAATGGTGCTTAATGGCACAATGACTCTTGGTGGCTTGATACAGTTTAATATGTACTTGTGGGCAATTTTTGGCCCATTGCGCTGGCTCACGCAGCTGCCGCGCTGGTTTGCAAACGCAACTACAAGTATGGTAAAAGTGTTTGAGCTTTTGGATGATGATTCTGAAATTACGTCCCCACAGGCGCCAAGCAATGTGCCTATTGCAGGGGGGGTAGCATTTGAGAATGTATACTTTGGCTATAAATCGTATGAGCCTGTACTAAAAAATGTTAGCTTGGAAATAAAGCCAGGGGAAATGATAGGGCTTGTTGGTAAGTCTGGCGTTGGTAAGTCTACACTTATAAACCTTGCAATGCGTTTGTATGACCCTAACACGGGTAAAATTACTATAAACGATACAGACTTGCGTGCAATGGAAACTACCCATTTACATGAGAATATGGGTGTAGTATTCCAGGATAGCTTCCTGTTTGCGGGGACATTTTTAGAAAATATAGCATATGGTAAACCCGGTGCAACAGTTGAAGAGGTTGTGGCCGCTGCAAAAGCAGCTGAAGCTCATGATTTTATTGTTAAAAGCCCGGACGGATATAATACGCCGGTTGGTGAAGGCGGTCAGTCCTTATCTGGTGGCGAGCGCCAGAGGTTGTCTATTGCCCGAGCAATAATTAAAAACCCGGAAATTCTTATACTAGACGAAGCTACAAGCTCTTTAGACGTGGAGACAGAGTCTTTAATACAGGAGAGTTTGAACCGCATAACCAAAGGGCGTACGACTATTGCTATTGCACACCGTTTATCTACATTGCGTAATGCAGACCGTTTGGTTGTGTTAAAAGACGGCGGCGTTGCGGAAGTTGGTACTCATGCAGAGTTGTTAAAACAGCGTGGAATTTATTATGACTTGGTAATGGCCCAGCGGCAAAATAGCCGCAAAGCAGAGCCTACAGCAGGGTAGAGAACTACAATACCCCCCTGATTGTATTTTTGTAAAGTACAGTTAGGGGGTTTTTTATTATCAGAAATGAGGGTATAGTTATGATGTATTATTTAGAATCTAATTCGCTTGTGGTTTCTGTCAACAGTTTTGGTGCAGAGCTTTCCGGCATAAAATGCAAAAAAACAGGAATGGAATACCTTTGGCAAGGAGAAGCACCATTTTGGAGGGGGCGTTCCCCTGTACTGTTTCCAATGGTTGGCCGGTTGCATAATAGTATGTACAGCTACAAAGGTAAAACGTTTGAAATGCCTATTCATGGGTTTGCTTCTAAAAGTGACTTTACAGTTACGGAAGAGTTAGGTAAACTGATATTTACGTTACAAGATAGCCCCGCCACTAGATTAATTTACCCATTTGCTTTTTTGCTTGAGGTTGTGTTTACCCTGGAAGGGCAGCGGATAACTACTGAATACAAGGTTACTAACCCATCTGATAGTGAAGAACTTGTTTTTGGTATAGGGGGCCATCCGGGGTTAATGTTTAATGATTATTACTTAGAGTTTGAAGGTGTAGATGTGCTTACGGGCACAGTAGTATCGGAACGTGGCTTTTTAAAAGATGAAACATTTCAGCTTAGCTTGAAAAATTCTTGTTTACCGCTGACATATGACTTATTTGAAAAATATCTGACGCTGGTGTTTGTTGATACACCTGCGAAAAAAGTTACTTTAAAATCTGCAAAAGATGATATAAGTGTTGCTATGGAGTTTGACACACAGCATTTTGGTGTATGGACGCAACCCGGTGCGCCGTTTGTATGCTTGGAACCATGGGATGGGTTGCCGGATTATGAAGGGTTTTGTGGGGATTTTAGCAATAAGCGTGGAAATCATATATTAATGCCGGGTGATTTTAAGATTTTTTCAACCAGCATAAAAATTGACTAGACTTCTTCTGAAATCAAAGTGCGCGCGCAAAAATGTTACGGAATTAGGGAGCATTTTTGCGCGCTTGATTCCAATTTCAGAAGAAGTCTACTACAGAAAGTAGGAGTAGAAATGAAAAAGAATGTAGTATTGTTATTGGCGCTTGTGGTGATGTTATCCGCTTTGCCAATGTATGTGTTTTTTGGCCAGGTTAGCCATGTGCCGGGCAATCCGGTTATAGTGCGTGCAGGTACTTACAGGCATGGAGAAGGGCCTGGCGGGGCTCTGGATTATTTAGTTCCTTTACAGTTTAATATTGGTTCTATTTTGAATGTACACCGTAATAATGTCTTAGTTATGATTGATTTGACAGGAAATTACTCGTACTTTTTCTTTGACCCGGAATTGCTGGCTCTGCAACATGCTAGACAAGCAGGGGCTCCGCCAATGAACCGCCAGCCAGCAATTCTTACAGTTGCGTTGATTGAAGGCGAAAATATATATGCAGGACTGAATACGGTATCTCGCACTTGGTTTGATAGCCACATCGGTACCTATGCTACTCCTGCAACAGACGAGGCAGTGGAGGTTGAGGTTATTCGTATATCGGATAACAATCGTTCTATATTGTTAATGTTCAACTTTCCTGGCAGCTATCCTTATCTTCCTCACGACATAAGAGGCAATGTTCAGATACTGCTTCCTGTTCGTATTGTAAACAATGCTACTGGCGGGCGCCCTCCGGTAAGTATGTCTGCTCACATGAGTGGTACAATTGGTGGTGTACCTCAAAGCATTTTTAGTCTTGGTAACACACGCTTAGACCCACCACATCTTGACTACCGGATTTTAACCGTTGGTACGCAGCAAGGTACCATTTATGTTGGTGATTCCACGGAAGTAACATTCCCATTTGCATCAGCTGGCATTCCCATTGGCAACACCTTTAATATAAGTGTAAGCGGGTTACCTGACGGGGTAACATTGCATCCTTCCCATCGTGCAATAACTATTGGCGGAAGCGGCAATGGGCAGTTACATCTTGCAGGCAGCTCAAACACTACGGCCGGAACATGGGATAACTTGCGTTTAAACTTGTATCGTGATGGTCATGTTTTTATGACCTCTAACTTGTTTAGCATAACAATTGATGCACCTCCTCAAGAACCAGAGGTTCCTTTAGAGCCTAGTACGCCTGAAAATATAACAATCCCGGCTGTAGAGGGTGCAGTAGATGTAGAAATATACCAGTCTGGTAACGTTGTAACACTTCAACTCCCGGCTCGTGTAGTTGACACGATAATTGATAAAGCTGAAGGCGTAGTAACTTTTGATTTGTCTGAAATTGAGGACGCAACTACTGTAACTATCTCACGTGCAGCATGGAGCCGCTTTGCGGAAAATGCTCTTGATATAGAGTTGGTAATGCCGGAAGGGACACTGTCTTTTGACAATAGCTCGGTAGCGTCAATTAGCGGGCAAACTCGTGCACCAAATATTTCTGTATCTATGCAGCTTATTACTGCAAATGACATTAGCCAAATACAACGGAATGCTATAACACCAGACGGCCAATTGTTCACAATATCGCTTGAATCTGGCGGTAGAAATATGATAGAGTTTGACGGCAAATTATCTGTAACTGTGCCATACAATGTTTACCCGCCTGTTTTTGTACAATATATTGGTTCGGATGGTTCAGTTGAATTATTACCGGCGGAATACAACGCCGTTGCTGGTACTGTAACATTTGCTATATCTCGCTTGGCTGTGTTTATGGTAGGTGGTTATGTTGCAGCAGAAGAAGCTCCTGCTACCCAAGTTGCGATTATGCGCTTGACTATAGGCCGGACTTCATTTACAAGCCATGGCCAATTATTGGTGAGCGACGTAGCTCCATTTATAGATGCCACATATGACCGCACAATGGTTCCTTTGCGTATTGTAGCAGATGCATTGGGTGCAGAAGTGCGGAATGACAGTGATACAAATACCGTGTATATCACGCACAACGGGCAAGAAATCTTACTACCAATTAACGTACCACTGCCCGATGAAATGGGTACACCTGTAATAATAAACAACCGCACTTTTGTGCCTATACGTTATGTGGTTGAAGTGCTTGGTGCAAGAGTTAGCTGGGATGGTGCGGCCCGGACTGTTAGCGTTTATATGAATTAAGAGGTATATGTAAACTATGTTTTAGAGCATAAAAAAAGTCAGTTGGTTACTGTGAGTGAGTAACCGACTGACTCTTTTTTGTATGCTAGTAAATTGCTTCGCAATTTAGCTGCGCTTTTTACCCCACATATCCATTAACAATATCCAACATGTCCTTCGTCAAACTTGCAAGCTTAGCCTCTGCATCTGCTTGCGAGCCACCGTCAGAAACCTTAACACCAAAGTAAATTTTAATCTTAGGCTCTGTACCAGACGGGCGCACGCAAGCCCAAGAATTATTCACTGTGGCATAATACAAAACATCGGATGTTGGCAACATTGTGGATAACTTTTTGCCTGTGGATAACTTATCCACAGTACCATGTTGATAATCTCGCACCTCTACAACCTCTTCCCCGGCCAGTGTTTCCGGGGTTTTCTTGCGTAGTGCGGCCATTATCTTTTTAATGTTTTCCACACCTTCTACGCCTTTTAGGGTTATAGATTCTATAGCCTCTTGATATATGCCGTATTTTGTGTATAACTTTTGCAGTACGTCATAAAGGGAAAGGCCTTGTTTTCTATAATAGGCTGCTGCTTCACAAACTAGTAGGGTTGCGCCTACGGCATCTTTATCTCTGGCAAATGTACCTGCAAGGTAGCCGTAACTTTCTTCAAAGCCAAAAATATAGTTGTGGCTGCTTGATGTTTCAAATTCCTTTATTTTTTCCCCAATGTATTTAAAACCAGTTAAAACCTCCATATAGGAAAGGCCGTTGGCTGTGGCAATGGCACGTGTCATGTCTGTGGAAACAATTGTGGATATAATTGCACCATTTGTGGGTAACTTGCCCTTTGCCTTCATTTGTGTAACAAGGTATTCTGTTAAAATAACGCCTGTCATATTGCCGTTTAGTAAAACATAGTCGTTATTATGTTTTACGGCCACGCCAACACGGTCGCAATCCGGGTCTGTTGCTACTACAATGTGTGCGTCTTTCTCTTTTGCCAGGGTAAGTGCGCAGGCGAATGCTTTTACATCTTCCGGGTTGGGGTAGGCTACTGTTGGGAAGTTGCCGTCTGGCTGTTCTAGCTCTTTTACTACATATGCATTGGCAAAACCCATTTCCCCAAGCGCACGTT
>Ga0131853_10015605_pt1 | contig 13883 bp, 16 predicted proteins | sample TergutLab28metaG_FD_92764 | JGI IMG/M metagenome (GOLD analysis project Ga0131853, IMG submission 92764) | Labiotermes labralis P1 segment gut microbial communities from Petit-Saut dam, French Guiana - Lab288 P1 (version 2) (version 2) | ecosystem: Host-associated > Arthropoda: Insects >... | reverse complement strand
CTCAAACAGCAATCAAGATGAATTTAAAACTAATATTATGTCTGTAATGAATGAAATTACTAACTGGTTCCAAAGTAATCTGTTAACATTGAACTGTAACAAGACCCACTTTTTACAGTTTTTGACCAAAAATAAAAAAGAAATTCAAATTCAGATAACGTCATCTAACTCACTAATTTCTAATTTAAATAATACTCACTTTCTTGGTTTAACCATTGACAGTGCATTATCATGGAAGGATCACATGGCAGATTTATCAACCAAGTTAAGCAAGGCCTGTTACGCTATTAGGACAATTAAACCCTTCATGACATTCAACGTCCTAAGAACTGTTTATTTTTCATATTTCCACTCATTGTTGTCCTATGGAATTATTTTTTGGGGTAATTCGCACCTTAGCGCCAACATTTTCAAAATACAAAAAGAATAATAAGAATTATTACTAACAAAGGAAAACGTTATTCTTGTCGGCAACTATTTAAAACTCTTCAAATACTGACTGTTCCATCCCAATATATATTTTCACTGCTTGTATTTGCAATTAAGAATAAGGGATTATTTACAACCAACTCAGAAATACATAACATAAATACACGATATAACTTCAACTTTCACCTAAGTAGCACAAATCTAACCTTAGTGCAAAAAGGAGTTCATTATTCTGGAAGTAAGGTTTTCAATCATCTGCCGGAAAATATTAAAGTTTTGTCTCATGATTTAAGACACTTCAAAACTGTACTAAGGAGTTTTCTTGCTGAACACTCATTTTATAGCCTTGAGGAATATTATCAACTGACTTCTAACTGACCATGGTTAATTTTATTTCTGGTGTTTTAAGATTTAAATTAAGTGTATGACCTAGCGGATTTCTAGATAAGTTTTTTAAAACTTTCAATTACGTGACTGCAGTATTTATTATACGATGTATTCGCTAATGTTCCTACCTTATATATTAGCCATTTACTTATAATTTTATAATCGGTAACATAGGTTTTTAACTTATACCTGTGTACAGTATTACTATATTTAGTTTATATGTTGTAATTTGAATGGTACCCTCCGGTGCCTACTTCCTACTCCACTGCTTATATCATGTAATGTTATACTATCTGTATTATGTTGGACTTTACTCCTGAGAGGCAAGTCCTATCTTTGACTGTTCCAATATCCATTGGATTACTCCTGTATATGGATTTCTTGGAAGTACAATAAATCAATCATTTACCTAATGTACTTACTGTTTTGCTGTATTAACATGGATACCAAGATTTTTACTCAGCCATTTGTATGTGACCTGAAAAATAGGTGCAATATACGTCAGCAACTTAAGCATTACGTCTCTCAAATAAAGAAGTTGGCAAAATATCATAATTAACTCACAATCTTATCTTCATCCATAACATATTCTTCAACGTTTTGAAGATAAAGTTTCAGGGCTTGCACGTCCATTGTTAACCTTAACGTTTCCCGCTTTTGCAGTCGAGCACTGATCGTCCTTCACACTAGATGCAGTCGATCGCTCATCCGATAATTATGATTACTTATCAGTTTCCCGTTACAACTTTCACAATCCGTTTTAAAAAATTAACAAGAAATTGACGTATTAAAGGAAATGATCCCACGTAATCATAATCAAACCACAATATACACTATAACTCTACGTAGTAGAGCCTGAGAACGCTGCCAATCTTAATTTTGTTGTCACCAATACCATCTGTACACTCTTTAAAACGTCGCTGTAATAAATTATTCAACACAATTATATGTGCCACAAAAGATTTACAAATAATTTATTACTCCATCCCCTCGTGCTCAAACACCGTAGCATGTGTAATGTAATACGAAACATTTTTCAGCGGAGGAAGTATTTTAAATTACATATGAGAGAATGGCAGCAATGATCGTGTCGAATATGGCTGCTACGGCGAAAAGAAGTTGTCACGTTACGATATGATAGTAGAATAATTTTTGTGTTCTTGGTCTTGAGATATTTGACAACATTTTAGTGTGAGTTCCATGGCATGCAACGAAGGTGTACAAGCTACTAATGACGATGCAAGTGAATGTAAACGCTGTGCGGTTCAGTTGGGTTACTGGGAAGATAGGTACATTTCATTATTTGTACGAGCGGGAGAGAAAAAAACTCCCGAAATAAACCGTGGATATTATGCTAGGACCAAAGGGGTAGAGATGTTTATTGATAAGTTTCTAAAGGTATGATCTTTTCTTAATCGTTCGTGTGATGTGTCTGATCGTCTCTTGACTCCACCTCATAATTTATGTACTTTTACATGTTACAGAAAAGTGGGAGTGAACGTCAAATTGTCAATTTGGGATCTGGATTTGACACATTATATTGGAGGTTGAAGGATTCGAACAAAAATGTCACAAATTTTGTGGAGATGGATTTTCCCAGCGTTACTGCTCGAAAGTGTTACTTAATAAAGAGAAATAAAGTCCTGCTGGACAAAATACATGTAGAAGGTTCTTGAATCTTTATATAATTTTTTGTTTATGTGGTATATTATTGCTTGGCACAGTAAATGTAAAAAATGAAGGCAAGTGGTGAGTTTCATGCTCAGGCCACTCTGTTCCCAAGGATAGGTATGAATGAATGGCAGGATTGGTCCTGGATTCATTCTGAACACGATGCTTAATAGAATGCCAGCTTCCCCAAATCCCTGTAAACATTTGCGCAGTACAGAGTGGCACATATTTGGACTGTTTTCGCAGGGCTTCAATTGTATGTTGAGACCCATATAGGATTTTATTGTTTACCAAGATTTAATTTACCAGGACCACCAAGTTTATGCATTGAACTTTCATATTGACAGGAACTCAGGTGGTACATACTGAACACAAATTATATTCCAGTACACTAGCCACTTAACATAGTATCACTGTTGATTGGGGCAACGTGCATTCAGTATGATTTGTATCACATCACATACAGGAACACTCTAGTGCAATACTGAAAGTACATGTTTGAATTACCTTGCAACTTTCACTCAGAAATGTAGCTTTTCTTGCAAAAGTAATATATGTAAAAGCATTGGTAATTTAACAGGGGGAAAATGCTTTAGAATTACAAGATATAAAAAGTCACCCTTTTTCATTGCTAGTTCCCTTCAAACTTGTGTTTAGTTGAGACTAATATCAAATGAATTAGATATAAGTAAAGCACAGTAAGCAGTAACTAAATTGTACCTTTGTGTTTTCAGATGGAGAGGTACGCCTCAGTGCCACAGACCTGCATTCAGGAAATTATCACATTGTTGGTGTTGATCTTCGCAACCTGCATGAGGTTGAAGTGAAATTAAATGAGTCTGAGGTGAAGTTCAATGTGCCAACATTGTTCATAGCTGAATGTGTTCTGGTCTACATTGATGCACCCCAGGTGGAGCAGCTGTTGAGCTGGATATCAAAGAAGTTTGATTCAGCTTTATTTGTTAACTATGAACAGGTTTGTAGTTAGGTACTGTCCTGCTTGTCTGTGAACATAGTGGTACTGGTGGTGTTTATATATTTCATGGGCACTAATGGAGTTTAGGCAGACCACATTGTGTCCAGTGTGTCTTGGTGGAGGAACCAAGTGCTGTGATTGTGGCCACATGCACCAACTCCCTATTCAACTGAGCCAGCCAGTCAAGACAGACTTAGGTTACCATTTAGACTATGTCCCTGTTATAGTCAGTGGTATCCTTTTGAACTCAACCAGCCATTCATTACAGACTTATGTTATTGTGTTGGCTGTCTCTCTTACAGTCAATGGAGCCTAACCTCAAAATACCCATATGCCACTATAGGTGCCATTTGAGAAACACTTAGGTTAGCTTGTTGGCTGTCTCTCTGTTAAGGTCAAAGGAGCCCAGCCTGCACACCTGCATTCTCCTCAAAGCTGTCAGTCAAGATGGTTGTAGGTTATCATTTAGGTTATCTCCCTTGTTACAGTCAGTGCTGTCCTTTTCAATCATACCTGCCAAATCAAGACAGACTTCAGGTACTGTTTAGGCTATGTCTCTTTTATAGTCAGCGTTAGTTGAGACAGCTTGGGTTACCGTTTAGGCTTTGTCTTACAGTTGGTGCTCTTCTTAATCCCCTCCCATATCTGTACACCCTCTTCTAGTAACATATGTGACAGTTATCCATCTCATGATTACTGTGAGCACTGAAAATATAATAGAAGCAACATGGAAACATGTTAAGGTTTCCATCTGTTCATAAAACTGTATGGTCCACTACATTACTGCCTGGCAGAATACATGTTCAGGGCCCATTGCCATTCATATTGTCTCACCCCCTTCACAAAGTTCATGCATGTTGTCAGAAATGTGTACTAGATGCATTATAATGTGCACCATCATGTACGCACTCCTCCATCTGTCCAACGTAGTAACCAGCTTGTCTCAGTGCTTGCTTCGCCCACAGCCACCACGTAGACAACATGCTGTCATCATGTGCATTAAAAAATTTTCCCCTGTGGTCTGCCAGTAATACAGTAGAGTCATGTCACACAGTTTATGTAACTGTTTTCATTTAAGATTTTATTGTGTTATATTTAGGTGAGTTACTTGTAACTTTATACATGGCCAGAGCATGCAACCTTAAAACCATGTGTCTGGGATAAATTAATATGCATTTGTGATGGTACACATTTATCACATTTCCTGTAGTCTCATTATAACTATGCAGAATTTCAGAGGCTGGCTCTGCTTCCATCATTGTGTGAAGTTATCATAAAAGCTACAATATTGGGTCCACTGAGTGAAGCTAATCTCCATCCTGAAAAACTAATTTTCATATCTGGTGTTAAAAAGGACACTTAAAACTCAAAAAGATGGGAAATTTGTATATAACCTAGCGTAGTGGCACGTTTGGATCTTTGCACATATTTTTCCTTAATTATGTGTCATGCAAAATGCATTGCAACTATAGAGTCTTCTCTAGTTGAAATAAGTATTACATAGCACTGTGTGTATTTGTGACTTAAACGTTCTTTGCACAATATTATGTTTAACCATGTATGGCCCATCTTGCTCTGCTGTATTGCTTGCAAGAATCTCATAAAGGCATGACTTTCAGAAAAAATGTGTTTGATGTGGAATATAATGTAATTTTCTCTGAAACTTCTTTCCATCCAGGAAGAATTCAACAAGATGTTATTGTAAACATACTTCGGTCTTCATTTGTAGTGCCCGATATTTTTGTCCAAGTTTAATCAAACTAGAATTTTCCTGACCAGTTTTAATAAAAGTCCCCCATTATCAGTTTGCATGAAAATAGGTCTGTTCAGCCAAGTCCTTCCATATGGACAAAGAGACATGACAAATTTGCTTGTGAACATGTCTAAAAGCAGACACCAGAGAGCAGGTTCCTACAGACAATTCCAACGTGTAGCATTTTTTTGTGCCTTGTGTATAAATATAATAAAATGTTAAGCCACTTATTCACAATTATTTTAGATGATTTTTGAGTTTCTGTATGATAGACTGAAAGTTTGCGACTATTGTGATACTTCTTTTGAACATGGTAAACATCCAGTATACTTTAAATGTGATACTGATAAATAACTAACCATTGTTGTCTTGTGACATTTAGTGATTCATATTATGAATCCAATATATAATTAGGCTAAGAAGGGCATTATTTGTTTCTTGTTTCATTTCCATGTAAACCATGTATGATAGCACCAAAATATGGCAGCCATGAAATTCAGTGGATGGATGCTTCACATGCTGTTACAGTGTTTACCTCCGCCAGAAAAAGATGAGAGTAGCAATGTTTATTCAGTCAGATTGTCTGTACTTAATTGGAGGAGGCCATGTTCAGTGTTATACATGCTTAACCCTTAGCCGCCGAACAACATATGCACATGTCGTGCAGTGAGCCCTTTAAATAGCCAAACGGCCACTAAAGTGGCCGGGGGGGGGATTTAATTCTGGCTTCAGAGGGTTAAAGTAAATTAAAATGAAATAATAATGAACAGAACAACATTATTTCTTTGCAGAAAAAGTGGCCCCAATTGTATTATTATACTTATTCGTCATTCTTATCACTTTCATTTACAGAATTTTCAAGTTGTTCACAGTGTGTAGTCTGTAGAGCATAAGAGTCAATCGTAAGTGAGAGAAGTATGTACTGTTTACATTGACGCTGTTAAATGTTGTTACTGTATAGAATCGATAGTAGATGTAAGAACTATGACAATGAAGCTTTGGTGGAGACACACATACAGGGTAGAACTGATTGTACTTCAGAAGAAACTGTCTCAAAGCCACTTTGTCCACCACAAATCCCACTCAGACTGGCCTGGGATCAAACCCACATCCCTATGCTGAAACGCCAATGACTACCTCATGAGCCATAGCATGGTCCAGAGAGTATCACTGGAAGGCTAGTCTTTAAACACCACAAGCAGAGATGGACTCCACCAAACGTATCTGATTGATTTCAGTGGGTGTTCCACTCATCTACTCACAGTACAGTATTAAACAACACAGAATCCTTTAGAACCATAAAATTCAACACATTAATGGTTATTTAAAATGCTTCTTGATACTGTAGAGGAGTGGACATTGTTACAGGTGAATATGGGAGACAAGTTTGGTGACGTAATGTTGCGAAACCTGCGGGCACGTGGCTGCCCATTGGCTGGAGTGGGTGCATGCCAGAGCCTTAATACACAGAGAGAGAGGTGTGTGTTCCAATCACAACTGTTCATTGTATGTAATATCAGAGTACAGGGTGTATTTGTAGGCTTTTAGTGAAAGGTGATCAATCAGTAGTTATATTATTAACTTGGACTTCCATCCACTTCCTTATATATTTTGTTCAGATGACTGATTTTCTTTCTTTCTGCCATTCATTTCATCCATTCCCACTTTCTCTCTTTGCTTCAGTTTTCTCCTTGCTGTCCCTTTTTTCACCTCCTTCATTTGGCCCCTCCCTCACCCGGGTATGTGTGTGTGTGTGTGAGTGCCAATGTGAACTTATCTGTCCTTTGCACTGTCTTGCAGACGTGTTATCTCCGAGTCAGAATATAACTGGGTAAAGTCCCTACCATAGAGATTTATTCTTGGATTCTTTCAGTCAATTCAGGGAAATGCTACAATACTACCTAATGTGCCTTGTCTTTAGTTGCCTTTTTATGAACCTGACAAAAGATGAAACATCGGCAAGATTATGGCTTAAAATAATCATTGTATGAGGACATTTTCATGCATCTTTGTGCCACACATAAACATGAGCACAGAAAACTGATTTTTGCACTGTAGACTTGGAAGTTTATAGTTTGTTTGACCTTTGTTACACTGTCATCATATTGAATGTGGTGTTGAAGATCTAACATACAATTTGTTGGACATTTAATTTTGGTAAATATCAGTGTTATATAATTATTTCTGCTCCACATGAATCTCCAACTGACCTATATTTGTCAAAAATGGCTCATCCATCAAAACACTGTAGGTCACATCCATTGTTGACCTTGTTACAATCTTTTATTGAAACATTTTTCAATATGAAGTATATTTCAGAGAATATAGGTAAGCTGGAATAAATACATCCAGCCCTTGTTTTTACATCCTAGTTTCATTTCTGAAAAAGTGGTGTAAATAAAAAATGAGACAGTGCAAATTAATAAGTGATGTAAAATAAAAAAGCGATAAACAAGGGCTGGGTGTATAGAACTTAATTCAAGTACTAAATCACATCATATCCCATTTACTTAAATCTTTCTTCTTAATTTTTGGAGTCATGTATACCATTTTATATTTCTGTGATACACTGCTGTTTCCTTAAAGGTTTCTAACAACTGGGTGGAATGGGTCACTATCATGGGACATGGTGGAAGTGTATGCTGCTCTCCCAGCCAGTGATCGACAGCGCATTGAACGTATTGAATTCCTGGATGAACAGGAGTTGCTTATCCAACTGTTTCAGCATTACTGTATTTGTATTGCATGGAAAGGAGAAAAGTTCTCTAAAATTGACATTACATAGACATTAATTGAAGGTTTGGGCATATGTCTTGTTGTTACTTTATTGTTTCAGTGTGAACTTTTCTTGCATATGACAAAATGCCCTGATAATGGAGCCATATTTTGTCTTATCTCCTCCAGATGCTTATTGTGGTGTTGCAACATGAAAGATCTGTGTTATTCTGACAAACAAAAGTGTATGTAATGTATCATAATGGTCCTTCTTACTCACACTCTACAATATTTTTCCTCTTCTGAATTACAGAATTCCATTAACACATTTAGATGTCATAGAAAATTTATCAGACTACCCAAAACAAATGTGGGCTGGGTAGCTCAGTCAATATAGCGACTGACTACGGGCTGGACGGTCCAGGATCAAATCCCGGTGGGGACAAGATTTTCCGCCCGTCCAGGCCAGCCCTGGGGCCCACCCAACATCATGTAAAATGGGTACCGGGTCTTTCCCAGGGGTAAAGTGCTGCCGGAGCGTGCTGCTGACCCCTCACCCCCTTCTAGTGCCGTGGTCATGGAAGAGTAGAGCTATACTCTACCCACCCTCTGGGCCACACCGGGTCTGTAACGGGATCACTTTACCTTTACCTTACCCAAAACAAAAAATCTGTAATAGATACATAGTGACCAATAGTTATGCTCCGTAGGGTTTACAATCAAATCATCTTTACTGAAGTAAATGTTCTGATTATTAGCCACCAACTTTGAGGCACTTACTGAGGGAATGTAAAAGCATCTTTCACCCACCACAACATGTGCACAATGATTTTATCACACTAAGACCGTGCCTTGTTCTGCAATTCCTCAACATTTCTTGGTTGTTCAGTGTAAACAACTTAAGGTGGCCACAGAGGAAAAAGTCTGGACTTGCAAGGTCCTGTAGCAGTGGTGGCCATTCCACATGCAGATAGAGGGTACTGGACCTACATCCATTAGTACTAGGAATGTGGGAACACTGAAATTTTCTAACTCAAACTGGAACATCTATCACTATCGATAGAATGTTGAAATTCAAAACAAGTTTCAAATTTTTTACTTTTTTCAGGATTTCTTTACAAAGGGAAAAAAGAGAACACCTTAATGTGGAGTCCTGTCAACCTGCCCATTTGTAACCCTGCATTAGTAATTAAACTGCTTAAGATTTTCATAAAATCTGGTTTAGGATGCTTTGTAAAAAGTTTTCAGGCAAGCTTATGTTTCATGCAGATTGGCTTTTTCACAGTCATAAATAAATTTATACCTATAACTTTCATATCTATATGGCTTTCACCACCTTGGGGGGAAAAAATGTAATTAGACTGCTGTCCAGAATGGAAAGTCTGACTTTGTATGATTGGTGCCAATGGGAGTTAGATGTCCATAACAAAAAGTCTATTTGTGATAATGGATTCACCACGTGTAAGTTACTGATGGCACTGAGGGAGTGCATTTTGCTGAGTGCCAGTTGCAGTGGGCATTGAATTGTTGGTTTGTACAGGTTCTTCAACCTTAATTCTGTGCTGCCTCAAAATGAATTAGATCCAACATACATTTTCTTGGTGGGAGATGTGGACAGGTGAAAATTGTGGTACTACCCTTTGTTAAATACTGTGATAGTGCTATCAGTTTCTGTTATCCCATGATTGTACCGAATGTCAAACCTGGCACAGGTAAATCCATGAAAACAAACTAAACGTCACTGAACAGAATGTGTGAAGGTTTTCAATTATCATGTCATATGTGCCTGTAGTTAGTGTTCTATGCTGGACTGTACCATGTATATTTTTTATGTATGCAATTGCTGTAAATTTCTGCAACAAAATTAAACATTGGTGAGTGTTACTACAATTGTTAATCTTACATTGAGATTATACAGATGCGAGTTTCTTGTTATTATATGATTACACATTAACTTACAAATAAAACTACATGCATAATCTAATATTTTCCTTCAGGCAGTGATAGAAATTCACCTGATGAAACTGTCTACATTTTTGGAAGCAGCATGTTCACTGCCATGTTCACAAAAGACAATCCCAAAAAAATATAAATGTCCCATCTGTACCATATTCCCCATTGGTTTCTTCCTACGAACACTTCCAAGCACAGTTTTGTATACATTCTCATTTCACCATGTATGCTACATGTCACGGTATGAATTGTGAAAAGCATACAAAAAAATATTTTTATTGAAATTCTGTACAAGAATATACATCAGTAATATCCTGATTTCTAATATTTGATACAATAAGTCATAGAATGAACCAGACAAGTCAACTGTATGAATTGTTTAGTTTAGTAAACTCTACAAATAGTGGAAAGATGTACTTCAGTTTGGTGGTTATTTCTGCGGACATAAGTGTACTGTTAACAGTTCTAATTAAAGGTTCAGATAAATCAGAAAAATGCATTGCAAAATTCCATAAATCACATCATACACAGAGTAAATGTATTAAAAAAACAATAACTTCATATACAGCATTACTCTATGAGAGTCATGTGTCAAAACCTTGTTTATTGAAAGACATACAGCAGAGGACCAATGGTAAAGTTGTGCCACGATGAAACCTACCAATGGCTGGTTCGCTGAAAAGATTGCATTGTAGTGTGCATACAAGTTCTCTTGTTTTCCCCTCCTGTAAAGAATCACAAACTGAATTCTCATAATAAAAGACATCACTGCTTTTCCCTCTGCTCACATGGGAACATGTAATCACATACTCTGATATGCAGTGAAACCTTCACCATTTCTCTAAGAACCATAGAAAAAGAATGATATATGTGGAAGAGCACTAAAATGTATCAGAAGCACAAGAAAACAAATAAAATGACAATTATAAATTTTCCACTTAGGCCTATGAAATTCCAACAAGCAAAAGGTTACTTTAATGCTCATATGCACACCACCTTTTCCAAAGAGATCTGTAACTGGCAACTGTTTAGTAAAAGCCTTATGTTTCAGATGAAACAGCACCAATTCAAAGCTCAAAATGTTCTGTTCACCATACTTGCTAATGCTGTGTGGGTAAAAGAATGATTTAACACATTCATAAGCCACATACACTTGATAAAACTTGGCACTGGTTCAAGGCTATGTTTCTCTTGATATTCCCCACCCACATGTTCATCACACAACTCTTCGATGCTCAAAAAGCCAAACATTGCAAGCTCACTGTCCACAGGCACGTAAAAACTTACATCCACATGGTCAGGGCCTAGCCCAATCCAGTCCTTGTAGAAGGCATCAGCACCATCACCTTCAATATTGGAGTGCAGGTCAGCTGTGTTAAGGCCCACAGCTACGGAAATGAGAACATTTCACAACTGTCGTATGCGTGACTTGCTGCAAAGCCACTATTGTGAAATGTACTACTTGAAGGAAATTTATTTTCAGTTTTATGTACCTTATCAAGTGCATGTAGCACACAGCTTTTAGTACTAGGTACTTCCTGTACAACTGCTTGAGGCATCATATGATGCCCAAATAGAGAGGTTGTTAACATGCTTACGCAGTTTGGTGGATAATACACAACTTTTTTGTTCCTTACATATGACATATTTAGTAGACGAGCAGCAAAACTGTCCACAAACAAAAAAACGTTGCCACCTTGCACACCCATGGAGGCAACAAGTGCCCTTAAAAATCCTGTGAAAACAGTTGTCATCCACATCTTTTATTTGCATAATATTCCAGAGGAAGCGATTTTGTGTCTTTAAAACAACACAGTTCTGATTATTTTCCAATCACAACTGGCACCTGTTTGTTGCTGCCATTACTGTTCACACACATTACCACTGTTAAGGCTAATTCACACCTACCATGCCATGCCCATGCTGTGTCTTTAAGGGTTTTGACTGTCTTTCCCATTTGATTTACACAGTGCGGCAACGTTTGATTCACGCAAACCATGCCATGCCCATGCTGCGACCATGCTGTTCTGAAAGCAATTTCTCAAGGCCATGGCAGGCATGTGTGAATTAACATGGGCCTTGAGAGATGGCCTGTGAGCGACCTGCCCATGTTCTGCTTCATCCAGCTACTACATGGACATTCACAAAGGTCATTAACCAGCACGCTGCTGCCTTTGGGGATGTGTTTAATTGTTATGATGATGGAGATGGCAGATTATACAGAATATGAACTAACCTTCAAGTTAACGCCAGTCTTTCTTCTGTTGTTATGCTACGTCTCCATTGTGTATTATTCTTTTTTGGCACAGCATCCCCATTGTGTTCTAATTATATATAAACAAAGACAAAAGAAAAGATGCAGGCTCACAGTCTAAACACAACTTTACTGTGTGCAAACCAGCTACATGTTCACCCTGATGATGGCTACATATAGTCAAAACATTTAGCCAGTTGGCACACAGATAAAGTTGTGTTTACACTGTGATCTTGCATCTTTTCTTTTCTCCTCATAAATGTGTATTCTTCTTTTGACTCTCTATGGGCAACATCTCTTTAAAGTTTTCAAATTTTGAAATACACAATTTAAAATATTTGAACAACTTACCTGTTATCTTACAGACGTCCAAACAGTGGGAAATTCTCCTTCCTCTTCTTTGGCTGAAAACACATTATGAATCCAGTATTTTCGTTTTGTTAGCTTTCCTTCTTCTGAAAGAAGGTAAAGCCTATATGCAATTATCACATCCTCCTCACAACTAACCATGCTGATGACTATCAAGTATGGTAGCAGCAGAATTCAAAAGAGGATCCATTAAACTGTTGGACTAGCAGTTCAAATTTTCCGGCTACCACATGGACTTCCATGAAGGACACAGCACTGTCGAAGCATGGCAGGGACACAGCTTGGCATGTGTGAATTAGCGTGGCACGGCATGGGCAAAGAATGGTACGTGTGAATTAGCCTTTATCTTCTTCCTTTTGTACCCTACATGCTGTGGCATTCTATCCAGGTGGCAGTTATACCTTACACCTTCAGCCTTTCACTCAACCCTGCTGTTCAACTCACATTCCACACTTGGCTGACACGTGGTGACATTTGCCTCGTACAGTTACAATTGCAACCGCAATTATCAGTATAGACAGGCAAGTGGTACTGTGCTTGACAAAAATACCAAATTACATTCATTCCATACTTGGTTGATAAGTGGCGCTACTCTACATCCCCAAAATATAATATTACTTTCATTGCATTTCCTCATCAATAATTATTCCAGGAATATTGTGGGTCAGACAGGGAATTCTGAACGTCTGACATGGGGAAACAATACTTTCAGGAATGATTTATCCTACATAAAATACTTACTTACTTACTCCATGGAGCAGAGGCCTTTTTGAGAAGCTAATCAGTTCACAGCTAGTCAAGAAATACCCCGCATTTTATGGAACCCAAAGGTTCATTACCACATTCACTAGTGCCCACCAACTGTCGTTATCCTGAGCCAGCTTGATCCAGTCCATACCCCCACATCCCACTACCGGAAGATCCATCTTAATATTATTCTCCCATCTACTCCTGGGTCTCCCAAGTGGTCTCTTTCCCTCAGGTTTCCCCACCAAAACCCTGTATGCAACTCTACTCTCCCACATACATGCTACATGCCCCCCCCCCATCCCATTCTTCTCAATTTTATCACCTGAACAATATTGGGTGAGGAGTACAGATCATTAAGCTCCTCATTATGTGGTTTACTCCACTCCCCTGTTCCCTCGTCCCTCTTAGGCCCAAATATTCTCCTCTACACCCTATTCTCAAACACCCTCAGCCTACATTCCTCCCTCAGTGTGAGTGACTAAGTTTCACACCCATACAAAACAACAGGCAAAATTATAGTTCTGTATATCTTAATCTTTAAATTTTTGGATAGCAAACTAGAAGACAAAAGATTCTGCACCAAATGATAGCACACGTTCCCTGATTTCAATCGGCTCATATTTTCT
>Ga0131853_10015603_pt1 | contig 13885 bp, 10 predicted proteins | sample TergutLab28metaG_FD_92764 | JGI IMG/M metagenome (GOLD analysis project Ga0131853, IMG submission 92764) | Labiotermes labralis P1 segment gut microbial communities from Petit-Saut dam, French Guiana - Lab288 P1 (version 2) (version 2) | ecosystem: Host-associated > Arthropoda: Insects >... | reverse complement strand
GTGTGTGTGTGTGTGTGAAAGTTTGTATGAATGTATGTATATATGTACGTACGTACGTGTATGCATGCACGAATGTATGTATGTATGTATGTAGGTCTGCATGCACGTATGTCTGTATGCATGTATGTATGTACGTACGCACGTACGTATATATGAAAGCTTGTATGTATGTATGTATGTACGCATGTATGTATGTATATACGTACGTACGTGTGCATGCACGCATGTATGTCTGTCTGTCTGTCTGTATGTATGTATGTACGTACGTACGTATGTGTGCATGCACGTATGTCTGTATGTACTGCACGTACGTATGTATGTATTTATGTATGTATGTTATGTACGTATGTATGTACGTACGTACGTACGTGTGCATGCACGTATGTCTGTATGTATGTGTGTATGTATGTATGTGTGCATGCACCTATGTATGTATGTACGTGTGTGTGTGTGTGTGTGTGTGTGTGTGTGTATGTATGTATGCATGTACGTATGTGTATACACATATATACGGCACACAAAGTAGCCAAAACAGTAATACAGTACTGAACTAATGCATACACACAATGCACATACATAAATAACCTTCCAGTGAATGTAAATAAATGATAAGGATACAAATCTGTGTCAGTATTCTTACATATTTCACACATTCCCAATGCGGACAAACATTTCGGAAGCAACTGATGTCCGTTATTTCCGAAATCAGTACATCATGTATCAGGTCATACGACGGTCTACATTATCACTAGTGAGATACTTGTAATTTGGGAAATTCTACGGACTCTGTACGGATGGTGACGCTATGATGGCCAAGCGAATGAGCCGCTTCTAGCAAATGGATAAAGAGGTCCTGTAGCATGATACTAAAAGACTTCAAGGACGAAAATGTTGGGTGGGAAAATAGAAGAAATGGAGACTCACTGCCCATCGAATGACATAATAGCAGAAAAGACTACAGAAACAGTAGACCTCTGCCCAAAACACAGTGAAGCAAGCGGCACCTGCCATGTTCGTTGGAAATGCTACTGGGGAAGAGACACTTTTGATTGACACATCACATAAAACTGGAGCAGCCTTCAGCTTACCTTTAGCGGTCTAGTTACGGTGACAGTCTCTATGGTAGTGGTGGGGGCCATCCTGCTCTCGGACGGACGCCTGGAACTGAAATAAGACAATACTGGTATTACAGGGACAGTCACAAATACAACAAAACATGAAGCACATATTGACAGGAAGGTTCACAATCCCTCACCGGCAATTCCAAAACCCGAAAACCTCTGAAAACAAAAGTTTTGACCCACGCCACAAATGACGCAGGTGTGAGGCGTCAGTTGTGCGTCGGCGTTTCTACTAGCTACACGCGCCTCTGCTGTTCGCCGATTTTTTATTTTTTGTTATTGTGTGACTTTTGGTTTAGCCACACTTCAAAAATGTAAAAAAGCCGTTAAAGATGTATAACAGTGTATCGTACGACTTTTCTAAAATCTTTCAAATGCTGAATCCACCGGCTAATTTTCATGACCCTTCACACGAACGTACCCATGAAGCCAATTCCGATTATTTTCTACACTCAGTAGCAGCAATGGAGTGAACGCATAAACTTGCAAGATGACTATGTTTTGAACATGTCCTGTTTACTGCCCTGTGTTATCTGTGTTCGCCTGTTGTGCTGTTTCTATTATCGACCAATTGGCTGTTAACTCGGCATTTGTATGAACAAGAAATGAATTGACCCGAATAATAAAATTATTATTTGTTCAGATGGATATCCACGTCTGTAGACTGGCTACGGCTGGACTCCCAAGGAATCGTGGGTCGATTTCCGGCACAGGAAAGTAAGGCTTCTCTTCTCCAAGTCGCGAAGATCAGCTCTGGACCCTCAACTAACCGGCAACTCAATAGGCACTGGCCACTTTGTCCGGGGATATAAGGCCAGGGCGAGTGGCTGACCATTCAACTTCATCTAGGGCAGAGGCGAGGATACGAAAACGTGCACGTAAACCTTCACTTCCCCATACGCCTTCACAGCATGCAGATGAACTTCGCCTTTACTTCCACCACTGCACACACTCTTTATGCCGTTCAATGCGTTAACAGCACTAAAGGAAACGCAACGGCAGCGTAAACTGATGCAGGGCAGACGTAGCGAGCTCTACAACATCACGCTCTTCCACAACTCCACGGACTGATTGATGACGTCCGAAAACACACCGTCGCAACCCACATCTGGGTAACGTATAGTGCCTACAGTCGCAAATGCCTCTGTTCTAGGCGGAACACTACGCCGGATTTGATTCCATTTCTCATTTCAGTCAAGTGCAAACTCCTCGTGCAGCACCCGTCAACATTCCAGAAGAAACTGTGCTGTTCACGTAGGCCGTGATAGCGAGTAGCTACGGGCTGGAAGGGCCGGGGCATCGAATCCCGGTGGGGGCGAGATTTTCCGAACCCGTTCAGAACGCCCCTGGGTCCCACACACCCGGCACTCCCGAGGATAAAGTGACCGGGTCGTGGTACTGACCACCCACCCCCATCTAGTGTCAAGGTTAAAGAAAGATACAGCTATACCTCTACTCCCCCTCTGGGCCTTCGTAGCCTGTTACAGGATGAACTTTATCTGTGCTGTTCCCTGCTACCAGTACTCAGAACAATGTCTCTTGCTAATGGAGATCAGGTCCTGATTATTGAGAACTTCGAAGGGCAATCTACTGTCCCAGGAGTGTCGGATGGAAATGACGTGGTGTGCAATAGTAGTCACAATAAAACAGCAGGGCGCAACCCTTAGAGCTGTAGAGAGAACAGACGTAGGCGTAGCATGGGGGACTGATAGCAAGTAACTAGAAAGCAGAACTTGTCTTTGTGCTTAAGCATCACGCTATAAGACAAGCAGGGACGTGGAGGAACAGCGCCACGTATGCTTACACTTACGTGAAGGCCAGTGAGGGATGGGCTTGCTGTCCCAGCCGCTTTAAATCCGAGGAAAGTGCATCATGTTCCCCTTGAACAAGACGCTGAGTGGGAACCAAAGATGGTCCGCACGCTGTGGGGAACTTACAAGAAATGACCGCCGATTCCCTGGTCATCCAGTCAGCAGCCTAATCAGTAACGTAATACCGCACGAGAACACTTAAGCAATCCAATGGTACATTAAGGACAGTATTAACAGAAATGTTACAGAAACAAAAGACTACTATACAGTACACTCACTTCACTTGCAGCAAAGAGCACAAATTACAGCAGTATGAGCTGAAACTATCACAGCCTGGATAGCGTCATATTGCTCACCGAATGCAACAGTGGCACAACCCAAAAACTGCCACTTGGGAGTACATACCACGATTGAGCTTAAAAATGTACGAATTACACCCTACAATACCGGCACACTTCTTAGTCGAAACATCCCCCCCCCCATATGCCATTAATGTCGGACGTAGCTGTTATTTTTTTTTTAGCTCAATCGTAGTATTAACTACAAATAGGGAATTATTGGTTTGTGCCACTATTGCATTCCGTGAGCGATACGTCGGAGACCGACCAGTTTTGTTAGTCAATTGCCCTACAGTGGCGTCCAAGGAGATGGCATGCTTTCTAATACCTGAGCAATTTTCTGAATATCCTTCTGTATTTAGGATTTCTCAAGTATTAAATAGGACAACACACAAACAGAACAGCACTGTTTTTCTTAATATTAGCCGGAAATAATACAATGTTTTGCTGCGTACTCAACAATATGCATGGCAGAATTCTTATGTTCTGTAGTGTAAGCAAAATAGCATAAAAGTCCTGCGGAGTCCAAATGAATGGCAAAATAAAGCGTTGGTTCACGGAATAGTCGCCAGATGCTGCTGCAGTATTCAACCCGATGCGAACTATTGTTATGTTTATATTATTGAACGCGACAGACAACGAATGGGACAACATTTAAGTTTTGGGTCCTCTAACCTTTTAAAGCCTACTGGTCACGTGATGCACCACCAGTTTAACATTCAAAAACTGTACGCTCTGCTCACACTGTATTTATGTGTTTTGTATTTATCTGAGAACAAACAGCGACTTGGGCCACTTACAGCATAAACTGATTGGTTTTTATAACCGGGATGAAAAGTGTTTACAGCGCGGTACGTACTGGATCTTTAAATAAAGAAGCCTGCGCTTCGTCTTTAGTTAATTCATTTTAACTTACAAACAGTTCCAAATTCAAGTGAGGTTACTTCGTTACAACTATGCAAATGCCCGGTGTAGTGGCGGAGACAAAGCATACTGCACCGGAATTGAAGACAGCTGCATCGGCCCATTTCATTCAGGCATACGTACGGCATTATTCTAACAAAAAGTAACTGACTTTCCGAAATAAAATCGCTTCTAATACCTGTGCATTTGTTACAAAACATAACAATATAATCACACAATGTTCGAGGACAGTTTTCTAAAAAAAAAGTATCTTTTCAGTCTCGAATCATACATACACACATCCATATTCTAGACCTATATATACCTACACATAGCGAGCAGACGCTCTTATACAATGAGACGGGAAATTAAGAAAATCATTTCCAGTTTTACCTTCAACACGCTCTCTACTACCGAATCAGGAGACAAAAAGTTTACCAGCACCCGGAAAAGAAATTTTAAAACAGAATGACCAAAATACTGGGCACAATAAATCCAGCGACCTTGTACATTCTGATTAAGTCTGCAATTTATGGGCACATTCTAATGCAGTGTTTCCCAAACCATGTTCCGCGAGACGTGAAGAGGTGTTTTTGTAAATAAATAAATAAAAAAAAAGTGTCCAGAAAAAAAAAATATCAGGTTTTCTAAATTAAATCTGAATTTAGCAAATACGGTCAAAGTTTAAGACACCGTTCATAAAATAATTTTCGTAAGAATCTTCCATTTGGTTACTAACAGATCTCGTTGCCCTGATTTCTACATGTTAAATGGAAGGCAACAAAACATACGTGAACCGTATATATTTACTAAGTTCAAAAGTGCTGCGTGACCAAACAATTTTGCGAAACATTGGTCTAATAAATAAATCTAAATTATGAATGAGCATGCAATACTTACAAGTTCTAATAACGCTGTTGAAGACAGATCTGAGAGTGGTGGCAGTATCGACGGTCACTCGAGGTGGATGCTGTGTTGCTGGTAACACGGACGGCCTCTGCATGTCCACCATGCAAGTAACAAGACACCACCAGAAGGAAGGTAACGTTAGTAAGGAGCACAACTGAGGCATACAGCACACACTTCAAAGACCATAAACAACAAAACAAGTTACACTCAATAAACGCTGTGGCTAAACAGCGGTTACACGAATGCAATCAATTAAACTCTGAAAACAGGTCATCCTCAGGGAGCGTACTTTGTGCCTAGCTAAAGTTACAGGACTGTAACTTTAGCTAGGAACAAAGTATGCTTCCTGACAGTTTAACAGTTTTAAACTGTAACTTTAGCTAGGAACAAAGTATGCTTCCTGAGGATGATCGTATGATCGAAACATGTAGGAGCGTTTCAATGTAAATGTTAGATTATTAAAGACTATATATAAGCATTTGTTGGTGTTACTTAAACTTCAAAATGCACGGTGCAACGATAAAGATCTGAAAACAGGGCTGGCCGACTTCAACCCACCGGAGGACCAAACAATTCGTTAAGGACTCGCCTGAGGACTGCACTTGAGTATACAAACATCGAGGGAAAGAAACGGAGGATGACTGAATTCACTAGAAGGCCGTTATTTACAAACACTAAGTTACGCCACTGAAAGTGCGACTGAATGACAAGGTAGGAGGCCGCGCTAAACTCGAAACAGAAAGAGTGATTGATTTGCTGTGTGCTGTTTTAAGTGGTGAGTTACAGTTTGTAAATATTATCTCTGCTAATAAAGTTGCTATATTATGTTCTGTAAACCTACTGCATTATTTAAATATTGCGTGTACAGGGCACAGTGTTGAATCAACCCATAAAACCATCCTTACATGCACTAGAATATACATAGCTACATCACAGATGCACAAAATATCCTCCTACATGTTTCGGCACTTCATGAGTGAAATCATCAGGGAATCTTCACAATAGTTAAAGCAGTGCTACCGAAAAGGTCCGAAGTATGCACCAAAGACACTAAAATTTGCCATTAGAACACAGGAGAAACCACCCACAAAATCTTGAAATGTTAAAACAACAGAGACATTTCTTCGAGCTCCACGTAGGCTGTGGAGATATTACATTATGTTACGTTTGCTAAATTGAATTACTGACACTATCAAAGTGAACCGAACCCCACATGTTGGCCAGCCCTGCTTTAAAACGTCTAAGGCTGCTGGCACACTCAGAATCGTATCTGACTCATTACAATGCTCTAACACAGAATCCCTGTATACCTGTGTTACACTAGAGCGTCTTGGGGCGTCCAGAATCTACGTGAACGTGTTGTGGCAATCGGGATGACTGCTGCTGGCTATACACAGACTGCTCAAAGCACTGGCTTCAGACGTTCTAATGGTTCTTGGTCAGCCTCATCACTCACAAGTTTACACCGAGCCACTTAAGATTCGGAGGATCGCGATGCTCGGACTCTGGCTCGTGTAACCGTCCACATTTACGGTGTCACAAGGCGGAGCACGAACCCGGGCACGAGTGATGACTCATTCTGGGCTAGTCAGACACGATTTCGTTGTCATGCCAGTAGCCTAAGCTAATCACTGACACACATACACATCAGTTAATAACAACGAATCAAAATACCTACGGTGCCACAAGTTAATATCAAGCAGAAAATGATTATTCATATCCAAGTTGCTACCACAGGAAAGTTATTTTATTTGACAACTGTCATTTGTCACTCCACGCCACACGACTCTGCCCCGCGTGTGGGCGGTCGGTTAAGTGGGCTTCGTTGGTACGATAAGCCAGCCGACAGGAAGTGACAAAAGACAGTCGTTAGATAAAATAACGATCCCATATTAATCCTTTTAGTCAAAATTAACTCTCAAATTCACACTGTGTTCTACTGTTAGATTACATTTAAAACGAACAGCGTTAACCATTAACAGCGTCACTCAATGGAACAAAATAACATCAAACTAAAAGAACACATGTTATCAGACTTCATTAAATCATACATATATTTTTTATTTAATCAACGATGCCACCAACAGCTCGGGCTGCACAAGATGTAATGGGAGGATAACATGGGATGATGAACTATAAAATACGGAGGGCGATCGTTTTTTTAAGTTCCATATCGTCATGTGCCTAAAGGATTCGGTAAATCACGACGACCGTCGGTCAAACCAGTCGTAGCTCCAGCCCAGTCTCGAACCGAGTACCTACCGGATACAAATCAGAATCATATGGGATTTCATGTGGGCCAAACTGCTCGGTGAATCGCTATTGAGAAACGTATGTAAGTTCTGACTTCTCAAAACATGGGCAGGCAGGGTAGAAATAATAATAATAATAATAATAATAATAATAATACCACCACCACAAGATCTTGGCATCTGAAAACCCCTATATGGAAAACTCTCTACAAGAAAATCACGTGGATAAAGATCCCTCCCTATCGTGGCTTGCAGCTGGCTATTTATATCCTGAGAGGGAAGGTTTTGCAGTCGCCATCCGAGACCGGGTGATAAAAACCATAAATTATGAGAAGCACTGCTTAGGAGTGTTAAGAGATCGACATATGCACAAAATTTGATAAAGCGGGAGAAACAACTGGGAACGTAGCAGGTGGATGGCTCATCACTATGTAAATCCGCGTATCTAAGTGGAGACAACCAACTGGCAAACATAATTCATCAACAGATGGCCATGAAGTACATGCTCCTTCATAGACATACTCCGCCGTACTGTAGACACAAACCAGAACCGCAGCTGGAATCAGCTAACATGATTTTATATTGGGACAGGTCTATCTTAATTCTCAAAACGGTAGATATGATATAGTGCTCATCGACAGTACAAAACAGCACTTGTAACAGATATAGCAGTCCCCCTTGACCCATAACGTTGCCAAAACTGAGGCACAGAAAATTACGATATATGAAAACTTGGGCATGGAAATAAAAAACATCTGGAAGCCTAACGTATCTGCTCGTATATACCCCTTAGTCATCGGTCACCAAAAACGTCCTAGAATATTTAACCAAAAACAGCTTTAGAGTGGGGCAAAAAGTAGTACTATTACAAACATGTCATAGAGTACGCAAATTCCTAGGACAAGCCACTTGACCTTAGGGGATAGGATGAATCTCCTTCCCCTGACTGGGACTAATTCCACCGACAATCTGGGACAGGCGAATGTTTCCCAGCAGACAGATGCTGAGAAGTGTGATTAAGTCAATCATAACATACAGTGGTTAGCAGCAGTGCTTCAAAATAATTCTCCAATACGAAATATTTGGTATTTTACACGTGATCACAGAGACTATTTACAGTTATTTAACGACATTGCGTCAACTGTGGATGCTATTTAGCTGATTAGCTCTTACATACGGCCTATTTCAGGAGAGCGTCAAGGAAATTCCCTGCAGAAACATTTTATCCCGAAACGTCGGTATTAAAATACCAATCTACGCTGCGCAAAATACCAAAACAGCGCAGATCTCTTTTACACGGCGGCGAAGCCTGAAATCAGGCAAGGGAGTTTTCCTGTCTGGATTCAAATTGGGTAATTCCCGCATTCCAGTCAGGCGCGTTTTATCCCGCTACACTAAAGGGCGCTAACACCCTCAGTTACACTCAACGATTTTACTGTCTGGCGTCATACCAGACGGAAAAACTGAGTAAACTGCACACTTTTGAAGGACAATAGCGCAGACCTTAGAACTGTCTTTTCAGTCGTCTTTCATACACAGAACTGCGCAGTTCACTCAGGAAATCCCACAGTTTCCTCAGTTTACCTGCCGACACCACTATGGCATCATCTCAAGTCACATCCATTTCTAGCGATTCATTCGGCAGATGAGCATCGCATGATACATCACTTTTCAAATACCACTTCTTACTCCACATTTTACGCTTTCTTTTCTTTTCGGATAACATTATGGTCGATGTGGCTAGCAAACAGCAAACGACAGCCTTGTTTTTATCCACCATAGTCAGACGCACAAGAAGACACAACTGACAAAAAAAAAACTGACAACTCTTATGGGAAACCCGTGCTGTGCCTGAGAGCATTGATTCAGTTTTTCGTGCAGTTTTTTAAACAGTTAAACTGCACAGTTTAACTTAGAGTGTATGGGGCCCTTAACATCGTCATCGTCATCGTCCTCGCCGTCGTCGTCGTCGTCGTCGATGAACACGAACGAGACATCATGCAATTGTCTTCACGTCTCATTTCTAAAATGGCAAATTTAAAACTTTATATATTACATATCCCGTGAATCAGACATATAATTCCAGATTTTATGACAAACTGCGTATAATGTACGTGTACAAAGTTTGTCATAAACGTGCTATTCGGAATTATATACAATAAATATGTCTAATGCAAGGAACATTTATAATATAGTGTGTGTACATGCCCAACAAGCAAAAACAATCCAGTCACAAGAACACACAAAAAAGACTAACGCGGCTAGCTGATTCAATAAAATATGCAGAATTAACCAAGATTCCATTATATAAACCCCAAAATAGATGTAAATAACCGACAAAGAATTTGTAGCAAAAAAAAAAACAGTCATCAAATGCAGAATAAATCAGGAATATATTTGATATTTACGTTGGATTTCAGAAACTACGTACTCAAAATCATGGCATACATTTGACTTGACAAACACTGTTTGTTTACGTACTATTTAACTAAATGTTCCACGACTCAATTTAAATCATAAGGTGTACTGTTCCTCTTGATTAATGTTCCTGTTTTTTTTAAGTTCATCTAAGACTTCCCAGTTACATAATTTTTTTAAAATTCAAATGTACTAGTCATCAACCGATTTCAGTGGCTGATTTCGGCTGAATTATAAATCATGTAAAGTATATCACAGTGTCTACATTTTTTTTCAATTTTTTTTGGGGGTGCCGTCAACCACCCCCCCCCCCCTTGGGTGCGAAACTGTTATAATTATGGGCCCTAGAAACGGTTTCCGGTCCAGACAAGTTTAGAAGACACTGTTCTTCGTTTAAGTTGTAACTTGTGACAAGATACTTCAATAGAACGTACTGCTAAGAACATGACATGGTACAAGTGAACACGAAGTAAAACTAGTCAACTGCTCAATAAAGCTCGTAGAGGAATATGGTTAAGAACTAACGTAAATTTATTCTTTAAAGCGTAAATTACGAGTCGATAATGGGTATCCAGCGAATTTTAGTTTCGGCATTACAAGGGTGGCTGAAGGAATGTCCCCCTGTGACACGCCGATGTGTTCTATAACCTATTTATTTTTATCTTCAGATTAAAACTGGGTGCTAACATGAGAGGAAAAGTGTACTTAAAAAGCTTCCAAATATTATCTTTGTTATTTGGTGAAGCCCATCCGTCTTGATATTAGGTAACGTAAGAATTAAAGAAAATTCTACTAATTTTTTTTAAAAATAACTATAGTATAAAATACGAGTTGCAACGTAATTTCCTGCACAATCGTCCTGTTACTTAACACAGATGGTCCAACGGTACACGCGTGTCCGGATTACACCTACGCCAATCTTGCGCTCCCTGCGTGACTGATGTTCATTTCACACGTAATTTCAGCAAAGGTGACTTTTCGGCTGTCCCGGGAGCGTTGATCGATCTGCTCCTTAATACCAACACATGTTAACAGTCGATGGCTGCCGTGCACCATCAATAACACCTGTCCACACCCGTTCCGATATTGGCTCCCACAGTAACCACCATTCTTCCGCAGTTCTGGCACCCTCAGACCAAAACTGGCGCAAGCATTAATGCTTCTGACTTGTCTTCAGGAGATACACGGTATATCAGGGTTACATCCAGAAAGTTCCCGTCATTTTGTGTGAAAAAAATTCTGGGTTGCTCACAAACCTTACGGTCCCCCTACCTGTCACGTGACTGCAGCTGATACCGTAAGCAGACCAGTACTGGCACCTTCACCGCTCTGACTGCAGAAACACACTGATCTACTCGCACACGACTTCGCGAACTATCCCGACTTGTGACACACCCTTGCTCGCTAATGTTACCTGCACCCGAAGATGGAGACGGTGGAATTAGTCCTGCTATACCTTTCTCAGCCGGGATATCGACTACCCTGGTCTAACTTGAACTAGTTAAAGAACACTTCCTTCCTCGACCTTACCTCTTCATCAATCACTGACGCTACTTGTAAAGGTAAAGCAGTCCCGTTACAGGCCTGGAGTGGCCCAGGGGGTTCCAGGAAGTGAAGGTTCCCAGATTACATGACAACGGCACAGGATGGCGGTAAGGTTGTCAGCCTTACGCACCGGCCGCCTTTACCCCCAGGAAATGCTCCTAGTACTCATTTCTATTAGAGGCTGAGTCGACGCCAGGGCCATAGTGCGATCGGAATGATTTTAATGTCAATGAAAAATTCCAATGACACCATCTGGAATCGAACCAGCGACCTTCCGATTTGTAGCACAGCACCTTAACATAACCACTGTGCTACCGCGGTCCCCGACGCTACTTGTATGTAGTCCTATTACATAACTATACCCGAAAACAAATGTTACTCCGTCACTGCAGCAACCATGTCACACGTGCAAAGTCATCACTATTCACAAGACAAGGTGTTTCACGATCTAGATCCTGGTCCCTCTGTCCAGATTACATGGCAAGCGACACAGATCGACAGAACTGAATCCACCGAACGCAGCCACTAAAGCAGGTCGCGGAAACCCTCATTTACACCGAGAACAAACGGAAAGGAGGAAAAAGAAAACGTTTCTCTCCAAGAACATTGCAGTTTCTCACCATTCAAATTCTCCCGTGGTTTTGTGTGCCCTTCATCAACGTCACCGTACTTGTGCCACACTTACGAAACGCCTTTAATGACAATATACATTCTAAAAGCAACATTTTACGCAGCTGGCAGGTGGACAGGCAGGAAATGCGTAAACCAGGACGTTCGCGTGCCAAGAACAGGCCAATACGTGAAAAAAAAAAAGTTTGTTTCGAGCGGGACACCTTTATGGCAACAGTCGTGCATTACATAACTATTCCATGGAACACAATTCACCTCCACAAGCTAACAACCACTCAACTAGCCAAGAAATTCCAACGACTTTCATCAAATCCTAAAGCCAATCACTCATTCACAAGATTCCGAATAACTATGTGTCACGCCACCCACCACTTGTAGCTGTGTGTCACGCCACCCACCACTAATAACCAAGTGTCACGCCACCCACCACTAGTAGCCGTGTGTCACGCCACCCACTAATAACCAAGTGTCACGCCACCCACCACTAGTAGCCGTGTGTCACGCCAACCACCACTAATAGGGGTATGTCACACCACCCACCAATCGTAACCATGTGTCATGCCACCCACCACTAATAACCATGTGTCACAACACCCACCACTAGTAACCGTGTGTCACGCCACCCACCAATCGTAACCATGTGTCATGCCACCCAACACTAGTAGCCGTGTGTCACGCCAACCACCAAGAACCAAGCGTCACGCCACCCACCACTAATAAACATTGTGTCACGCAAATCACCACTAGTAGCGTTATCTGCTACGCTCACCTACCACTAAAAGCAATCAATTTTCTTCAAGCAATACACATTTCCAACAAAATTATACATACAGTTCTGGACAGAATTCTTCAAGTCGTCGTTAAGACCCCTAATCTCGAAAGCGCTTCTCGTTTCCCCATCCTCAGTGAAGTAACTATAACACTTATAATAATCCTGGGCTGAAATAGTGGTCACAATAATGGGGCTAAATTTCTTGCCCAGGTGGACAGATAGCAAATGCGGAAAACGAGTATCATGTACACATTTCATGTTGTTTATTCCGCGCACTGTAAATGATTTACAGAAACTTACAGAACAAAAAAAACGCACAGTTCCACTATTATGTATTTCATTCCTAATTAACTGCTACATGCTTCGGCTTAACAGTCAACATCAGGGAGCTGACACTAGTGTTGCTAAAACTTACAGCAATACAATAGCCTCACAATGTTTACGGATATCAAATGTACAGATTATAGTTAAATTTTACAGTGTTTAAGATATTACGACACTATAAAGTGTAGTTGATAATCAACAAACACTCTGTAGTGTCATTTGTTGGTATTGTAAGCATTTGTGCACCACGTACTTTAAATGCCGGGTGAATAACCGACCTAGAAATAACAACTGAAGAATAACAACCAACTAGATGCCACTTATTATTTTATTGTACTTCTTATAGGGTCAACATGTTTCGGGCATTACTATGCCCATCATTAGGAGCTCGCTACTATGATGTTGATTACCACATTGGTAGTTTCGTTCTTGGTTTGCTGTAGGTTGGAAGTTAGGTACGGTTAGGCTGGAGTAGTGTCAGGGCTGCAGGCTAAAGCACAACTTGTGCTTCAGCCTGCAGCCCGGACTCCAGTCTAACCGCACCTAACCTCCGACATACAGCAAACCAAGAACGAAACGACCAGTGTGGTAATCAACATTTTAATCGTGAGCTCCTGATGATTGGCACAGTAGTGCCCGAAACATGTTGAGCCTATAAGAAGTGCATTAAAATAATAAGTGACATACAGTTCTTATGTTTATTGGACCGCGCATCATCTTGATAGTTGAATAAAGAGAAACCAACTTGATGTCACTTGCTTTTTTATTTCATTATTTAATGCTCAACATGTTTCGGATGTTAATACATCCATTCTCAGGAGCTTGCGACTTATTTGTTGAGTTATTTCATGGGTTGTATTGC
>Ga0131853_10015602_pt1 | contig 13886 bp, 10 predicted proteins | sample TergutLab28metaG_FD_92764 | JGI IMG/M metagenome (GOLD analysis project Ga0131853, IMG submission 92764) | Labiotermes labralis P1 segment gut microbial communities from Petit-Saut dam, French Guiana - Lab288 P1 (version 2) (version 2) | ecosystem: Host-associated > Arthropoda: Insects >... | reverse complement strand
GTTTACGTTCGAAAGTATAGTGGTATTTCTTTACAGGGTTGGAGTGGATACGTCACGATGGTGAGATCTCAGCATCTGTGATGTTTGTATATGCTATTGGGGGCGGGGGGGGGGTGATCTGTAATGTGCGCTATCCTGGGGGCAGCTTTAGTTTTCTCGCTAAGCTTCCTCATAACACCTGAACTATGAACCAGCACAAGTACGACACGCTAACCGGAGAATAAAAGTGACACCAGACTACAAATATATATACCAGCAGTGATACCACAATACCAAGTGACTCTACCATCACAGTACCATGCAATAATCACCAAACAGGTCAAGCACCGGAACACCTATCTGCCAAATACGACACACCCTGGATGGAGGACAAATACACGAACCCACAACGGACCGGACACAGAGATCACCACACCACAGACACAAAGGACAGAGAGCACACACAACACATTAGCCCACCAGGAGTAGACAGCAGAAAGGAATACAGAAGTCGAAGACCCGCTCAGGAAAACAGCGAGAAAACTAAAGCTGCCCCCAGGATAGCGCACATTACAGATCACCCCCCCCACTCCCCCCAGTAGCATATACAAACATCACAGATGCTGAGATCTCACCATCGTGACGTATCCACTCCAACCCTGTAAAGAAATACCACTATACTTTCGAACGTAAACCTGATAATGGCCACTTAGGCCGAAACATGTAGTTTACTTTTATCATTATTAAACACCTTTAAATATTGTTGTGTTAAAGACTGACCCCACACCTATTGTGAAACTAAAGAACCTACGCTGATCGTCATTGTATGAGCGGAATTCTACGTTTTTTGTTATTTGCTATTCCCTGCAGAGGCAACAGATTTTTCTCTTACCCAAAACATCCCCACCAGCTCTGTGGCCCACTCACTAGTTCTGGGGCCCACCTAGCTGCTACCGGGTGCTCTTCCCCGGAACTAAAGTAGTGGGATCGAGAGTTTGACAGCTCACACTGTCCAGGGCCGAGGTTAAGAATGAGTGGAGCTGTAACTCCATCCTCCCTGCGCCTTCATTGCGGGCAAAGGGAAAACGTCACTGTGTGCTTATTTAAAGTTTGGACGTGTGCAAGTTTGCTTTTGAAGAAGATTATCGTTAGCTATAGCTACACTTAGCACGATACGTCGGAGGCCACATGAAGAAGTGGTGAATGTCGGAGTGTGAAGAGATATAGGTAGATGGAGCTCACAGGGAGTTCCATATGCAAAGTGAAGTATACGCAGATTATTTGCTTTTGGCCCATCCTGTTGTTTACAATCACACTCTCAATTTGCAATACCGGAAGTTCTATTCATACAGACTATTTACATAAAACATAAAATAATCCTACAGTTGAAATTATGTAGTCTACAGATCGATATCAAACGTGAAGGCATGGCCAACCATCGATGTTTTCGTTTCTACAAAGAGTTTTTTTGTAACGCGAAACTGAACACTGCAGAACGGGCGCCTTGTTGGTCGCTGTGCAGCAACGTGGTCGTCCGCTCTACGGTGAGCAGTTGTGCGGTAAAGAAACGCCCTGTATGATACAGACTGTCAGTGGCGGCTCTGTAGGTTATGTGAGAGGGTTAAGCTGTAAGCTGGATATCGGCCTGGCGCGTTAGAAAGTTTAAATTTTAATGATGCTGTATTATTTATAGATTCCTACACTTGGGGCCGTCATTCTGTTTCTGACATCTGCTGCTGTCTGCCAGAAAGACACTGACCGTCACGGCAGTACAAAACAGATAATAGCCTGCATAGGAAACATAGCCAGCCAAGGGTTTAGTGACAGCTGTTCTGTCACCGTGATCATTCCTGCTGTGCCAGAAGATACGAGTAGAGTTCATCTTAATGCCCAGCTAGACACAGACACTGACTTGCTACTGGCAGAACTGCACGTGCTGGACACTTTGCCACTCGTTGTCGTCCGACTCTCTGAAACTCAAGCAGAAACTTGGGGCATCGACTGCTACAGAAAAGAAAATAATTATATTGTAATTATGAAGGATTCAAGTGGCTGTGAAATGAGGGAAGTTATGGCGACACTGACAAGTTATATTGCATCACTGGCAGTTCTGCCGACTTGGAATTCACGAGCACTCTTCGTAGTTGCTATTATGACAAAGGACTGTGGTTCAAATGCTAAGAAGGTAGCACAGAGTATTCTGGAAGAACTGTGGAAGTGGAGGATTGTGAAAGTGACTGTGGTATTGCCCACATCGGAACCTTACCATGTACAAGAAGTAAGCCATAAACATAAAAAATCCGCTCCTCCCTTACATATATTTGTTTTCTTTCCACATAAACAACCACACAACTGCACCAATTTCCAGTCTCTCTTTACAATGCAGCAGTGTCCAGTAAATCCACATTTCCTTCACAACAGTGCCCCATTCGTTCCAACCTTTCCCAGTAATCTCGAAGGCTGTCCTATAGCAGTATCCACATTCGTATATGAGCCATTTGTGTTTGGTCCAGTTACAGTTACAACTGACAACAATTCCACTGTCCTTCGTTATAAAGACGGGTTCGAGATTAAACTCTTAAACCTGATCAGTAAGGAAATTAATGCATCCGTGGTCTTTCTCCCTCCACCGCCTAAAGTGGAAATGTGGGGGAGACATTTTGAGAACGGTACATGGACTGGTATCAAGGGAAACGTTATTCATGGTCGGGCTGACCTGTGTCTGTGTGCCACCGTCACAACAGAAGATGCTGCTGCACTCATGGACCCCACAGTTACGTATTTCAGAGGCGGATTTGTATGGGTCGTGCCATATCCCGCTAGATTTCCACGCTGGTTGAGTGTTTTCAGAGTCTTTACATCGTTAGCCTGGCTGCAAATGATCGTCACGATTGTATTTGTCTCTTTTGTACTGTGGTGCCTGCCGAGAATTCCCATAAATCAAGTGGATGCTACACGTACTATATCTGCCAACATTTGTGATGCATGCGCTGTTGTCTTGGGCGTATCGATACCACAAATGCCAAGAAGTGTATATATTCGAATATTCTTTATATTCTGGGTGGCTTACAGCCTTGCCATAAACACTGTATATCAGGCTTTTCTCACCAGCTTTTTAACAGATCCTGGGTTTGTAACCCCAATAAGAGATTTAGATGAACTTTTGGACTCTGGTATTGAGTATGGTTATCTACGATTTGTAGATCGGTATTTGGATACAAGTAACATAAAACACAGACAAATCCTGACTGGTCGTAAGGAGTGTTTTAACTCGACAGCTTGTCTCGAAAGGGTGGCCCTTGAGAGAGACCTAGCCCAGTGTGTCTCAAGACAAGTGCTGGACTACGCTGTATTTAACACGTTCCGAGACGCAAGTGGTGTGCCTCTTATTTATCCTTTCGCTGATGATTTTGTGCAGTACAATGTTGTAATGTACCTGCAGAAAGGAAGCCCTTTGTTAGATGCTTTCAACCACATCATCGTCCATGCGATGCAAGCAGGGCTACTGGACAAATGGTACAATGATGACATTTACATATCTAAGTTGCGCGCGCACAAGGCGTCAAGAAATAATAAGGATAATGGGTATTCAATACTATCAAATACGCACCTTCAAGGTGCATTCGTTTTGTATGGTATTGGCAATGTGCTTGGTTTACTGCTATTGCTATTAGAGATCGCGTATCATTATTTAATTGCAGTTTCCACTTGTAATAGAAACTTCCTGCAGCCACGGAAATTGCTCGTGTGTCGTGGGGGGTGACGGATGTAGAGACTTCTCTCTGTGTGTCTGCCGTGTCACGTTCCAGCGCGGATAAAATTACGTAACAGTACGTCGACTCGTCTTGCCTAAAGCAGTCCATATTTCACTACACTCGGCGAACTGATTAGAGATAAATTATATATTCCATTTCATTGTTCCTTCCGCCGTGCCTGCAGTATCGAAGTATCTGTTACTGGTGAAGTCTGTTACTGCCAGCATCTGTGTGAACGGAACGTTGGGACGGCAGGACGACTGGCAGGAGAAGCTTTGCAGCTTAACAGGGGCGCAGAAAAGTCGATCCATGAAACTAATTTCCGTTGCCTCAGTGTATATTTTATATTGTGAATCGGTTTGTTGGACTGTTAGCTGCGTCATGTCTGTCTGTCTGTCCGCATGGAACAACTCGGCTCCCACTGGACGGATTTTCATGAAATTTAATATCTCAGTACTTCTGAAAATCAGTCGAGAATCTTCAAGTTTAATTAAGATCTGAGAAGAATAAAAGGCACTTTACATGAATACTAATACACATTTTTTATCACATCTCGCTGAATTCTTCTTACAGTGAGAACTATTTCATACAAACCTTTCAGGGAAAACCAAAACACACATTTTGTGTTCCATAACTTTTTTTTTCCGAAATCGTGCCTTTCATGAAAAAATGTTTAAACATGTTGTAGAGCCGAACAAACCATGGATGACTATACGGCGCATGCGCTTTGCGTGCTTGATAACTAAGGCTACTTACAGTATGTGGTAATTATTACTTTGCCGCTGCAAGAATTGTTTGGCCAAGGCTGCTCAGTGTCACGTTGTAAGTACATTTTTACGTTCTGGTTGGCACATTGAAGAAGTGCTGAACAGCAAGTGGTTCTGGGCGGTCAGTGCGGTGGTGTCAGGGCTGCAGTGGACGGACCCTACCGAGTTCAACACCTCGAATTACGTGAAAGTAGTTTACCAACTTGCTAGCCCGCTTACAGTTAGTGTGAGTTACAAAGTATGTTGATGGATTTGTCATTTATTTACATTTTGTGCGATATCTGTCTGCTTGTTTTCAAAATCTGCGGAGCCGTTGCTTACTTTGGCAGTAAATACGGTTACACCTGACGGTATATTAAGTGACCACTGGGTGTTAGAGAGTTAAATGACATTTCGACTGCTTTTGGGACGTGTGTTAGTGTCCAGTTCGTGCGTCCATTTCGTGTTTTTTCAGGAATGCAAGTACATCTCTATAAACGAGGTAGTTAGCACTTCTGCCCCAAATGAAGTCCAGATGGTTGAACATTCTGTGAGGAACTCGGAATTTGCGGATGACATTAGGCAATTGTCTGTAGATTTCCATCACATTCTGTAACAAAGATGGCAAAGATTACCATATTAACGACTTAAATAGCTTGGTGCTTGCAGTGTGATGCATTTGGTGACTTAATGTTTTGGTGAGACATCCCGTTGTGTAATTTCAGTGACTGATAGCAGTATACAGCATACAGTAGGCTACGCAGCTGTGTTACACTACAATTTGTACTTCTGTTAATGGTTGGTGGCTTCAGTAGCCTGACTATGGCAATGTTCCATATTTGTAGCCAGTTGTAGGCGTTAGCTACAAACAAACAAGAACGCCTTATGCAGAGACCTCGCCCGTCCGTCCGTCTGTCCGTGACCTAGTGTTAGGGACATTCTTCGTGGAACTTGTTGCTTTATTTGTTAGCAAAAAGTTGTCAAGCAAGGGTGAGTCACGTGAAAATAATGCTGTCCGTACTTACTGGCTGATCTGAATTCGTCATCTTTTATCCCCAAGAAGTACCTTTGAGAATTTTGATTTTGTGAACATTTGCCCAGTGGAAGCCACATTTCGCTGAAAGGTGTAAATGAACTTCTGCCCTGCCCTATCTTTTACACTTTTCGTCCAATTTGTATTGTGGGGCTGCGAATTTCGCGAAAATCCGCGAAGTGAAGGTTGTGCTTCAGGTGGGGGAGTGAATTGATTTCTGTCCGTGCGTTCCGCATTCATCTTCCAAGTTCGGTTCAATTCGGTGCTCAGTCTGCACATAATGCTGCTTAACTTAACGTTTGTTTGTGTCGTTGGGAAGGCCGTACTGCCGTACTGTTCTTACGGGCTGCGTGAAATTACGTTTGCTTGTGTTCTGCCGAATCTTATGACATTCTGAACACAAGGTGCGCCTTGCTCAAGTCTCTGCAGGCTGTTACGTCACGGAGTGCAGCATTTTTCGAATAAGTTGCCTTGCAGTTACGAACAGACAGTCCGCGGAATGTAAGCAAAACTGTCTTACTTTTACGGGTAACAGTTTATCGTTGTCAGCATAGTACAGGGCGACAGGTGACGTCACCAGACTCAGGTTGTACTGTGGTGGTGTTGCCTGGCCATACTTCTCCATGTTCGTCTGCTCGCCGAAGTCAAACTGTCCGAATCCGCCTGCAAAATGCAATTCCGTGATTAAAGATAGGGACCAAACACAAAAGTCCTTCACTCTGGCACAGTTATATTAATAGAACCAGTTGCTTCGTTTTATATCCTAGCCACGTGTTTCGCCTTCAGACAAGCCATCATCAGACAGCTGTAAATGATATACAAAGGGCTGTCACAACGTTATTAGAGGAACCCTCGCTGTCTGCGGCCGTTACGTTGTGCGAAATACCGCGAATGGTTCAGTTGTGATGCGCGAAGTTGAGGCCTTGAGGGGAAAGTGAGGCTGGGGTTGGGGGAACCAGAGACAGGGGGTAATGAGACAGAAGACGAATAGATGTTTCAGTTGGCGCAGAATGATACAGGCGCTGCTGGCTGGACGTCGTCTGGGCGAACAAATGAAATCGATGCATCGGCAGGCACAGATGAGGACTTGGTGATATCAGCTTTGTTTTGTTGTGCCTGTCGCTGTGACGTCGTCGTACGGCGCCGCGACGCCTGCGATCGCGCGCATACATTTCAGATCCAATTTGTATGTTCAGAAAAACACAACTGAGAATGATGCAGTAAATTGTCTGTATTTGTACGGCATGGTTTGATCGCCCATCATCAGGTGGAAGTTTAGTGTACATAAAAGAGAAGACTATTTCTGGCCGCGGCTTGTCCCGTGCAAATATCAAGTAAAGTTATCATATTGAAATTGTTATTCTAAATGTACAGTAATATTGAAATATATAGTAGTTAAAAGTGGTTCAGTGCAAAATACGACCTGAAACAATTTTCCCTTTCACGTACAGTATACTAGTGCCCACGATGGCCAATCAAACAAGCCGAAACATGTAGTATATAGAGAATTTACTACATTCCTCCGACTTGTTTCTTTTTGAATGTAAGACCCGTATCTGGCGACAACACAGCGGTATGACGATTGCGAAGCCTAAATCTCAGGCCTGGATAATCGCGGCGAAAGGCTTGGTGCGGTCTGCTCGATTATCTTCTTGTGTTATACCTAGTGCCAGCCACGTGACCAGCAGCTGCTGATGCTACTGTCCTGTCGGCGCTGAGGACGTTCTTCTGTTTCTGTACAGCTGCAAGCCGCTCTTTACTGGCTCTGCATAGTGGCTGTGGAACGAACTGAAGTAATTATCATCACTGATATATAAACATTGTAGTTTTTGTAACGAATTTTTACACTTGCGTAATCGATTCTTAGAGTTTCTTTCTTTCGTAATTATACGAAATTTAAATGTTACTACGAGTACACGTAAAATTGCCTTGGGGGGGGGGGGGTCTGTAGAAGCAGTGAGACTTTGTAAGGAGTCCAGGGTACCAGCAATCTGAGGAACACTCCTGCAGATAGCGGCGCGGTTTATTGCACCTTACTCTGTCCCGGTCAGAACGTCATTGCAACCGCTGCTGCTGTTCCTAGGTTTCACGTCGTTCATGTTGAGCATTCGTGACACCTGCAGGACCTGTTGCTGTCACATCAGCCACTGATGTGACATTTGACTGTTGATTTGCTGGGGCTTGTCATCTTCAGGTGAAAATATACTTCATGTTAAATGCACATTACAGGTGCGATGTGTCGTGCTTGAGACAGTAACTTCAGAGGCGGGGAAAACTTTTATCGTTTGTATTTAAGGTGGGAGGAATTTTCATCTGAAGATGGCACACTACAGTTGCCGAAACTATCAGCGAGAACACAGTAGGTGCAGTTGAAGTCGGTTGTAACGAGCTCGGGTGGTGCGACACCACATTCTGGGGCACCAAATAATTGCCCATAAAGCACGTGTTTATATGCCTCGCTTAGTACGATATACATAAGAGCCTCTACCTCGGATATAACGACGTTGCCTGTCAGCGGTTCCAACGTAATTTTCCAAGAACTAGACTGTTCTGAGAATTCATCCATCTCCTTTTCCCTGAGAAGGCCAACCATCTAGTTGTTTCAGATAGCTATATGAGTTCCAGGCCTGGAAATGACAACAGTAATGATAATGCACTTTGTGCTGAAGTTTCACTCCACTTTTCTACTCCTGCAGTTGGCAGCAGACCGGTAGAGTGATGACATGACTACAGTCACCAACAAAAGTTTTTGAGCATCGAAGAAAAAGTTAAAGCGATTAGAGAAACAGAAGATTGGAAGGGGGGGGGGGGATGAAACTGATGTGTTTCAGGAAATTGGTCTCCTAAATTCTACGATCCAAACGATTTCGAAAAACCAGAATCAAAATTATTAGTGTGTATGAACAGAACTGATCGAAAATAAAGCCATTTCGAAAGCCTGAACGAATTGACGTCGGTGAGGCGCTGCTTAAGTGGTTTAGCGAGAGAAGTGACAATGTGCCGGTGAGCGGTCCCTTCTGACGGTAATTTTTGTTCTTCCTAGATTTTAATTTTCAGGTAATGTATTTTTTTTACCGTAAACATATATGGAAATTTATAATTATAGGAGAGTAATTCTTATTATTGCGGGCTGGACGGTCCGGGATCGAATCCCGTTGGGGCGATAATTTTCGCCCGTCCAGACCGGCCCTGGGGCCGACCCAGCCTCTTGTAAAATGGGTACGGGGGTAAAGTGCGGCCGGGGCGTGCTGCTGACCACTCACACCCTCTAGTGCCGCGGTCATGGAAGAGTAGAGCTATACCTCTACCCACTCTCTGGGTCACACCGGGCCTGTAACGGGGTCACTTTACCTTACTGTTAATCCTTATTATTTCTAAATTTTATATAGATCATGGCGTTAACATTGCGGAATGTGCCTGCAGACCTGTATTTTGTCTTGAAAATTTTTCCTTCGCTTTCAGAATACACCCCGCTTACAGCGCCACAATGTGTTCGGTGCCTTCGGTGACGTTATAACCGGGTTCGTCTGTATGTGACAGTAGCAGGCAGCAGACGAATGATTACAGACAGTTTGATGTCAAGTACAGTACAGTACAGTACAGCACAGTACAGTACAATACAGTACAGTACAGCACAGCACAGCACAGCACAGTACAGTCCAGTACAGTACAGTACAGTACGGTACAGTAAAGCACAGTACAGTACAGTACAGTACAGTCCAGTACAGTACGGTACAGTACAGCACAGTACAGTACGGTACAGTACAGTACAGTGCTGTGCACATGAAGTGTGTTTTCACAGGCAACGGCTGTCTCACGTACATGGAAATCTTCTCAGAGGGTTTTTATGCACCATACTTAGTAGCGATGTGTATTGCCTTAAGTCCTAAATTATAAAGTACTGTCGGCACTCTGCTTGCCCTCTCTTCTTTTCATATCTCGCCGAGGGACCCAGGAAGGCTCAGTCAATGTAATGACTAACTACGTGCTTGTCTGCTGGCGAATTTTCTGCACAGTGGCCAAACCAGCGTTTGCGCCCAACCCATCTCTACCGAGTTTCTACATGGGGCATTTTCGTCTGGGCTAAAGAGACCAGAGTGTGAACCCAGCCAGTAGTCTTCATCTAATGCTGATCCTATAAAGACTGTGTGCAGCTACCGCCACTCCCCAGTACACATCCGTGATATGGTGTTTAATTATGCACATGTGCAACCGTACTTTCCCCTTACTTGTTGTAGCCGTCCCGTCGCTTACCAGACACTGCCAGCTGCGCATAGTGCGTGAGCTCTCTGGTGGACGCTCCGGCTGGAGTGTGGGCCAGCAGCACTGGCAGCCTCACCTGTGGAGTATTAAGGAACGGTTGTTGTGAATTGTTGTTGTTATTATTATTGCTACTACTACTACTTCTACTACTAGGAAAGGAAAAGTTGACCCTAGAACAGGCCACGAAAGCCCCGAGGGGGAGTAGATGTATAGCTGTACTCTTTCTTTAACCTCTGCTCTGTATGAGGGTAGGTGGTCAAAGCCACACCCCGGCCGCTTTAACCCCGGGAAAGACGCGGTACCCGTTGTATAGGAGGCTGAGTGGGTCCCAGGGCCGGTCTGGACGGGTGCGGAAAATCTCGCCCCCATCGGAATTCGATCCCTGGACCATCCAGCCCGTCGCGAGTCGCTATACCGACTGAGTTGTCCCGGCCCTACTTATGACTAGCAGTATTAGTATTGAAATGTACTATTATTATCAATATGTCGCACGATGAGTTATGCCAGTTGTTTTGTGTGGGTGTGGAACTTGGTCTGTCACATTACGGAAGAACATACACTGTTTAACACCAAAGATTGAAACAGAAACCTAACCTAACCTAACCTAACCCCATAGTGACGTTTTCACATTAATTTTTTTTCTATGTATTTGAACGGCATTAAGATGACCACTTATGGTCGAAACGTGTAACCGCATATATATGTGTATGTATATAGTATAATAAATGTAATTATTTGTGTTGGTGACAATAGCAATTTTGTATTATATACAGGACGCCGGGATTTCCAAGATAAATAATAGAACATAGGCAGTGGGTGTTCGAGAATAGGTTGCTGAGGAAGACCTTGGCATATACGGGACGATAATATTAAAACTGATCTAAAAGAAATATGTTGGGAGGGTGCAGGCTGGAATAATTTGGCTAAGGACAAGGAGAAGCGGCGGGCTGACTGTCATTGCAACAGGAAATTGTGAGGAACAGGTTTTGTGAAATATGTGTAATAAAAACGGCTCTAAAAGCTGTAGGCAGACAGCTGACTGACTGACTGACTGAGTGACTGACTGACTTAACAATTATGCAGGACTTCAGGTTTCCGCAGCGGTGTAAATGAGATATTCGTTCTACAGACCGCAGACTGTAGAGTGGTATGTAGTGCGTTACTGACGTTTCGAGACTGCCTATCAGTCCATTCTACTGACCGTAGACCGGCATGTAGTGCGTCACTGACGTTTCGGGACTGCCTATCGGTCCATCTTCAAGCATCCTTCTTGGAATGATTTACCCTTGAGGACGGGACGAATAGGTTGCCCCGAAACGTCGATATTCAAATGCCAACCTACGCCGCGTAAAATTCAAGAACAGCGAAGATTTGACAAACTAACCAACAGACCAACTAAGAAGCAACAACCAACTCCAAGGAGCAGAGTCCTTCTGGATATAATTGTATCATTGTATCCGAGACAGCCGAAGAATAAGGATTAATGAAATTGCATTGGAATGGGTGTGAAAGGCAGATAGAGGGTGTGCAGATAGAGAGTGTGCAGACAGAGGGTATGCAGACAGAATGTGTGCAGAATGTGTGCAGACAGAAGGTGTGCAAACAGAGGATGTGCAGACGGTGTACAGAGAGAGGGTGTGCAGACAGAGGGTATGCAGACAGAAGGTGTGCAGAGGGTGTGCAGACAGAGGGTATGCAGACAGAAGGTGTGCAGAGAGAGGGTGTGCAGACAGAGGGTATGCAGACAGAAGGCGTGCAGAGGGTGTGCAGGCAGAATGTGTGCAGACGGAGGGTGTGCAGACAGAAGGCTTTGAAACAGAAATAGCTATACGACCAGTACTGAGCTTGTTATTCTGATATATAGAATTTTGATGGGGATACCTTATGAAGATATGTTGATATTGTAGGATAATACTGAAATGGATGTTTCGGCAACAAGTTGTGAATTGGGCAGAACTGGGTCAGAATTTTTGTAGCTAATGTTGTAACTAACTAAGCACGCACCCTCTCCATCTGTGTGCTCTTCCCGACGATGGAGAATATGATGCCGACGCACAGTCTGCTTATGATGAGTTCGTGTCTGCAGATAGCAATACTGATTGGATTCAGCACGGAGTTCTGAGGCAGGAATTCGTGTAGGCCAGTGAAATGGAACAGCCCCTGCAACCGAGAAGACGTGGCGTGACGTTTTGCGAATGGTATGAAACAGTTCAGTTCATACCCACAAAAGACACAATTTCACTGTTAAAAAGACGATCCAATCAACAAATCGTTGTGTAGTGTGTGGAATCAAACGCAACACAAAAACACTGAGTGTGAAAACTGCACGGCTATTTAATGTTAAAGCTGATTGTGTGCGTGTGTGCATGCGTGCGTGTGCAGTTACGATTTGCTTTTGAGGGTTAAGTGCGTATGTAGACCATATTTGTGTGCTTTCGAGTGTTTCTTACCACTGGTAGATGAAAAGCTTCCACTGACATGAAGGTTTGCATCTGCAGAATAGCAACGTATCCATAATTTACGTAGGTTATTCGGAAAGTAAGTACCGTCTGCGCATATCTCTCGAGCATCCTCGAGACTGTCACTTTGCGCATGTGCAGTGACTTCCTCTATCAATTGAGAAGCCAAAGACGCCATTTTGTGAAATTCGTGTTACGTTTATGTTTGTTCCTGTGCGTTAAACATGTTTAAGGCAATTGAAGGGGCCGCCGACTGTGAAATACGGTCTGCAATTCGTTTTTTGAACGCTAGGAATGTGCTGCCAAGTGAGATTCATCACCAGATCAGTAAAGTGTATGGTGACAATGCGATGAGTGATGGCATGGTTAGGAAATGGGTTCGGATGTTCAATGAAGGACGAGAGAACGTGCACGAGGAAGCGCGAAGTGGGCCTCCATCTTTGATAAATGATGATTTGGTGCGTAAGGTCGGCGAAAGAGTGCGTGACGACAGACTTTTCACAATTTCTGATCTGTCTCTGCACTTTCCTCAGATTTAAAGGAATCTACTCTATGACATTGTCAGTAGACATTTGGGTTATCGGCGGCCCCATTCTATGAGGAAGGTATACAAAAACTTGTGCCCCGCTACGATAAATGCCTCAATAATGGCGACGAATACGTGGAAAAATAGTTTAAAGAATGTAGAATCTGATAACAATAAAATTTTACACGAAACCTTACTCGATTTTTTTTACAGCGAAACGGTACTTACTGTCTGAATAAGCATCGTATTAAATGCCTTGTAATGTTTAACATTACTTCACGAGCCGCCACTGACATGGTTTGCATCTGCAGAATACCAACGTATCGAAAATTAATTCAATGGCCGTGTAATGTGTAACTTATTATCTCACGAGTCGCCACTGACATTAAGTTGGCCTCTGCACCACGAAATGCCCATGTACTGTGCAACTCACAATTTTCAGCAGCAGTTTACCTCCAGCAGTCGTTCCATGCCTTTTTCCAGCAAGTGGATGACAGAGTTCTTTCTGCGGGTGAAGGTCGCCTCCGGCGCAAAGGCTATCATGGCATGTATCTTGTGATTGTACTCCGGACGCTGAGACATGCCTGCGAAGAACATGGTGGTGCCCATGGAGTGGCCGATGTAGTAGAGTTTGCTGTGACCAGTCGAATTCAAGATATAGTCAATCTCCGCCGGAACATCGCAGGTGCCCATCTCGTGCCAGCTGCAAAGACAAACCAGCGACGACGCATATACATAAGAGTCTCGGTATTTGTGAACACCAGAGTTCATGGTTTTCGACCTTTCGTGATCTCGCAATTTAATAGTATTGTTTTGACCTTTCATGACTGGATCTGACGAATGAGATCCCGGGGCTGATGAGTTGGCTTCCCAAGCCCTCCTGATGTTGCGCAGATCACTTCCAGGTCAGTTAAGTTCTGTTTCTTATTGAGTGAGGTTTATTCCTTCCACGCTTTATGGAACGAGGCTGTACAGAATTTTGTACTGTATATATTTGTGTGCCCGTGTAGTGGGTGCCTGTCACCACGGCATGGCGCGTCCTCAGGTTGCGGATAGAGGAACGGCCTCCTTTATGGAGGGTAGCTGCGAATAAATTGAATAAGCAGTCGTGGACAGCCGACAAGG
>Ga0131853_10015599_pt1 | contig 13887 bp, 7 predicted proteins | sample TergutLab28metaG_FD_92764 | JGI IMG/M metagenome (GOLD analysis project Ga0131853, IMG submission 92764) | Labiotermes labralis P1 segment gut microbial communities from Petit-Saut dam, French Guiana - Lab288 P1 (version 2) (version 2) | ecosystem: Host-associated > Arthropoda: Insects >... | reverse complement strand
ACAGAAAAATAAATGTAGAGTTTTTGAGTGGGGAGAGCTCCCCCGGGAAATGGAGTGTTGAAAAAGGGGGGGAATTCCCAGACATTTTTTTAAAAAAAAAAAAGGGGGGGGGGGGGGGGGGGGGGGCGTGTATGTGTGTGTGTGTGTGTGTGTGTGTGTATATGTATATGTGTGTATATATATATTTATGCCTATGAAAAGTTTACAAAATGTATGAAATGGCAGACAGGTGAGGTGGGAGTAACACTGGCATCATTGAATGTACTCTTGTGGAATGTATGACAGTTGATCCTCTTCATCCCAGCTGCTATATTGAATTTTATTGCTTTATAATAGATTTAAATTATTTAAGTAAGATGTTAACATTTCTGTAGAGCAGACAGTGCTCTGGAAAATTAGGCTTAAATAGGATTTGTGGTATGTACTCAGAAGTCTTTGTTATGAATCTGTGATGTGGAATCAGGACCTGTAATGAACAAGCTGTGTGCTCTGTCACCACACACAATTGAACTTTTGGGCTGCATTTATTCACTGGGATCAGAGTACATTTGCTTTGCATCGAGGTCCCTTTCCATATGACTGGAGGAAAGGAACGAGTAATATGGAGTATGGTGATTTTTTCCAGGGCCGAAACTATGGACAGAAGTGTGTGCAGTTCTCAATGGAAAACGTGTGGCTCTAAAAAGTCACATTGCCTCAGATGGATTTCGTACACCAAATGTTCAGTTGAAGTGGGGTGATTCCAGTTGGGTGGAGTTTGTGGATAACGGAATCAGGTGTGGTTTTTGATTGGGTCATTGACAGCTGCATGACATCTGTAGCCTCAAGAGGCATTGTTTGGCCCACATTTCATGTTAGATATCTCTTGTACTTATGATTGTCAATTTATCTCTTGGAAGAATTTAACTTCTTGGCACCTGAGTTGATGTAATGTTATCACATTTTAGTGTCTTTTTTGGTTTAGTGTCTGTATTGTGTAGAAAGTGAGAATGTGTACATGCACGTACACTTGCACACGCGCACGCAGGATGTATCTTTGGAGCTAACAGTTGTCAGCACTATCACCTTTCAAGCTCTTGGTCTGTTGTAGTTACAGAAAATAAAATGTTTTCTCCTATTGTATCCACCAAAGAAACTACGCTGATCGGACATATCTCAGATGTTGTCCGGTCAGGGCGTGGATCCATTCTGCCACCTTTTCTTCTTTCCCTTGCGTAGCCTTAAACAGTTGACTCGCATGGAAGTCTAGGGTTCATTTTTCTATATATGTATTTTGCAAAAACTCTAAACGTTCCGCCCAACTTTCGATGTTCCTGACTGATTGCCATTCTTCGCTCTCCACTAATTCGCGTTAGCACAAATTTATAAAAAATGGCTGCTTGGCTAGGGTTGATTACATCAAATGCAGTGACTACATTCCCAGTGAATGCCAGACCCTCCTGCTTATCTCCTTTAAATGGTGGTATCAACTTCAAGGCTTCCCCTACACTAATAAAATCCCCATTCATTCTTGAGGGCTCACCGCTCACTGCACTTCGGGAACTCGAAGTAGGAGAATCCATGGATGGGATTAGTTGAGTAAAGACTCACCATAGCCAGTTCAATGTACCAGAGCTACTTCTCCTGCTGGCGTACACCTCAACCCGTGGTCGGCTCAGCCTCGAACCCTGCACGACAGTTTCCACTCTCCCTCTGATGCTGGACCGGCGGTGTCAGCTCAATCTTGAACCATGAACGGCGGTTTCTGCTCTCCTTCGGACGCTGGACCAACGATGTCGGCTCAATCTCGAACCCTGAACAGTGGTCTCTGCTCTCCTTCGGATGCTGGACCAGTGGTGTTGGCTCAATCTCAAACCCTGATTGTCACTCAAGTGGTACTAGACTCCCTTTCTCTCTGCGTAGATGCACACTCCTCTCATCTTAACCGCGCATCTGACACCAAGTAGACGTTTCTGTTGTATCCACCAAAGAAACTACTCTGATTGGACTTACCTCAGATGTTGTCTGGTCAGGGCATGGATCCAACTTCTTTGCTTAGATGGAGTGAGTTAGTGTGATGGCTATGCAGTGTAACTTTCATAGACTTCAGTTGATAGCCTTTACTAATAATTAGTAGTTACACATAAGAAAGAGGAAAGTAATTAGGTACCACTGTTGCTGCCGGACTTGCCAGATGATCTTGGGACGTCTTGCCCCAGAGACTGCTAGATCAAGAGTCTGCGTAATGCAGTGTAAGGTTTCAAGTAGAGTACAAAGGATTCACTATCAACTGACGGGTCCAGTGATCGCTAGTCGCCTTAAGTGCTTAACCATGTACGACTGGCCACTCTGATTTCATGGCAGGCATGTGCTTACAGAGTTTTTAGAACTATTTCCCTTGACCTGCGTAACGTAAACTCTAGAGCTGCAACTAACATATGGCAATACACATCAGTAAAATGGTTACGATCAAACAGTAATACAATAATGAGGGCGTAACTATGCAACACTCCCATTTTGGTCACATATGTAGGTACTTCAAAAAGTTTCCGCACTTTTTTGTCTGTAGGGTATTGGTAATTGTTAGACTGCAGAGAGTTGGCAGCATTTTACACCATATCCTGATTGTCTGACCTTGACTATGGCTGGTCCCCATCCTCAGTGTGTGAGTAGCTATTGAGTGGTAAACATGTCAGCGCGTCTTTCAGTTTGCACCAAAGAAGAACAGAGAAGTGTCATAAGATTTCTGTGGGCAGAAGGTGTTAAAGGTGCTGAAATTCACGCATGTTTATGCACTCAGTATGGGGACAACGCATTGCCACAACGAAGCGTATACAAGTGGATAGAAATGTTTAAAAATGGTCGGACAAGTGTAATGGATGCCGAACGCTTGGGACGGCCATCAACATCAACATCTGATGAGAAGCTGGAAGAAGCCAGAGCCATTATTCTCACTGACAGAAGAGTGACAGTAGAAGAAATCGCGTTACAACTGGGCATCAGTGAAGGTACGGCCTATTCTTTAGTGCATGACATTCTTGGGTTCCACAAAGTTTCTGCAAGGTGGGTGCCCAGACATCTGACAGAAGAGCATAAGCGCAACCACCAGCACATCTGCTCCAGTCTTTTGGAGTGGTACAATCGTGAAGGCAATAACTTCTTGAATTGCATTATCACTGGGGATGAAACTTGGGTTCATCATTATGAACCAGAAACCAAACAGCAGAGCATGCAATGGAAGCACATGTCATCTCCTTCTTCCAAAAAATTGAAGTCTCAGCCCTCTGTTGGAAAGCATTTATTGACAGTGTTCTGGGACTCCCAAGGGCCTATCCTTGAACATTATATGGAGGAAGGTGTCACAGTAACAAGTGTCAACTACTATAACATGTTAAGAAATGAACTGAGGCCGGTCATCCACTCAAAACGGAGAGGGAGGTTGACACAGGGTGTTCTGCTGTTACACGACAATGCACGCCCTCATACAGCACACCTCACCATCAACACCATTCGGCAACTGAATTGGGAAGTTCTTGAGCACCCTGCCTACAGCCCAGACCTGGCCCCTTCAGATTTCCATCTGTTTGGACCCCTCAAGAACGCTCTAAGAGGTCATCAATTTGCAGCTGATAATGAGGTGAAAGAGGCGGTGCATGACTGGCTTCGCAGTCAACCACAAACTTTCTTTTCCAACGGCATTAAGAAGCTTACAGATCACTGGGCTAAATGTATCGAGAAGAAGAGAGATTATGTTGAAAAGTAACATTGTTCTCATGTCTGTAAGATAAATAAAGATTTTTTAAAAAATAAAGTGCAGAAACTTTTTGAAGTACCCACATAATATATAACATCATTTACTTTTCAGTATATATTCATAGAGTAGCTTTGGGATTCAGTTTTCATGCATGTGGAAGCTCTTGTGTTCTCTGTTACAGAGTACACCTTTTGAATCTCGGTTATTATTGTACTGACCTTTGAGTTTTTTTATCTGCAGTGTTCATTATATGATCTTTCAAGATTATAAAATGCCAGCAAGAAAATAGGTGCTGTAGGGAGGCTTAAGATGGGGGACTATTTTATATCATTGTGGTATTGAAAGCTGGACCTCACAGATGCTGTTGTAGTATTGAATCCATGTTCTTAAATACTGCAGTATTATCAGCATGACACTTGTGCAGGCTGAGCTAGGATAAACAGTATAAGTGATGCTACTGTTTATGTTGGGTTGTTTGTAGGACTCTGAGATCTTCAAAGATTTTGAAAAGCATGCAACTTCTGTTCAGATTTTTTCTTTTATATCTACAAGTTGTCAGTTATAAAAGCAGACATTATTGACAGTAATGTTTTGTATGATTTAGTTACAGCTGGGATGTAACAAAGTGCATGTTCAGTGCTGGCAATGCTCCAGAACGTCATAGGGTTGCCAAGTTCAGATGTGAGGGTGAAGTGGTTGTGGACATGTTTGCAGGGATTGGCTACTTCACTCTGCCTTACCTCATTCATGCTGGAGCTCAGTTGGTCCATGCCTGTGAATGGAATCCCAATGCTGTTATTGCTTTGAGGTACATTTTTATAATTTTTTCACTAACAAGAAATGTATTTGGAATTTCTGTGTGGAAACCTGTTGGACTAAGAAGGATGTGGAAGAAGCCTTTGTATGTAATCTGACACCAGCAATATTGGCCTAATGAAATGGGGAAGCAAGAATTGTATACAAAAGTATGGTTAAGAAATTTCAAGTGCGTAGGTGGGAGGACAGTGTTAAAATTGATAGTGGCAGATATGTGGTATGAATGTAGGAGGTAGAATAAGCTGATTCTGGACAGGGCCAAGTGACAGGCATTTGTGATGGTGGTGTAACGGTAGGGGGATTCTTGACAACTGAGTAACTGTCAGCTGCGCATATTAGATCCTGAGTTACTTAATATTCTGTGACACCTTATAATGCCTGTTTTATTTTGATTTCAGGAAGAATTTGATTCAGAACAAAGTTAATGAAAGATGCAGGATAATTGAAGGCAACAACCAGAAGGTACTGAATGTGACTGGTGTAGTAGCAAGTTCTACCTGCATGTTATGTGCTGTAGGCTAATGGCATGCACTTGTAGATGAAATATGATAAATCATGCAACATAGCGTGAAGTAGGTAGTGGACTGTTACAGCTAATTACATAAAACTGCACAGATCAGTTCTGCATTAAATCGGAATGAACGGTAGTTTTGGTGTTGTAGAAAAGGTACGTAAGTCATATCCTGTGCCTATTTTAAACATTTTCTGATATCATAAATATATTGACTTCCTAGTTTTGTGGGATGTCACTTTGTGAAGTCATTTACTACTGGTTCTGTTTTCCTACAGTCTCTTCTTCTGCACTTGTTTGCATACTGTTTAATTTCTGTCTGCATGTCTCTTCATCCAGGTCACCCTCATTGTTTATCACCAAGTTGATTGTTAAAATCTGTCTTTGCTATGCTGTAATGCAGTCTCTCATATCTACTGGAAATCCATTTTTTAAGGGTTTGTTTGTTGTCCAGGTGCAGTTGTGTAATATTGCGGACAGAGTGAACTTGGGATTGTTGCCATCTTCTGAGTCTGGCTGGCGGATTGCTTGTAAGGTTCTGAAGTCAACTGGAGGAATGCTGCATGTCCATGGAAATGTCACGTCAGGAATTGACAAGGAAAATATTAGGACTGGTCTTGATAATCATACCTTTAAAACAGATGAGACTGTGTTGTGTATGGGGTGCAAACATATTCTCAGTTGTGAAATATCTAATAGATTTCTGAATGAAACTTGTAAACACTCTTTTGGTTTTGATGGCGATAAATTATTTATTAGGAATGATTCTGTTAATTGGAAGAAAGTTGAGTGGAAGGTTTGGGCCATCCATGTCTCTCATTCCATTTGCAGCATTCTGTGGGAAGTGCACAAAGTTCCATGGAGCGTGTCAGTATTGCATCTCCATCATGTCAAGTCATATGCTCCTCACATTGATCACTTAGTTTTGGATTTGCATTGTGAACCTTTTGTGTGATACAGGAAACCAGACTGATGTAAGTGGTAGTGAAATACCATTTTTTTGGTTTTTATTTTAATGCAATTTCTCTGCACACAGGTTCAAACAAAATCCTATTCCTAGGACCAGTGCTGTTATTAGATATGGATGTGCAGCTGGATGGAATTATGATTGGAATGCACTGACAGTTTTGAGAAACAAAGAGATTTCATTTTTTGAGGAGCATTGTTAAATATTATTGCTACATTGTTTCTTGTACTTTTAAGGAAAAGGATGTTTCGTTTGTTGGTGTGCAGCTGTCCCATCTCCTGGTGGCAATCCCATTACTTACCATGATTCATTTGTTCACATCGTCATTCATCTTCCATGTCCTTACAGTATGGAATCATTTACTGTGTTTATTTTTTAAACAGAAGTTCACTGCAGTTAAAAATGATTTGGTTTTATTAAATTTCTTTAAAAAGTGTCAACAGCATGCATTATGATTGCTAAAAAGCATATTCTGTTATCACCCAACATGTTTCAGTCCTTTCTCAAGGGTTTGTATTACAGTAACATACAAGCTGTTAAACATTAATTGCAGTCAAAATTACATTTGTTATATTGTTTAAAATTATAATTAAAAAACTTAAAAGACTAACAAATTTTATACAAATTGTAGCTTAGGATGGTAAGTGCATACTCTAAAATCAAATTCACATTAATACATTAGTACCTTTCATGCAGTTAATGCCAAAAAACAGTTGTTGCACAGTACATGCTGAAGCAGTTACCAAGGTTGTATCAGACTGTATGTGTTTTTTGTGTCATGCATAAAATGAAGACAGAGGAGTGTTACTCTTCTGTATATTTTATGGCAAAGCTGTTTAACGTGTATGGATTAAGGTTGGTTCTGGAAACCTGTGGTAAGTTGATACATGAATTTCATTTCAGTCCACCCTTATCCAACAGGACCACTGTTTCATAATTCTATGTTTGTTTAAATGGATAATTGTACCTCCAGAATTCTGTACATTGGATTATTAGGTTGCTGCAAGGCCCCTACCAATACAGTACAGTGCATTAAAACAAGGACAAATTTCTTTGCCATGAGCAGATTTCTAAACCATGATCTCCGTGTTTTTGTTGCCTGAGACCTTAGTGTTAGGATAATGTGGCCACTAGAAGCTGCATCTTGTTGGTCAGTACAAGAAGGTATTACACAATGATTTTATGTGTCGTAGCCACTTGAATAGTAAACGTAACTGTGACAATGAAAGATTAAGGAATGTGAGTTGAGAATCAGATTAGTGTTGAGCAATTCACAGACTTTTCAACTTTTCCAGTGTGACCTATGGCTAATCTCATGAGTGGAAAATAAAATATATGTTTAGAGTTGTTAGTAGAAACGTTTCCCATTGTCCCAGTGATGTCCTTCCTTTTATAACAAATTCTATGGACAGCGGTTCAGCCACACATTAAATTTGCCTTAGAAACCCAGTAACTCATTTCTGTACTCACAAGAGACTATTTTTGGTACTATTCCTGAGCCAGATCAATCCCATCTGTAGTTTGACATTCAGAAGACTGTGCATTGTGATATATTCTTATAATAAAACCAACGAGATGAACTAATTTCTCAAATTTATTTTTGGAATGGAACTCTACATGCTTCAGACAGGTTTACTGTCCATCATCATGAGTCTAGTACTGTGTACACAATAGGTATATGTCATACAGGTTTTGCTGACTGCTTGCTAGCTTGCTGTATGACATGCCTGTTGCTGCATAAGACTCCTGATGATGGACAGAAAGCCTGTCTGATACATGTAAAGTTCTATTCCAAAAATAAATTTGAGAAATTAGTGCATCTCGTTGGTTTTATTATAAGAACCAGTCTGTAGTCCTGCACTATTTCTGTAAAATGTCTTTCAGTGATATTGAATTTTCATCACTTTATATTTTCTGATCAAAACTATATGCATTTTTTTACATCGCTATTACATGCCCCATTGTCACCCTCATATTTAGTCATTACGAATTAATGTACCTCTTCATGTAGGTTTCTTTAGTCTCTCATTTCTTCCTCTTAGATCCAAATGTTCTCCTTAGCATCCTGTTCTGAAACACCCTGTATCTATGTTCATCCCTTTTTGTGAGTGACAAAGCTTCACATTCACGTAGAACATTTAAAGTTACAGTTTTGATGTTTTAATCTCAAGATTTTTGGTAGGAGATGAGAATACAAAAGATATTGAACTGAGCGGTATCAGTAAGTCCCTAAACTTACTCTGTTGTTACTTTCTTGAGGAAATCATGACTCTCATTTTAAAAAATATCTATACTTTGCTGTATGAGCATGTAGTTTTTTTCCGTGTTGCTTTTAGAGACACCTTACTAGGGCATTCATGTTTTTCACCCAATAAAGCATTAGAGCTGATGTGTTTCATCCAGTTCCAATCCCAGTAGGTTTTCCTTCACCCTGTGTAATGATGTATCTTATGAAAAATTGAAAAGGGATGGTGTCACATCTTATTTTGGACCATTCTGAACAGGAAATGCATGATATATATTTTGCCCTATGTGGATGTTCCCATAGGTTTCGTTGCAGCGGTGTAGTAGGTATCGCGACTAAGCTGTGGGCTGGATGATCTGGGGCTCATTTACCAGCACAGTGAAGAAATTTTTCTCTTCTCCAGAAATATCCAGACACACATCCAGCCTCCTATTCAGTGGTACTGGGTGTACGTTCGGTTTGAGAATGGTTGGGGCATGACGCTGACCACTCGTCTCAATCGAGTGCCACAGCTGACAATGAATGGAGCTATTCCCCAAGTCTCCTAATATGCCTTCACTGCACAGACCAAGGGACTTTATCTCTTACTTCTGTTTTAACAACACTTCATTGCCGTTTTGTGTGACCTTACTAATGAAACATATTTCACAATAAATGGTCTATGGCCTTTACACACAATGTCATGTAGTTTATTGACATGGCTTTAAGTGTTGTGGTGTGTGTCATTATCAGGCTTAACAGCAACCAGTTAATGTGCAGTTTGTATGCATGTCTTGTATCTATAACCACCACTAGTGTCAATATTCACATAAATACGTAACACTGAATTAATTAAAACAGTTAAAAGACATGTTTATTAGTTCAGGAGTATGTTTTTTAGCTGTCCTCATTGTTGTCTATATCAGATATGAGATCACTCGATCACTCACAAGTTTTTTCTTTCCCTCCCCCCCACTTCACTCAGCTGAATGGTCCTTGCACCATTCTGTTGTGTATGGTTCAGTTAGTCTGTGCATGCATCACTGGTGTTTTTGTAGTCCATGCGTCTTCCAGATGGTATTGCAGCAGATATTATGAAGCACAATGACACTTTATTTTTTACGAAATCATACTGGTTTCAGTTTTGGATTCTGATAGTTTCCACTTTGGTGGTCTACTTGTGACTGTCAGCCTGTTAATGGTGTGGTAATTTCTGAATTCTATTAGGTGTTCTACTGCTGCTGCTACCCATCATAATGCTACAACACAAAAATGTAATACTAGCAACATGACAATGCAGCAAGATATACTTGAGATCCTCAAACCTTGCATATTTTCAATCCATATGATATTAAGTTCCAGTATTGAAGAGTATGAAATTTGTGACAGCATGCAAAATATTTTTTAATTTTCACTGAACATGCATGTTTTTATGGCACTGGACATGTAGAGTCAGGTACCTGGTTAACAGTGGCTGTTGAACTATATCATACTGTATCTGGGTTTTATAATAGAGGTATGTTACAGAAAGGCTTGTGAGATACATTTTATACTTAATGATATGTAAATACTTATGAAATTTCCAAACCAGATTAATTTTATGACGATGGTCATTCTCTACATTGGGGTAGGCAGTACCAATAAGGCAGCAGTGTGAATTCATGTTAAACTTTGAACGACAACCAGGACTACACTATCCCATTAAATGTACCTCCTTTTCATCTAGAAGGGAAAACACTAGCCTGCAGTGGGCATTTAAAATGAACAATGCTCTAGCCGCACCAGAATTGTGGGATTTATAAGGCACATTCTAAAGGTTAAAGTAACACAGTAGTGGCATTTATTAAGAACTCATGTTTTTGAGTGATGAGTCCCAAAAATGTACAGTTTGTGTGTAGGTAATTTTTTTGTTCAGTGTATAAAAGTTGTAAATAGGCATAAGTATTGTTTCATCATAAATGCATCTACAAGTATTTGTATTTTTTTATACACTGAAAGTTAAAACACAACCTTGGCATGAAATGATGAGGTTATGTCTGATTTTAAGTATATATATTACTACATTTCATCATTATTAATTTGTCATTGTACCAAGTATACTACAGAGCTGGAAACATAAAAAAGTAAAGTACCTGTTGAAACTTCCTAATATTAAATTTTAATGATGATTTGAAATATGAAATAAAGATAAGTATGTTTCATCAGTTTTAAATAAGATCCAGGAGTACTGAAATTTTTTAAAATATGGTCAGCTACTATGAAATTATTTCACTTGTTCAAACAGTAATGACTATTTCTTTGTTCAGATTTTAAATTCCAACCAAATGTACATCAGGTTTGTGAATACTTACACAGCTTTCATTTTAAGAAAACTATATGATGACATTATTGTTTTACATCCTGATGTTCACAATTTACAGTCACCAAACTCAAACACACTTTCTTCCTCACAGTTACCAGTGTCTCTAAATGGCTGCACTATTAAATAACCAATAAATCAGTTGATCAACTTTGCTGGACTTAATGTGACTTAGCTCCTTGGTTTCAATTTTCATATTTCTGTCACTCACTAGACTTTATTACCTCAAATTACTGTACCCTAACACTGTCATTTTTTTTTTTTTTTACATTCTACAAGAAAATAACCTTAACATAATGTACATAGTTTTTGAAGAACCCTAAATTAAATTAAGCCACTCTCTCACCTCACATGTTCATGTGTCTGTCATGCTGGTATTACAGATTGTAGGAAATTAAAAAGTATGACAGAATGGCCACCTATGACTTCACATTTATGCCAAATTTTGTGAAAATGAGGCAAGTGTGTAAGTTGAAAAGCACTAGTTTTTCAAGAATCTATGCTTCACTTCCATGTTCTTGGTGCAAGAAGGGTGCTATGAAGCTAGTTCATACTGAGGACCCACAATTCTGGAGTGGCCTGTAAGCCTGTCACTGGCACTTTATTGCTCGGTGTGTGTGAGCACATTTTTGTATTTAAGAGAAAAAACTACAATACTTAGGCCAAAAATATTAGAAGCCACCACACAAATTTAGTTGCCCTGGCAACCTTGCACCCAGAACCTGTGCACCCCTGTGGGGGACATGGCATATATTGATCCCATGAGCAAATGTGTTACGAATATGTGAAATGGTAACAGACATACTTTTCAGTACATGTCACTATGGAATGTCTTGAGCAGTGAACTATCAACTCAGAATAGTCAAATATTTTAACTTTCAGGAACCTGACTGTCCTTAACAAGTGTGCATATATTATTACAGATGAAATCACTCCTAAAGATGGTGGGGAGGGGGAAAAAAAACATCAATGCATTACACAGTTTTATTTATAACAAAGAGTATCATGGAAACTGAATATGATATACTCATGACAGCCACAAGACTACAGCAGTGGAAAAGTGTTTTGGGGGGGACTGGATTTGGATCTAAAAAATGTAACAAGAATTGTGAGTTCAACGGTATTCTGTAAAATATCCATGTGCATCTTGTAGTCTTATATTAGACTCAAGTTTTGTAATATTTTACCCTATAATATAACTAATCTGTAGAAACTGACTGAAAATGTGATGACAGATTGCTAAGTTCACAGACAAGAAGACTTCAAATTAACATACCTCTGTACAGAACAATGTGTTTTCCATGACTGAAGATGATGGTGATAAGTAACAAAAGGACTGACAATATTTACTCTTGTACAAAACAACCCATCTCAGTGTCTATAACCCCATAAAATTAAAAGTGAGTTGTCTCGTACATGGAATAGTAAACACACTAACAATAGCATTTGGTCTTAAGTCCTTTTTGATTAGATGACTCCCCATTCAATTAAGAATTTTTCTTTTATGCAAATTCTTTTAAAGCAACCACTGACATTACAAAATTTGAAACTAACCATTTATATATATAGTCTTGTGAAGTGTGCCTAAAATTCAAAGCCCCGGCGATAATCCATGAAGTAATTTAAACAAGTCATTTGGTTCAATTGTGTTCATGGATTCAGGGATAACTTTATCGTCTGTTAACAGAGCTGCACATTTCAGAGTGTCACAACATGGCTGGAGGTGTGCAACAAGACCTCAGAAAAAAAATTTAAATTACAATGTCCCAACAGTGAGTTTGTAAATTTCCAAGTACGAAGCTGAAGGAAATGTTTGCCCCTTCATCACAACTCGATGTTAAGCATCACACAAGTCCATGTTAGGCAGACACATCAATCAATGTACTGGGCCAACCATCGGAAGCCTTCCCCGTAACCTTGTCGCTTCAGCACAGAGCACATGAATAGTTCAAGGGGGCGCCCAGGAAGATCGGCTCGAGGTACTTTTCCCTGTAACAATGAAACAAAACGTCTTAACTTCAATAATCACCTCTACATACAATAAAATATCCAAATATGTGTGATTCAAGACAGACATTCCTGTATTACTATGGAAAGGCTTAAACAATAAACGCCATACAGTATTCTGACTTCCAAGATATATACATATAAATTCAATGTCATGCATATTTCATATTCTTTAATATTAATTAATTTAGCTGGCTGGTATAGTAGGTATGATAAATTTAAACCCATGTTCTGGGTCAGAGGGCTGTCTTTATTTTCACAGTTTGGGAAACCTGTCCCCTCACATTTTCGCAGTAAGGATGGCTACCACTTTGTAAGCTGAACTGCCAGACTGCATTCACACTAGACTTTATTTATGCAATGAAAAATTATGTCCATTGTATGTTGGGCCAGGTAGCTCAGTCAGTATATTGACTGACTACGGGCTGGATGGTCTGGGATCAAATCCTGGTGGACGAGATATTCTGCCCGTCCAGACCGGCCCTGGGGCACACCCAGCCTCCTGTAAAATAGGTACCGGGTCTTTCCCAGGGGCAAAGTGCGGCTGTGGCTTGCTGCTGACCACTCACCCCCTTCTAGTGCTGCAGTCATGGAAGAGTAGAGATATACCTCTACTCACCCTTTGGGCCACACCTGGCCTGTAATGGTATCATGTTATCTTTTTATGTTGCTAACATTGTAATGAGTAAGGTACTGACCAAAAGAAGACATAGGCGAGACAGTCACAACTAGGGAGGGAAGATTGTTCCTGAATACAGTGGAATCTTGAATCAGAGATCAAATATTCTCTAGGTTTAGAAGCACCAGCCATATTGTATATTACTTCTGGAAAACTGCTGAGGCTGTGACATTCAATGGGATGTCAAGAACATGAATAATGAACAAGAATGTAAGGGAAGCAGGCAAGGACTACTACATCCTTACAATCACATAAGGTATTGTAGGAAAACCAAAAGATGTTTAGAAGGGTGGCTAGTTCACCTTGAACAGAGCAGCAGTGGGCTGAATGACTAAACAGCTGAACCTGGTTAATACAGGTGATACAGAGACACACTCTTGCTTATGTTGGAGTGACGCAGGGTGTTTGTTCATTGTGATGTTTTGGCTCTGTGTTATTTTCTTGCTCACTGCACATATATATATATACATACAGGGTGTTTCACGACTTTAGGACATAACTGCAGGAGGTGATTTCCTAGGTCTTTGTGATCAAAAAAGTTCATATAAACATGTGTCCGATTTTGGACGGTTACGGAGTTATAACAGTTTT
>Ga0131853_10015598_pt1 | contig 13887 bp, 4 predicted proteins | sample TergutLab28metaG_FD_92764 | JGI IMG/M metagenome (GOLD analysis project Ga0131853, IMG submission 92764) | Labiotermes labralis P1 segment gut microbial communities from Petit-Saut dam, French Guiana - Lab288 P1 (version 2) (version 2) | ecosystem: Host-associated > Arthropoda: Insects >... | reverse complement strand
CTAAAAAGAATAAATGTGAAGAGGTTGCTGGGTGTAGTGGGGTCTGGTGGGGGGGGGGGGGGGGGAGGAGATAGAAAGAGAGAGAGTAGGTGATTATTTTTCAAGTCCTGTTCTTTCCCATCATCATCATCATCCTACAATATAGCAGTGTAATCTGTTTTATGCTCACCCTTAACTTAGTGTATTATTCACTCACAAGTCGAACACAGCTTAAGACAATTGGTGTTTTCTTTCTCACCTTGTACAATTACTCGTCGCTCGAGTGATTTATTGCCAACTCTGTTAGATGCATTGAGCATGTACAACCCTGCATCACACAGATTCACATCAAACACTTTCAGGATTGTTTGATCATCTCTCAATTCTATGTCATATTTATTCCCATCTTGATGTAGTTTGCCTTGTGGACCGTACCATTCAAATGTCACGTTTTCTGGTGCCAAGACATTTACCACAATCTTCATTTCTCTTGTTTTCCTCGCCTCTATGAAAATAATGTCATTGGAATCAGACTCCAAACTGATGCCCACCTCTGCCTCTCCTGCCAGAAAGCAAACATTCTAAATTTTAATATGGAAGAGAACAATTTATAATGAAAAGTGCTAGTTTCAATGTTGGTTAGAAGTGAATAGTGTTGGTGCATTACATTTGGATGGCAGTGACAAATACTGGGGCAATAGTAGAGGTCTGATGCAAAAAATTATTCCCAGATTGCTACAGTATTAATGTGTGTTGTGTCATTTAGGCAAAACCTATTGCACTGTGTTCCATTTTGAGCATTTTTGTTAACAGTAGTGTCAACTGCTAAGTATATAGCAGCTCTGAAACGTTCAAGAATATGGAATTCTGGTGGAATAATACTCACAGGGTAAAACTTAAATACTTAGAGAATAATTGTGCCAGTGCCACTTTGTCCACCCCAAATCCCACAATGGCCTGCCAAGGACTGAACCAGGCCTAGAAAGTGAGAGGCAAAAAACAAACCGCCCAAGCAGTGGCACAGTCCTGAAATGTTTAGCTAACATACAAAATATGCTGTTTTATTTTATGTATAACAAAAGACAATCAGTTCCACTACATTCCACTGCTTTTCAAGTAGCCAACAATGCTTGACACTATTCGTTTTATATTTTTAAATTCTTAATACATTTATAATTTCTCTAAATAACATTAATATATCATTTGAAGAAGAAAAAAGAAAATACTGGGAAACAAATGGATTTTTATTTACCTTCAAATATTTTGAGGAATTTGAGAGGGAAATATTTTAAGAACACAGGTTACTAAATTTAGCACCAGATTTGACATTACGACATTCCATTTTCCCACACAGTTTATTTACATGCGCGTGTCTCCCAGAACAAATAATGATCATTCTCCCAAACAGCATCAAGAGATATTTGTAATTGAGGGTAGAGTGTTTCTTGTAATGTCAGAATTGAAGAATTTCACACTCCAGTGTCTTATTGGAATGGTACCAGGGAATTTAAAACAATTTAAATGTGAAGAGCACATGAGACAGATTTTAAAATGAACCAAAATGACCAAATTCTACATTTTTGTGGCTTATTTTAAAAATCTATGACTATCTGAAAGTGTAAACATCAACTGAGAAGACAACTGGTGAATGTTGAATTTGGAGGGATTTCAAAGGAGTTTGTCATGCCTTAATTAAGATCCTATGTTGCATTTGCCTTAATAGAAGAAATCCAACATGTCAGAAAAACGTTTTTAGTGGGAACATCCTGTTAATTATAAAATTTGACACTCTCAGTTTAATTTAGTTCAAACTGTGTTGACAAGTCCTGTAATATCTACAAATTACGAAGCTGTGATTAACATTATTTTAGTATTTTAGATTCATGTCATTGCCTCCCAGATACTCAAAAGGCAGGTCAGAAACCCAAGCCCCAAGTGCAGCAAAATTTGTGAAATTATGTTTTTTAACAACTGATTCAACAGCTAAAGATTCTCGGTTCACAATGAAATTAACGTAGGTATAATGAAGTCATTGTGTTTATTTAAAAAAAAGAAAAGGAAAACAAACTGCCTGGACCTGGACTACAATCTGTGTGAAGAAGCAAGCCATTGTCCTTTGATGATTTATAGTTTCAGCACTTGGTCCACTGAGATATGCGAGTGCCAGACTGTGCAGTGTGCCTTTCAGTAAGAATATTAGAATTTAAATCACTCTCACCAATGATTGTAACTGGTCTGGTATCATTGTTTGTATTGTTGTACTGGTCCGTTACCACACACGTGTAGTTGCCACCATCATTCTCTGTCACGTTCCCGATCAAGAGCGTTAAAATGCAGTTGTTGTTGTCCACCTTGCACGATGTCTGAGATGTGTTGCGTTGCTGAAGTATAAGCCGTTACACAAGGTGTGTCAGTTTGTACCTCTTAAGACTAAGCACACTAAAAATAATATTTCCAGAAATGTAAAAGTTAATTTTTTTAGAATTATTACTACTCTAGTATATATAATAGTGGATGATTCATAATGATGCATGTATTTTATTATGACAAATTTTTTGTTTTTCTAATGTCACCTTAGTTTATTTATGTGAGTATTGACACAGCCAGAATTTCTGTTTTCAGAACTGTGTTAGCCTGTAGGATAAAGATATAATTTAATTCAGTGTTTTCAAGTTGACAAGAAGGAATGAGATGAAGATATAAAAGGGTGAAAAGAAATGAAGAAAAGGAAAAGAGCATAAAGATGCAGAATAAACTACTTCTCAGTGACTTAAAAGGGATTTTCCACTGATTAATGAATTTCAAATAATCCCATGAAACACAGACCTTCTTGATAAGCTAACAGCTGCTCAGCCAATAAAGAAATACCTTGTCATTAAAGGAATCCAAAATTTATTCATATTTTCAAAAGAGTCCAACACAATTCCTTATCAAAATCGTCAAGTCCACTCCCCCTCACTTTATTTCTCAAAGCTCCATTTTAATATTATTCTTCTATATATGCTTAGCTCTTCCAAACAATGGTTATTTAATAATATGGTACACGTTTACTGATAAGCCCAACTTCAAAGTCTTACTGCTGTCTTTTTGGTACCCTGACAACAGTCTGTGATTTAAATGACCTGTTAGAGAAACCCAGGCTCTGTAGAGTCAAAAAAAAGTTAATGTCATATAGCAACATGCCCTGTTGAATGAGGACTTAGGGTTAAATTGTGACATCCGTATTTTTTCGATTCATATAATGAGGAAGGGTTGGGGTGACTTGTGGGGGATACTGATGACATCTGTTCCTGTGTGATGCAATGTATTGTGTGGGTATTATCATCAAGAGAAACTTTCCTGAATATCATGTTGAAAACTAACAAGAATGCCAAAGTAATGGAAAAATAATGTTTGGTAATTTAACAAAAGATGAACCACTTCTGTCCTCATTTCATATGTATGAACTGCAGGCAGGAAACTATCTTTTCATTCAATGCGGTACGTTCTTAATTATAGAATGATCCATTTTAAGTAGTCCAGATATAAAAGTTTAAAACCTGCAGTAGAACTGGTTGTGTCATTACTAGTTTTATAATGATGAAATGCAAATCAATGATCTAATGAACCCAATGAATTTTAAACATGATTACTGTTAGCAAGGTTGTGAACAATTAGTTAACTGTTTCTTATCTCATATGGGATCTAATGTCATTACAAATGTTTATTAACTTTTATGCTGTGACTGTTGTTATATTGTTTATAACTACCTGTTTCATTAATTTATCTGTTACCTTTTCCTACCATAATGAATATTTCTGAATTTTGGACTGAATTGCCAAAACTGCCTAAAACAAATATCCCTTTAATAAACACTGCATTAGAAAACAAATTTTAGGTTCTTAGAGTGGTGAATATGCAGATTATGGCCCTTTGGTGTAGTGTGACACCTTGCAATTTACTGTAAACATTCCACCTTTTCTTATGCAGTTCCCTGCTGCCTTCATCCCCAGTGCCTAAGAGCAAGCCCTGAATACTCGTATGCAGGAAACAGATTCTTCCAAAATGTTTGTAACCTTCTGAGAAATACATGACTTTACATCCCAGAAGACCAAAATTATAGCATTATGCTTCCAACAAAAAAACTGCAATGCTCTTTTCAATGTAAGATTTCTGAGAAGGAACAGGTTAGTATTACCGCCCACAAACCTGTATGCTTATAGCTGCTTAAATGCACTGTTTCAAGATAGCCAACAATTTGTAATTTAAACACAAAAATTCATAGAGATTTGTTTTTCTCCCTCTCCACAAAGCATAAAAATGTGGCTGGACACAATGTGAATCAGGAGGAATAAAGTGGCTGGATCATACTTCCTTCGACGTTTTAATGACGTAATAATGCTGTTAATACTTTTCTCCAGGAAAGTGGAAGAAGTGCTGAAGTTTTAACGTATTTCTGTATTGGGTCATTTATTAATTTTATTCAGAGTTTATTACATGCAATTTGACTAAATGAAAATGAATTCCCTTAATACCATATCGAGAAGATATTTAAGAATTGAAAGGTTGCAGGCATACTGAGAAAGAAATAAGTAAATGAAGAACTGACATACTAGTTCGTTCGGTTGAAGCCACTTGACCGTTAATGTTATTCCTGTATCTGCCAATCCTTTGCATGTCAAGTTTAGGTTATTCCTTTTCCGAACTAAAAGGCGTTGTGAACCAGGGATCACTGGTTTATTTACAGATGTTGGCTTACCTGCAACAGAGCATTATATACCTAAATACACCCCATGCACAAGTAAATGAGGAAACATAAACAAAGACTAAAAAATGAGGGTGCTATGTACAGTTTTCTTTCCAGATATTTCAGATACAAGCAATGCCAGTGCCACTAATGTGTTTGTCGCACATAACAGTATCACAGCCATCACCCAATGGCTTTTCATACCAAATGAGTTAAGCCAAGAGGCCAGTGCGCTTCTGACTTGTATTTGGGATGTGCATCATTCAACTCTCAGCCAAGACACTGAATATCTTTCCCAAAACTTTTCTGGATTTCTCAGTCCCTCAGGAAAATAACAGGGTCATACCTGAAGTCAGCTTATGAAATGAAATGAATTGAATTTATTTGCATTCTATGAATATGAAACAAGTTGGTACCTTGAAAATAGTACACTTTTCCCTAAGTCATTTGAACCTCCCCACATGACAACCACATCTTCCCTCGTCAATTTTTAGTTTTTTCGTTGACCATATTTGTTTCCACCTCTAACCATGGTCTTGGTTTCACAAAACCTGTTATTTCAAAGTTTTCTTCAAGGTTGAGTGTTAATTCAGCCACACACCACCTCGCATGACTATATCCAATGATGATAACTTTAAGTTTTTTTTTTTTTTTTGCCAGGGTCCTTTCATTTCTGTTATCTATGGCATTTTTGTTCTCCTGATGCTGATTTTGTTTTATCTTTGTCGGTTCTTTGTGGTTATTCGGCAACTCATAACAATTTACACTTAGTGGTATCGGCTGTGCATGTTTGATAACTGACTCCGGTTCTTTTTGGATGGCCTGTAGTTTTTCGAATCAACTTGCTTTAATGTCTTTAAACTTCTGCAGGTATCTCATTGTGAAGTACCTTACCCCACCTCACCTTTCACGCCCAGTATGCTTCAAGCTTCCTTCTTCTAATAGCAACTTGATAATTTCTTGGGCTTAACGGAGTTCCAGTATGGTTTTTTTCCAGCTATTGTTTCAATTTTTCGCAACACTTAGTCACTAGCCAACCTAACCACTACACTAGACGCCCACAACCCATGCAGAACTGTAAACATAACACACACAAGAAATCCCTAACACCAAGAAACTTCTCACCGCGAGCCCGCACTACAACAACACGTCCCACTCATGACCAGGTGAGTACATACTACCGGTTCCCACACACACACACACACCCACACACACGCGCGCGCGCGCGCACACACACACACACACACACACGCGCGCACACACACACACACACAAACCCCTAAATAATACTCCACAGACCACACTGACCATTGCATTTTCCTCAGTTGTAAGGCAAATGCCAGTGTATAATATGTAAATACGGGGCTCGGCCTGCACTTCTTTCAACTAGGCGACTTGGTCCATTGTTAACTTTAGTTCCACCACCCTGGGTTCAAATCCCAGGAGGCTTTCCAACTAACATTTCCTCCCCAGATAGGAAATATTGCCACTTAAGCAATTGACCCTAGTATGTTCGCGTCGGAGTTTAAATGCGACCGGAAAAGAGCGTAAGCAAAATCCCCGTTATAGATTTAGGTGTTTGTTACTGAGCCCAGCGATGCGATTAACGCAGGAATGGCTATATAGAATGAGGGACTTCGACTTACGCTTCGCACTAGTTTCCTCCCTCAGTTAGATCTTTGGTTGGTTGGTTGGTTGGTTGGAATTGACCATTGCCTATACACCCCGGAATGCGGCCACTATACACACGCTTATGTCGTCTCATTCTTTCCAGTGCAGAAAACCATATGAAGCAAACTTAGCGTCTAGTGCTCCTGATGATGGGCGTATGCGCCCGAAACATGTCGAGCTAAACAAACTTCAATAAATTACATTGTTTCATCAAGTTGGCGTTTCACTTTATTTCATGATGAAGATGCACGGTCAAACAACCCTCAAATTTACTTTTCATACAGTATGGGTCATATTATTACTAAACCTGCATACTTCTCTATTCCCACAAAGTACCCCCTCCCACCACCCCGCAACCATCCAACTGTGACCATTCTTTCCCCGCCGCGTTTTCTGTATTTCCTCACCCACTCTCTCCACCTAACCCTTAGTGCTCTTTTGTGGCAGTTCATTTCTACTTTTAATATTTGATGTTTTTATCGGAATTCTATTGTCGTGCACCATGTAAGCCACATCCATACAAATGGAGTGTTTTATCCATAATTTTACCAAGCAAATATAGTATTTTTACATTGTGGTATTGCTGAGGCACTTGTTTCAGGTTTTAATCTGTCTTGTTTGTTTCTCAGTAATCCATGGAAATTTCATCTCTAGTATGTGTGATATGCTTACATCTTTAGTTGTCTTCGTTCAAACTTCTGCTCCATATCTCAGAAGACGCAGCAGACAATGTAATATATTTATAACCAATTAAATGATTATTGCGATATAAACATCTGTTATAATATGTGCAGTTCAAAGTACATTATATGGGCAATATGAAAGCACTTCATATCTTAAATGGTAACATTTTACACTGAAATGCCACTAATTATTGTCAGTGTGTAATGATCTAATTTACTTACGTTTCAATAATTGAAGAACCCTTGTGGCTGAAGATACAGGTTTTGAATCCTTAGCTTGGCATTTGTATGTACCGCTGTCAGAAATTTCAATTTTTTTCAAGATGACACCAATTTTGGGGTCATATGTAATTCGCTGGTCTACACCTTCCTGTTTCACCAGGCTTAACTAATTGAAAAGAAACATAAATAAATTCACAGTGTGAACATCCTACCATACTGAAATCTGTAAATAACCTGCTTTGAATACGTTTTAAAAATTGTATGTAGTACAGATTTGTTTTTGAAATTGGATAGGTGAGTTTCATCCAGTGAGACAAAACACTCAACTGTGATGTGTTAAGCCCTCTAGTTGGACATATGTGCACCCCCCGCCCCCCCCCCCCACACACACACACAAGAAGTACTTCGGAAAATGGATCAATTTTCATTCCCAGTTGGAAAGGTGGTGAAGGCATCGTTGATTGAAAAAGTTATAATTTCAGAATATCAGGTAATAAACCAAGTCCAGAAACCAAATAACCCTGAACTAATCTATCCTAGTTTAGTCTGTTTATGGAACACTTTACCACTCCATATATTTTTGTGTGCACATGAACTTACAAAGCTTGACCACATGAAAGAGTAAGGGGCGTAATAAATGATAAACGAGGAAGTAATATCAGCAATTTACCGAAGATTTTATGCCCCTTAATGTTTACACGTGTAACATTCCAGAATTAAATAATCATCATTGTTAAAATATTATGGTAGTGTTGCACAAAAATTTATGCACATATTAAGGGGTTAATAACTGCCAAGGTTTTGATTGCTAGAAGAAGAGTGTACTCCATACCCAGCCCACACCCAGCAGTACATCACATTCTGTTCTGTTTGAATCACATGACATATAGTACTCTTTAAACTCACTGCCAATGGGCACTGGTCAAACATCAGTCCAGGCGGTCTTAATTCACTGCCCAGGCAATGTGTCACTTCATTTTGATATGTTCCCTGCTGATGATGAGTAATTTTTAAAAAAAGAAATCTGTTTCCCAGACATGAAGTACAGTTGATCTCTGTTAATCATTTCTCCTAGTGTGACTACAAGACATGTGTGGATTTCAGTACAATAATATTTGCAGCTACTCACAGTTTCCTCATCTTTAGTCAAGGTGATGGTGATGTTAGGGCTAGTCAGTCGACATGGTAACACTGCATCTCCATGAAGTTCCCCATCAATTGAACAAAATTCAGGGCCAGCCAGAAGATTCTCATTGTCTAAAAGCCAAAGTAAATACTGTAGTATGCCAATTCCTAGATCAGAAAGTATACAGCTGATGCATTAATATTTGATGCAGCTTTGTGGACCGTGAAATTGCTATTAAACAGCAGAAAACTATAAATCCACAATAATTTTTGAAATTCTGACAAACAGGATTCTATCACAACACAACATATTGCATTCTGAAGTCCATAATTTATTCATTACATCTGATAAAATGACGAGCAGATCACTATAATGAACAGATTAACTTACCTATTTATTAAAGAGTAGGATTAAATTTTATATAGGTGTTGTCTAGCAGCATGATTCTTATCAAATTTAGATAATATTTTTTCCAGTATCCTTCTTACTGCTCTGAAAGTGACTTCGATATTAGAAAATATTACTGCAAGACATCAATCTTGGAAAACTAGTTAAAAATTACAAAAACTCAAACAGATTTTTTTTGGATACATCTCGTTTTCTAAATTGTAGATCTCGTTTTGTTTTTCTACAAACAAACGCAATACACCGTCCAAAATAACACTTTAATGTCACCTACAGTGCTAAATGTTTCATTTCATACGAACCATCATCAGGTACTTCCTATTACATCAGTTTAAAAAACATAGCTACATTTTGACATGCCATTGTTCTGTTAGTAACAGCTCACTACATTTTGACTGTTTATGAAAATGATGAATATATGTCATGTTTACAGGTTAAATAACACTGCCTACTAAGGTTCCTGCTGTGTTCGTGCAGTGTTGTATGTACATCAGGCAACTGGTGTTAAGTCGGCAGTGTTATTTAAAGCATATAAGAACAAAATCAACGGTTTACACTTCATTTAAAAAACTCATGAAGACAGAGTCCTAAAATCCACGGCGACAAACACAACCTGCCTTAAAAATAAGTATATTTCATAAATTTATGTCCTACAATACAAAAAGGGCTGAAATAACCTAAAAAGTCTTTTAAAAACATATAAAAAATTTTAAAATTTTACATTTAGTTTATATATATTCACAATTTTATCACATATATTCGGCGTCTTGTGTTAAAACCCCCTCTTTTTAAAACTTCTTTATATACATTCATCATACTGCACTACGATTTAAAGGTGGAGACAGACGCACATATTACAGTGTTTTGTGTCTTTTTAATGTTCCTATTACTGACCAGATCATGACTTAACAAGCCGCAACATGTAGCCTATTGCATACTGACTTGTGTTTGTGTATGAATATTTTGAGTAAAAAAAATATCTGTAAAGCTCTTTTGCTGTATTAAATATAAAACACATGAAAGATTACTACTTGACAGCCCTCAACACACATCAGTAAAAGAAATCCTATATAATGTTGTCTATTCCAAACTTTGTGTTGGAAACTCATCGACATCACAGGATAACAATGATATGAGCATGTCCTGATACTGACCTTTCACATAAATATATTTACGGCACACACCCTCAATTTGAATGTTGCATGCGGCGGTGTCATTTTTGACACAAAAATAATATCCTGTATCAGAATATGTTGCACTTCTGATTGTCAGTGTTCCTTTGTATTTCTTGGTTCTCTTGTAAAATAATGTCACATCATCTATGGACGTTTCATTCTGAAAGAAGATATCAAAGCAGCATACTGCATTAGCATAAACTGTATACGAATTTCTCTGCAGTTCTATTTATACTGCAAGATAAAATAACACCAAAAATTATAAGTAAAATTATTTCTTTTCTTAATTAAACATTTTGCTTCGAAGATGAATGGGGTTGGTGGGTGTATAGCTCTACCCATTCCTAACCTCGCCACTATGGTGATAGGTTCATTAAACAAGTAAAATCTCACGAGTTAGACAAAGTCTAATAAAATTTAACCAAAATGTATATTAATTTCACCATCCTTTACCTCACAGAATATTTCTAGAAATGGCAGTTGAAAATCTGTGTATAATCTATAATATAGCACAGTCTTAAAGTTTTAAGCAAAAGTGTTTTCGTATAGTACTCTACCCGGAAAAATCACATTTAACCTAAAAGTTAAATTACAAAATATTACGACGCAAATATAAGAAGCATAGCTTTGGGGTGGTCAGGTAGTTGGCATTAGCAACGGCATTTTGTGAGGTAACACAGGCAAGAACAATAAATTAATATAATAAAATACTCTTTTTTCCTCACTTGATGACTTCTGTGTCTGTTCACCCAAATACGATAGATTAATTTAAGTCAGTTATGAGTCTTCTTTTTTTTTTTTAGAAAAATTATCAGACTCCCTTAACAGCATCCTCGTGTGACTGTGAACTGGCTGAATATTATTTTCTCCGGCAAACTGGTTGGGCCGCATGAGTCTTACGAGCCGCGTTTTTTGTTACCTGTCCTATAGCGTATTTAACATAATTCAATACTTTTAATTAGAGCCAACACAATCGTGTAGATTTGCAATGAAGTTGTTTTGTTTTATACTAATGTCACGAACAAGTTTTACTAACTGAGCAATTATCTGTGTACACCCTTGGAAAGCACCAGCGAATAGGGAAATCCTCCTCGCAGTCCAGGTTGATTGTGGCTCCCGACGTTTTTACTTGTGTCTCACTTTGCGAGTCTGTTTTTAAAGATAAAACACATTAGTTACAGCTGCATTGTCATGGATCAGCAGGTTCATTTTCAACATGTACACTCCCCGACTTACAAGCAACTGCAAGTTTTGCAATTTCAGAGTTGCGTAATTTTAAACAAGACAGGCAACGTATGTAACATAACCGTAAGGCGCGTTCGTGCAACCATAGATATTACATGCTCTGAGAGTGTGTCTTTAGCCTTATGTATCCAGCATGCAATGCGCATGCGTCCTATTATTATCTGTATCTTGCTTGGCTTTACAATATATTTACAATATATTTTCACAATATCACATAAACGTCACCATTTTCTTAAAAAAAGTTCTTGAACATTAAATGTATTTTAATTCCCTATTATATTTCTCACTATAAGAAGAACTGAGCAGATGTGATCAAAAATCTATATTAGTCTCCACGTAAAGTATCCGTTATTCTTGTCAGATTTAAACGAAACTTGAATTTTCTAGATAGATTTTCGAAAAATACTCAAATATTAAATTTCATGAAAATCCGTCCAGTAGGAGCCGAATTGTTCCATGCAGACAGTTGGACAGACGGACAGGCAGACAGACAGAAAGGAGGACTGACAGGCAGACATGGCGAAGCTAACAGTCGCTTTTCGCAATTTTGCGAACGCGACTAAAAAAGATCGGTCATATTTTGACATTTGTGACTTAGACAATCCTTGGCATGATAAATTCTAGGTACTAGTGGTCACGTTGACAGGAAGATTGATATCCGGAGACATGGCGGCCGGCTGTGGTAAATCGTTATACTTCCTTCCTGGAACGGTGCTGACGTCACGTCGAGCATCCGCTCAACGATAGTGCTCTGGGGAAAATTTGCACTTAATCATCCAAATCGGGATGATTTATGGAGCTTGCTGTTTAGGATTTAACATGTTATCTAATTTCTTTATTTTGTGAGTGAAAAGTAAGTTTATAATTTAATCACAAACATATCTCGCCTTAGTCGCTCAAGTTGAGCGAGGAACATAGGCTGAGGGTGTTTGAGAATAGGGTGCTGAGGAGCATATTTCGACCTAGGAGGGACGAGGTAACAGGGGAGTGGAGAAAACTACATAATGAGGACCTTAATGATCTGTACTGCTCACTCAACATTGTTCGGGGGATAAAATCGAGAGGAGTGAGAAGGACGGGGCATGAAGCGCTTATGGGTGAGAGGAGAGGCGTATACAGGGTTTTGGTGGGGAAACCTGAGGGAAAGAGACCACTGGGGAGACCTAGGCGTAGATGGGTGGATAATATTAAGACAGATCTTCAGGAAGTGGGATGTGGAGGTATGGACTGGATCGAGCTGGCTCATGATAGGCACAGGTGGTGGGCACTTGTGAGTGCGGTAATGAACCTTCGGGTTTCATGAAATGCGGGGAATTCCTTGACTGGCTGAAACCCAGTTAGCTTCTACAGAAGTACTCTGCACCATGGAGTCAGTAAGTAAGTACATATCTCGCCTTTCACTGTAATAACTTTTGAATCTCGTAATTGATTTTCATGATAATTGATATGAGTTGCCTGTAATTGCACTAGAGATCGTTTTATAGCTGCAATTTTTATTTGCTGCAATCAAAAAACGGGTGCCGGGAACATATATTCGTCATAGTGACCAGACTACGGACTGGCCGTCCGAGAAAACATGTTACGATTCCGGACAGGAGTAAGAGATTTATTTTGCCACGCTGCCGGTTCAGCCCTGGGGGACATCTATCCTTCTTCCATTTTGTACCGGTGACATATTTGAGCGGGAGTAAGGCGGCCAGGGCGCGAAGCTGGCCACGCCCAGCTAATTCCTAGTTCGTAATTTAGTGAGTGGAGTTATGCTTCCGCCCTTCCATATGCTTTCGTGACGTCAGCAGAGTAAACATTACAATCCATGAAAACCAAAATTTTCGCTTGTGAATTTCTAAACTGAAATAGTTACTAAGAGCGTCAATTGATACGCTGTCTTTAAATTACATAACAATTCTTCAAAAAAAACATGTGACTGTTGTTAGATTTATCTCGTGACGTCAGCAAAGCACTACGTAAATTTAAATTTCTGTTTGAAGTAGGATTTATATCGTGTCGAAATCAAGGTCACTAATACAACGTGCTTCTAAGAATGCTTTATCGGCAACTGATACACAAAGTCAACCAGGAAGTTTGTAGTTTGCACAGCAGGCTTAAATGTAACGGAGTTTTCTGGGCCTTGGGATGGTTATTAAATGCGTTACAAAAGATATAAATATCACTATAACAATTCTGAAATATAATGATACGGTTTTTTTTTCGAAATATGCATTTCATATTTTACATTTTTGTACATTGAATCTAAGTGCCTTGCTTTTACTAATGGTCCTTCCGTTCAAATCCTGACTCCAGTGTTCATGGCCACAGTACGATAAATTCATTCGGCATTCTGAACACTCTCAGTTGAAATAAATTTGTCACAGTAGAGAAATAAATGTTTTAAAAATCGTATAATTATAAGATTTTTAAAACTGTGAAATGATTTAGACAATTTTAATCATAATTTTATTCTTGTTCTCAAAAAGTCACCCTGAAGATGGCCGAATTACTGGGCGAAACATGTTGGTGAAAGTATTATAATAAAATTCACTTTATTTTTACCAACTTATGCACTTGTATATCAGTTAATATTAATGCTGATACATTAAAATATTAAAAGATAAACTATAAAATTATTTAAAACTCCGACATGTTTCGGTTATTTTT
>Ga0131853_10015597_pt1 | contig 13887 bp, 5 predicted proteins | sample TergutLab28metaG_FD_92764 | JGI IMG/M metagenome (GOLD analysis project Ga0131853, IMG submission 92764) | Labiotermes labralis P1 segment gut microbial communities from Petit-Saut dam, French Guiana - Lab288 P1 (version 2) (version 2) | ecosystem: Host-associated > Arthropoda: Insects >... | reverse complement strand
TGGACCCCGTTCCAGACCCACTACTACTCAGAAAATCTGGTAGCGCCGGGGATCGAACCCGGGACCTCTGTATCTGTAGCCAGAAACTCTGACCACTAGACCACAGAGGCGGTCAATATTACAATTATACTATGTATTAATTATACAATATAAGAATAGCGCAATAATACTACTACTAATAATAATAATAATAATAATTGAAGACTGCAAGACCTTATTTTGCTCTTCAAAGTTCTTATGGGCAAGCGAAAAAATGTCTTAGAAATTTATAGACAATTTGGGCACGCGCCCTCAAAAAGGTTCGCCAACCCTGCCCTACAGGAAGTAACATGAGAAGGCGAGGAGCTTCATATATTGTCAACTGCAAATAAAGTATTCTTTTGTGCCCGTCATAAACCTACGCCGGGGAGAATAGGTATAGGTCACCCCATTCTTAAACTCGGCACTAGATGGAATTGTCAGCCCCGCGCCCCGGCGCTTTACCCACGCGGAAAGAGCCCTTGGTATCTTTAAAACAGATTTCTAAATGGTCCCCAGGGCCGATGCAGACGCATTGCAGAGGAGGGAAATTTCTTCCCCTGTCGGGAAACGAACCACGATTTCGCTGCACTGCACTATGTTACCCCGGTTGATGACAGTATGTGGTGATCTTCGCGGTGCTTACATCAAGATGAGACAGGCGGACCACAAACCCGCACTATAGACACGGGAGATGTACAGGTATACAAAATGTCTGGCAGGAAATCTGAAGGGACGAACGGAAGTGTAGATGGGAGGACGCAACAAAAACTGACCCTAAAATGAAACTGCGTTTAAGGATGTGGTGTGGACTTCAGCTGCGGACACATTACTGGAAACGTTCCATCACAGGAGAACTTAGCCCGACTCACTAAAATACTGCAAACGCATACCATGAAATTCTACTCGGCACAGCATACAGTGTGACAGGTACACAGGAAACAAATGGGTCTGCCTTTGCTGACCCTTAGTGAGAAGGGTTCGATCCGGTTAGGTCGCCCTTAGGATACAGACCGGTGGCTCATGGACACGACCATCGACAGCAGGGCTCTGCACAAGGAAGCGTTCAGCGACTATAGGCTTCGAACGAAGGAGCCGGCAGTTCCTCAAAGTCTTCATTACCTGACTGACTTTAAAGTTTATGTATCACAGAAACAAATACAATAGTGCAAATACATCTCCCCTGTACTTAGCAGCAGGAAAACGTTTCCTTTTATGTGAATATGCAATAGTGTACGGTGGGCCGGGATAGCTCAGTAGGTATAGCGGCTCGCTACGGGCTGGACGGTCCGGAGATCGAATCCCGGTGGAAGCAAGATTTTCCTCGCCAGTCCAGACCAAGCCTGGGGCCCACCCAGCCTCCTATAAAATAGGTACTGGGTCTTTCCCGGGGGTAAAGTGGCCGGGGCGTGGCGTTGACCACCCATCCCCATCTAGCGCCGAGGTTAAGGAAAGAGTAGAGCTATAACTCTACTCCCCCTTCGGGCCTTCGTGGCCTGTTCTAGGGGGAACTTTACCTTTAACTTTACTTTATGGCACAGGCCTATTCGGTAAACTGATTAGGTTTCCAATAAGTAAATATATGAGGAGTCCCTTCTTCTGTCAAATGACGCTGCCCCATATGCTAGAAGAAGGGGACCATGAGCCAAATTGCTGCAAAAACCCCTCATAACTCGCAAAAAGAATAGATTTTAATTACACCTCATTGCAGGAACCGGCCTTCGTGTATGGTGTTTAATTAACAGAAAAAGTACTCTTCCGAAACCTTAGGCTCTCGCAGCGGTTCTGTAGAAGATTCAAGCCTTCTGATGTGTTACTTCTGTCTCGACCAGTAAATATTTACCGACATACCGAAGGATAGTAGTTCTTCATCTTCAGCGTCAGGCAGTCCTACCGAACAACTCCTTAGATTGTTCAACTATGGACATGCCGACACAGCGTAACATCCCGAAAACTTGAACCTTCGGGAGTGGGGGGAGGGGGTGAGGAAATAATAATTAAAACAGCGCTCTCCTTCTGGGATGTAATGACGTGATCATGGGAGATAGAGGTACCAACGTTTCGGAATAACATTCTGCCGCCATCTTCAGGACACATTCCAAAGGAAGACAATCTTAGCAACGAATGCTGCCAGAAACTCATATCCGCTTGTATTTTTCCCTGACTTCACCACAGCAACACTGACAGCAGAGCTAAGAAATGTAAGGGTGACTTCCCCCAACTAAGACTTCCAACTCGGCACCTGCTGAATATGAACCTAAATCTTGAGAGATTCTAAGGCTTTAAACAAACTGTGTTACAAGCGACCAGTTTAAATTCGGACCGAATGGTAACCGTCTCTGTGTGTTCAAGGACGTCTCATCAGCTCTCCTGCTAAAAGGTGAGACCACTGAGCAATCCGGTAGTTTCCTCATCGAAAGACGACACTTTGACGTCACATAACCAGATGATGTTGAAACCAGTACCGGAACAGATACGTTAGTCTGTGAGAACAAACAGACGCGGATATACCGCCCAAAAGTATCTCGATTCAGTGAATAAATAAGTCAAAACACAACTAGTATCTTAGGTATTATTTGTTCGTTTATTTTTTATTATTTAAGCTGTAACTTGCATTTTATAGCTTCCACAATTCATACTTGTGACCTGATGATGGCCAAAAACAGGGGCCGATACATGTCGTCACCCTAAATAAATAATACCTAAGCTACTAGTCTTTTGACTTATTTAAGCTTATTCCTTGCTCATATTATACTGGATACAACGGGGATGGCTCACCTAAAGATCTCGATTCAGGTTGAGGAAGGCCGATTAACTCTTCTATACCTCACATTCACCTGAGACTCACGTCGCGTAGGACAGACTTGAACTGCCCGCACAAAGAAATCGCGGGTTAAAATCCCGCTCCAGGTATAAGAAGGATAATCGCGACATTCTGTATTTTCCTGCGCATGTACCAGCCTTGCACTGTATCGATGGTCCGCCAAAGATTTACTACGGAATGTCTAGAGGATTCACGGTTTCAGAATCAATATTGAATTGGAACAGGACACGCGTCTTAGTCCCTGACGACAGACGAAGATGCATTAATGAGGGAACAAGAACACTGTAAAAGCTCCAAAACCTGAAGAATAAAAAACCAACGAGATGCCACTTATTATTTCATTGTACTTCTTATAGGCTCAACATCTTTCGGGCACTACTATGCCCATCATCAGGAGCTCATGACTCGTGCTTTAGCCTGCAGCCCAGACACTACTCCAGCCTAACCGCACCTAACCTCCAACATACAGCAAACCAAGAACGAAACGACCAATGTGGTAATCAACATCACAGTCGCGAAGCTCCTGATGATTGGCATAATAGTGCCCGAAACATGTTGAGCCTATAAGAAGTACAATAAAATAATAAGTGGCATCTAGTTGGTTTTTTATTCTTCAGTTATCACAATGATGCACGGTCCAATAAACATCAGCTCAAAAACCTGTTGCTGGAATTAAATAAGAACAATGGCAGTCAAAAGAAACGAACCGAATTATGCCAACTACAGATCGGTACGTACTATCAACGGCATGACCCAAGTTAAGAAGTTTGAATCTTAACCTTTTATCGAACTGTTCACTGCAGTTCCTCGCCCTCAGGACCGTTAAGACATGTTTTCTGAGCTACACGACAGTTACATCACGCAGTCTTGTGCACGACAGTGTTTGGCAACAAAAATCGATGTGTTTACTCACAGCAACGTCTTAAACCACAGGAAGAAAAAGAAGAGGAAAGTCGCCATCCTTCTGGAAGTGCGACAGACGGTTCGCAGGTTATATCACGACGCTGTATCAAGTGCAGTAACTATTTCACGTCGCGGACGATCGCGTTCGATTCATTTGGCGGGACTGAGGAGGAAGCGGTGATGGTACATTACAAGTTATTTTCCCGGCATTCGCTTATGTTGGCCAAGGAAAACTACGACATCCCTCAAGTCTGCTCGGCCAGTTTCCAAAATGAATGCTCGAACTTTCCTTACACGAGTATTCGGCTAAACCGCTTGGCAGTGAGGTGGAGGAATAGCAAGAAATACGATTCTAGACTGGAAGAAGATACATCGTGCACACCTTGCATTGTTTCTTAAGAATGTAGTGTTTTGTCTTTCAGTCTACTGGATAATTGTGAAAACAGTGTCTAAGAAATGTAAAACGTATACCACGTTTTCTTTCCGAATAGGTTAGAGTGTTGTGTTTTGGTATGGATTGTCACTGTTGCTAATTGGTTTACACAACGGGATCATGCTGCCCAAATTCGTTTTGGCTAACCAAGCTTTTCTCAACAATAAATTCAAGAACATAAAGTTTGTCTCTACCCGATGATGGGGTCAAAGTGACTGACCGAAACATGTAGCGGGCTGGCATAAATCTGTAGGTGCAAAGGTTAGAATGTTGTTTTTGTGTGCAATGGTAAGTCTAAGTCTTCTACGGTGTTAAACCGCCTCGACGTTTAAATGTTTACCGGCGTTTCGGTGGACTACGCTGACTGAGAATGTGGACAGCACGCTCCTGCGACAGTCGGCAACTGCTTACACAAAGACACAAAAGTAATATAAGGTAAAGTTCACCCTAGAACATGCCATGAAGGCCCGGAGGGGAAGCAGAGGTATAGCCCTACTCTGTCTTTAACCTCGGCGCGAGATGGGGGTGGGTGGTCAATTCCAAGTCCTGGCCGCATTACGCCCGGAAAAGAAGGCCGGTGGTACCCACTGTACAGGAAGCCGGCCAGAGTGTTTGCACCGGAATGTAAGTTGTGTTAACCTAACCTTTCTGAGCTTAAATCCCCCCCACTTTTTACGGAGCCCGGAGATTCGTCAGAGTACTCACAAAATCCTGCTAGAAGGCCCCATCCTGAGCCACCTCAAGCCACTGTAACATTCACACACACACTCTCTCTCTCTCACTGACTCACCCACCCACGCGAGCGCACACACACACACACACAAGTTATTTAAGGGTCAGTTTTAGTAAAATCCTGCCATCCACCCCCGTTTCTCTCAAGTGGTTTCATCCCTTCTGTTTTTCCGAATAAAATACCGTAAAACGAAAGTACAAACACAACAAATAAACTATTTCGCCTTAGGCTGCCAGATTTTTCAGACACGCGTGTTATTGACCTGGCAGCCATTCACACAGTATGTTCGATAGACATACTGTTTATAAACGGTTCACGGTGAGGTGCTGAATGGAAGGAAACGGTACGATGTTATCTTCGGAGCAAAATTCGTATATTTTGGGCCGCAGATGTTTCTGATCTGTCAGAAGTCAACTGATGGACATCCGTAAACCTCTGAGCTGTGTCTGTTAGCATCTGAAAAACAGATCTGTTTTATCACTAATACCTTACGACAGATAGCATGCTGTATCATGTGCACAGCGTGTGTATGGAAAGATGCGTAAACTCCAGCCTGGAGTATAGGAATAATCCGATCTACGAGTCCCTATAAAGTACACGACTTTCAAGCACCGCGCCCATATTCGAAGTCAATTCACGATGCTGGTCCGTCAGTCTGTCTGTATTTTAGCTCCCGTGTGTGTGACCATAACAGTTACACTCGTCACATTCACTTTAAGCATTTCACGCCCCACGGTTCGATGTCTGAGAGAGGCCAAGAAAATGAAACGGGAAGCTGCTACATTACAGGAACTGAGATCAGCTCTCTCAGTATTTGACATGATAATTTGCGGTATATTTAGCCACACTGTCGGTCTACAGCTGCTAACGTGAACCGACTGCAAGGTTGCTTCTGACAACCTGCTCTCCTTCCGCTACGGGGCGATGCTGCCATGACCTCCCCGATCCTTACTCCCTCCACTTCCTCCAATTATTCTTCTTCAGCTTTCGAAGACTAGGCCTCTTCTTAGGTTACTATGAAGACGGAGGCAGCAAGCTCCTCCGAAAGCCTATACACTCAGCCTTTATTTTACGCCTTCTATATTTAACGCCCCCCAGTCAACTAACACTTCTTAATTTGCACTCACTCATGTTTAATTTAACGCCCTTTGGCTGACTGCGTTCTACTACACTAACCCCTTATTCCCGAAGGAAATATTTTCGATTTACGACTTTTCGATTTAAGATTTTTTTTTTTGTTTCTGTTTTTTCAGGAACGCAACTAGGTCGTAAAACAAGGGCTGGGTGTACACCAATCCACATGACGTCATATCCCATAAGCCGGCAGCATAATCAGCATTGTTGTTATAACCTGAACTCTCGGAACACCTTACGACGAACTACGTCTCCTCCGTGATTTTTCCCACTGAAAGATCGTGAGTGAGTGAGTGTTCTTGAGAGAAGTAAGCGGGAGTGCTCACCGACAGTTCCTTATCGACCAGGCCTTGTGTGCAACCCCAGGTTCTTTAGCTTGTCGTAAAATTGTACAACACACGGCACCTACACTTACAGCATGCGTTTGGCCGTAACACGAGAGTCACAGCTACATCCGCTGACAGTCCGTACCACTCTGAATTGAACCATTTCGTCACTACGAATGCCACTCATACAACGTAACAAACACAAATTCTGATTAAACCTTACAGGAGCATCAAAATCACACTCCTCCATCATACTCGGGGGTTCACAAGTTCATTCCTCGGTCCCTGCAATTTTTTGTTATCTCCCTCCGTACTTAAATGCTGTACACCAAAGACACCTCCCTTGCGCGCGCGCATATGCACGCACACATACACACACACCAATAATTTATAATTATCTTCCCATTCAAGGATATATAACCACTGCAGTTGAGGAAGAGGCGCTAAACGAACTGAAAATCAAATACAGCCTGCTGGTGGCAGAACACGGACATTCAACACCGCAGATAATATGACAAACCCGGAGTCCCTTCTACCCACCGCCCATCCGCAAAACCTACCCCTTAACATACATGTACATCTACGTTATTCTGCAATCTCCTTCTTGGTCTTGAAAGTGCATGTTTTCCAAGACGGCGAAAATGAATTCCATACACGTTCGATGTCTTCCTGTCGTGGCCAACAGGCATCTCGTCCACTAACCTAACAGCACCAGGTGACCTGCACAAAACACTAAGTTCTTCGTTACGTAAAATCATACACGGTAACGTCAACCTTTCAAATCTGCTCATGAGAACTGGGCAACTTACGCACCTCCCTGGAAAACTTTGTCTTCAGTGTTTTAGAACACGGGAAAGGTACAAAGGTAACGTTCACCCTGTCCATGCCACAAAGGCATGGGGGAAAGCGAAGCATAACTCCACTCATTCTTAACCTCGGCACTTGGTTTTTGGAGAGAAAAAATCTCTTGCCACTGTAGGGAATCGAACCACGATTCCTCAAGCGGCCGGCCCGTCCAGTCATTATACAGACTGAGTTATGGCGGGATAATAAAACTCTTCAAACACGATGATGATGATGATGATGATGATAATAATAATAATAATAAATTCTCAACACATTCCGCATAGTTTGAAAGTTTTTAGCGGAATAACGGATTAAGAACTGCTTGGTAAGTGGCACGTACTCTTTGAAAACCAGCTAAATGGTTCTAAATTAATAATAATAATAATAACACGCATTTACAGCAATTATTTTTCTTGCGATTTCATCATGAACTTCATTTTCATTTGTTACCGTTTTCCCCAGACAAATTTTAAATGTTTCTCAAATGTGGTACGCGTGAAATTGGTACTTCTCATATCGGTGATGAATACTTCTGTATTCTGGGATACGCGGCCCTGTAGACCGGTAGATCGGTACCGGCGTTTGGGAGCTTGCTGCCTCCCCTTCCAGGTAGTCCAAGAAGCGGCTATACGCTGAAGATGGAGGCATCAAGTTCCTCCGAAACTTCCATACGTTTCTACCAATGCACACGGCGTCATATCCCGAGGGACGGAGGTCTTCGATTTGCTACATATGTTGACAGGCGTATAAGGACTGTGTTGCAGACTCGGCCCTGTATGGTCCCCGCATTACAGTTTGTCACTGTGACACTCACATGTAGGAAGGTGAAATACAGGTGTTCGAAGCGCCTGTACCTGGTGAAGACAGAGAAGGGAAATTTGAGTCAGCGGGTAAATCAATACCGCACAGAAGACGAAACGCTCGCTGCAACAGCGTTGCTTACCGTACTAGGTTTCCAGAACACGGGCTGCTGAACACTTCACTGCGAGCTAAACTGACCGGTCTCAGAGAGACTACTGCTGTAGTCTGGGGTGTGACTCCGTGAAGAACAGTATACATTTACCGGGACTTCGGATCCCCTGCTTTCTCCATCTTCAGGGCACAAATTCCTACCAGACTACATGATGCCACATCCCTGAAGACTAACCCTCACAGCTACCACCGTGAAGAACTGTTTTGGCTACAGTGAACGCTGCGCTGCTTCGGCTACAGAGGTGATGCAGAACGAAATGAGATGGAAGAACGACAGTGAATGCCGAAGTGGTGAGAAACTAAGTCGCGAAAGCCCATGGCCAGGAAAGCTGGTTGGTAATAAGAACACCAACCCCCCACCCCCAACCCCACGCGAGTGGAAATACACAACTTAAACGCTAGTTCAATTTGATCAGTCGGTAGAATGCTGAAGCTCACAGTCGTACTAAATGGAGGATCTTCGTATTAGCGGTTCGGTTTCAATACATTTGTGGGCCGGGAGAGCGTAGATGGTATAGCAACTGGCTACGGGCTGGATGGTCCGGGGATCGAATCCCGGTGGGGACGAGATTTTCTTCACCCATCCAGACCGACCCTGGCGCCCACCCAGCCTCACACAAAATAGGTACTGGGTAATTCCCGGGGATAAAGCGGCCAGGGCGTGGCGTTGACCACCCATCTCATCTAGCACCGAGGTTAAAGAAAGAGTAGAGCTACACCTCTAATCGCCCTCTGGACCTCTGTGGTCTGTTCTAGGGTGAACTCTACTGTACCTTTTATTTCTCGACACTTAGTACATAGTCAACAATCTGTTCACACAGACCTGCAGCGAAATAACGTCAAAGGGGTATGCGGTGTCGCAGTTGGTTAAGGCACTGTTCTACAAGCCGAGGGTTCGATTCCTGTTAGAGTCACTAGGATTCTTTATTGACTTAATCCTTCCGGCCGCACTATGGCTCAGTCAGCCTCTAACAAATGAGTACCAGGAATATCTCCTTGGGGGAAAGGAGGCCGGTACGTAGGGCTGGTTGGGAGCCTCAGCTTCCTACAGCCCTGACGGCCTGTCCAGGCGTGTAATGGGACACCTTTACCTTCACAAACTTCGGGAGAAGGGCCACGCTGTCACCGGACCTGGGCAGCAGGCCATGAAGATGTAAGGACAGAGCATTCTTAACGTCAATACTGGACAGGGATCATCACTCACCGAAGAGAAGGGCCTCGGGGCCCATATGAATGCAGGGATGAGGCAAAAAAAACCCTGGCCCCCTCTTAGCGTCCATCCCGTAGCCAATCACTGTGATGTCACAGCTCACATCACCTATCAATACACACATGAAATATACTCTGGAATACAGTTGGTTAATTCTATCTGAATGTGATTACGTAACGTTCGAAGACAGGCTGTGCTGTAGATATGTCTATGTCAGGTTTCTTTATCCCCTCACGCTTAATCACCGAATCACCACAATAATCTATGCAGGATTAGGATACGGCTCTAAATCCTTGTTCTTAAACCCTCCAGGTGTAATTGGTCTCTGCAGATTTCTTCTGGCGTCCAGAATCCCTTCGTCGAAGTCGTGTTTATAAAACTGTCTGCGTTCATCATCTGTGTGCATTCTGCACGTGCTGTACCTGTCTACTCTGATAATATGCACTGATACTCTAAGAAACGTTTGTCTCGAAGATGGCCGCATTTCGCTGTTTGTCTGGACTTGGGAGTACCCAATACATGGCGCTGAAATGCTACTTCTGCTTATTCCAGCGTTTCAATTATCATTTTCTCAAACACTCAGGTGTCTGTGTCATTTTTTTGTAATATTTTCACACGCAAAAAAGAACCTTTTTAAAAATGACGCTCGACTGGGGAAGGGGTCCTACTGGATGGGTAAGACCCGAACTGTAAACAGTCTGACAACTTACACTGTAGAACTACAATGACATATTTCATGTAATTCCGATGAATAGATTCGGAGACACGATATGCTGGAAGACTGGGGGACGGACGGACAGACAGACAGATAAAGAGTATGATAACGGTATGTCGTGCCAAGAACGGATTATTACACCTGAAGGCGGCAATTTAACTCTAGCCTACAGACTGTCTACAGTCCTCACCATACTGTAATGGTTAGGTGATACATCGCCGAATTTGAATTCGGAATACAAACGCGTTACTTCGCTTTCATGGTTAGTCATCACTTTTATGAGTTCGTTAGACAAGCAAGCATAAGAAATATGCATAAATAGACGTTCCGTCGGGACAACAACGTAGCTGTGCCGACTTAACGTCTGTTAGGTATATTTATTCATACACGCAGAAAAACGAGGAGTCTCCATTTCAACTAAACACAACAGATGCTCGCTGCTTTCATGTCCAAAATTAATCGATGCAGATATATCTTAATACATACATATTTCACTGTGTAGCTGATCATCGATATAAACAACACAAACACCATCAACAGCGCACATATGAGTACCGCTAATAGTGACAGAGTTTGATTGCGGGACCGTACACTGAAAGTTATTGGGGAAATTTCAAGTTTGGTTCGTACCACACAAATATCAACCACGTTTCACATTCAACTCAAATAAGAAGAAATCGATAAGGGAAACGAAAACCGGACCTCGTTAAGGCCCACACATCTTATCTGAAACATATTCTGCTGTGGTAAATGTTTTCCACGAAATGCAAGAGACAATATCTGATTCTCTGACGAGTACTACGTCATGTGATTCGTCTCGGTGACAACACCGCTTTATCTTCAATAAATGAATGTACAGACTTCACGTGTGCACAATCGTTAACGCGTCTGGAAAATATTACGCCTTCTGAACAATTGTTTGCACGTGTTACTGCGAACAACCATATATATTTTGCTGAAACGTCAACAGATGGCAGGAAAGTCATTTTACCTTATGTTACAGACCAAAGATATTCGGGGCAGCAGCATTTACGGGTTTCTGTTCAAAATATATCGTTCGTAAATTAGCTATATAAAGCCTGTTGGTTACTTTAAGTGACACCACGTTGTAAAATTCAAAAATTCTACGTTATGGTCCTAAATCGCATTTGTTTTGACTATATCCTTATACAACTGTGATAAGTTGTTATAACCGAGACGGAGTGTGTTTACAGAGCGGTACGAACTGAATCTTTATAATTCGGGCTAAATCCCGTATTCAAAATGTATCAAGACGGGAAAATTGTTGGCGTAAGCGAAAGAACCATTTATAGCTACAGCGTTTCTGTGTCACAAATCTGAGACGCGTCAGGCTAAACGGACCAAGGCACGACGAGTTTCGGCTCAGGAGCGTCTCCGCCATCACTTAGCCCTTTGGTTGCTTTCCCCTTCTTCAAAGAGTTAAACGGGAGTATCTGGTACCGTAACTGGTAACATTTACTATTCACAGAACTAGACGTTATAAATCTGCGACTGTATGCCGCTATTACCCTTTGCTACTAGGGCGAGAGACGCGCTGCTGACAGCACGCGGCCAGCAACTATCCACTGCGTACTGCTCAATACAGTCATGACTCACCCCTAGGCATGTACAAAATCACTCGGCAGTTGGCGAGTCCTATTCCCAGACACGTACCATGTGCGCTGAACGACAGGTTCTTTCTTCCATGAACCTCTTCACTTCTAAGGATCCTCCATCTCAGCATATAAAATTCGACGACCCCTGTCTTCCTCAGAAGTACTTTCGTCAGACTCTTTGTTTAACCTTTTCAAACCTACGGGTTACTTGAGGCACCAACAGGTTTAACAGTCAACAAGACAGCCAATGTACGTACAACGTAACACCGAGGAGCGGGCGTACAACCATTGTTGCTGTGGAAAAGCAATGAGTATTACACAACCTTAGTTATCCAGCATGCAATGCGCATGCACCATATTGCCATCTGTGGCCTGCCCCGCTCTACAATGTTTATTTTTTTTGTTCACATTTTCTCATAAACAGTATGATTTTCGAAAGAGGTTACTGAACACAAAATGCGTGTTTTGATTTTCTCTACAACTTTTATCTGAAACATTTCTTATTCTAGGAAGAAATGAGCGAGATTTGATTTAAAAAATGTACATTGGTCTTCATGTAAAGTACCCTTTATTCTTGTCCGATTTTAATGAAACTTGAATTTTCCAGACAGATTTTCAAAATCCTCAAATATAAAATTTCAAGAAAATCCGCCCACTGGGAGCCCAGTTGTTCCATGCGGACGGACAGACGGACATGAGGAAGCCAACAGTCGCTTTTCACAATTTTGCGAAGAAGCCTAAATATTGAATATCCTGTCCTCGGTGTTTTCGTTTTGCATTTATCTCAGCACAAACAGCCATTTTTCCCCTATATACCAAAAACTCATTGGTTTTTAAGACCGAGATGATGTATTTACTGCGCGGTACGAACTGGGTCTTTAAATAAAACCGTTTACGCTTCGTCTTTAAACACTGAAAATTATTACTTTAAATGTACTTGTCTCTTAATTTATTAAGTGGGCCAGTGATATGCTACGAGCTGGACGACCGTGGTTCGATTCCAAGAAGCGCAGAATGTCCCTCCTCGCCACACTTCACACCTGCTCCGAGTCCTACACATTCTCGTACTCGATGGGTACCGGACCGAAGCATGAAGCTGGCCGCTCACCGCTGTCCATATTTGTTCACCTTCTGGGCCCGGGGCGCCAGCCTATATTGGATGTTCACACGTCACTGGAATAATCTGCAATATGACTCTGGTAAACTCAGCCTTCCACACGCAACAGAATTTCTCCGAAAATTATCCGCAGTTTGGGCACGCGCCCTCAAAAGAAGGCCAGCCCTTTCCCAGACCGAAAATTTTTAAATAATATCGATCTTAAGAGGATCCAAATTACTAACCTGGCCGGGTACCAGATGGCTCGGGCCGTTTCTGCTCCCCTTCCTCGTATAACGCAGCTCTGGATTTTAAAATCGCGAATGTTAATAATACTTGGTCTAAGTTTATACACCAAATTACATTTAGACCAACAATGGACCATTCCGTTCTACTCGAACACACGTGTAGCCAATACAGTCTGCTGCCACACACACAGTAACACTGCTCTGCACGAACGAATTATTAACGATATCTCAAACTGGTAGACGACAGTTTGTCATTCATAACAATTTCGATCCACGAAAGGCAACATGGAGTACCCATCCAAAGCGATTACAAAGTTCGATTACACAGATGACGGAATTACTGAACAGGCCGGCGGCGAAATATGAAAACCATTCACGAGACACAGGTAACAGCAGAAGTAAAGGTAAGGTTACCCTTGTACACGACATGAAGGCATGCGAGAAGTGGGGGTACAGGCCCAATTATTCCTAACCCAGGCACTAATTGGGGGCGAGTATTCAGCTTCACCCGAAGAAACCCCCCCCCCCCCCAGTTACCCAGTGAACAGAAGGGTGGGCGGGCCACACAGTCTGCACGTTATACAGAAGGGGAAAATGTTTTAACCGTGATGGGATTCGAACCCTGTTCTACGGTCTAGGCCGTAGCCTACCCACTATAAAGACAAAGTATGAGGTCTGACAAACAGCTGATTCTGTAAGAGAAGTAGTTTATTTTAATCCACTGTCTGACTTTGTGCACGTGTGACAACGTACCTCCCCTCCCATGCCTGGAAACGCTGCTGTAAAACATTTCATGCAACGCAATTCAATATG
>Ga0131853_10015596_pt1 | contig 13888 bp, 11 predicted proteins | sample TergutLab28metaG_FD_92764 | JGI IMG/M metagenome (GOLD analysis project Ga0131853, IMG submission 92764) | Labiotermes labralis P1 segment gut microbial communities from Petit-Saut dam, French Guiana - Lab288 P1 (version 2) (version 2) | ecosystem: Host-associated > Arthropoda: Insects >... | reverse complement strand
TTCATTCCTTTCAGTCGGGCAAAGCCCCTCTCGTTTTGCAGTGCACTGCAAAACTGGCCGGGTGGCCCGATGCTATCGCATCGCCGGCTTCGCCGGTGTATACCTCCTTGCTGGCGCACAGTGAGCGAAGTGAACGCTTCCCGTGCGCGGAAGGCATAGTTATTTTGATGAAAGAGGCTGAAGTTCTCCTCTTTCACCTATTTCCTGTCATCTATTTCTTCGAGAATATTACCGTTAATACAAAACGCGGGAGGTCTAATTGCCGCTTTGCACGGCTGGGATTGCATAGTAGCCGGTACAACCATTCCAGCCCCAGTTTGCGCATCAAGGGGGGAGCCAAACGTGCCTCGCCTGCCATTACGTCTATCGCACCGCCTATGCACAGCGTTATGCGGGTGTTAATGTTACGGTTTACGGCAGCCCACAGCTCTTGACGGGGCATGCCTAGGCCTATCACTAAAATATCGGGCGATAAGCGGTTTATTTCATCTATAATTCCACTATCATCGGTGAAAAATCCATGGTGGCATCCAACCACTTTCATATTAGGGAAACGTGCTTCCATGTTGGCTTTTGCATTTTCGGCAACACCCGGTTTTGCGCCCAACAAATACACGGTGAATTCCCGTTTAGCAGATAGCCGCTGAAAAAGGCTCAAAGTAGTATCGTAGCCGCGCACCCTGCCCGGGATTTTCAGGCGTTTTAATTTTGCCGCCAGCACAATACCCATACCATCTGCCAAACTAAGGTCTGCACCTTTTATAGCATTTGCCATCTCCGGATTGCGGCGGGCTTGCATTACACCTTCCGGGTTTGGGGTAACAACTATGTGGTTTTTCTGTTCGCTAAAGTATGATTCCAGTGTATCCAAGGCCTCGTCCGGTGTTATCGTATGAAATGGTACGCCAAGTATATTTATGACATTTATCGTGCCCACCTGCTTCCAAAGGCAGGTACGGTTCCACGCGTTATCCATGCATCAAAAAAGTCTTCCAAGCTGTCGCCATACGCTTCTTCTGCCATGCGTATAAAATCTTCCCCTGTGGCAATTTGGAACGAAAACTCTTGATAATATTGGTTAACAAATGCCCAAAATGCATCGTCTCCCATACGCCGCTGCAAATAATATATCATTAGCATTGCCTTGCGCCCTTGCGCCTCGGCATAAGTAGAATGCCTAGTGTATGCACTAAGCCCCTCTGCAATATACAGGTCTACGCGGTTGGCAATTGCATCATGGCTTTGCCGCATGTATGCATCCAGCAGTTCCGGTGTATAATGGGAAATACCTGCTTGAACGAAATGAGTAAGCCCATTATCCAGCCACGGCTCTGCAACGCTATTTGTCCCCACAATGCCAGAAAACCACTGGTTGCCCAAGCTATGCGATAATTCTACAAAATTGCCGCGTTGTATATGCCTTGTATCTGCAAATATTATTTGCGAAAATGCAACACTGTTGTGCAATAGCTCTACTTCCACTATATCGACCTGCCCAAACGGGTATATACCCACTCTAAACTCGAAATACTCCATACTGCGGCGCGCCATTTCTAAGACATCATCCACACGGCGGTTTGCACCGTCAGAATTGTAATGGAAGTTAATTTCTACACCATTGGCCGTTAAGATACTGGCCTGACTATAATATGGCGACAATACAACAAAAGCAAAATCTCTGGCCATGGTCGTAAATCGGGTAATTCTTGTATCGTCTACTAATTCTTCTACCCTGTGCCCGGACCCGACAACATGGTAGCGAATAGGCGTTTGGACGGATACATGGAAGTTTGCCGTCTCAAAAAAGAACGGAGAGCCTACAGGATAGAACGCATCTGTATACCAGCCGTGTTCGCCATGTACAGCAAGCATGGGCAAGAACATGCCAAACCACATGGCATCATCATTGCCTCCCATAATATGTCCAAGCATTGGTACATACGCACTATATTGCAAAAGCAATTGCACAGTAGATTCCGGCTCTAGCGGGGTTGCCAAATTTAAAGTAAGGACAGTCGTATCCAAGTCGAAATCAAGTGCCTCATTATTTAACGACACATGCTCTACCACCATATAACCGCGCCCGCTACCAGGGCGGTGCATTCGCAGTTCTAAATCGCTGGTATATGGGCGTGGATAAGCACCTTCGTTAAAGGCATTCAAAAAGACACGCAACACAATGGTATCCAGCGGTACACCCGAACGGTTTGTAAAATTTATCCGGGATATGCCTTGTACTGTGCGTGTTTCGGGGTCAACTTCCAAAGAGATTATATACTCGTTGTGGGTTGGGATATCGGGCAGTAAAGATTCTGGGTAAACATTTGATTCAATGGTCGCTTGAAAACCCTGTACCGCCTCAACGGTTATGGGAATTTCTGGCTGGATATACTCTTCTATTATAGGGGAGGTGCCCCTTCCGCAAGCCGTAACCATGACCAACAGAACCAAAACAAATAATATACTTCTTGTGCAATTGTAATTTTCGTTTCGGGCTTGCGTGGCAAAACGCTTCGCTACCCGCATTTTGCTATGCAAAATACACGTCCGCTCAGCAAGCCCCGCCGCTGCCGCTAAACCCTCACCGAAAATTGGGGAATTATGCAAGAAGTCTTTTAATATTTTTAACATGACAATGTACCTTTCTGTCACGACCGAATATTTATGGTATTATACCACATAAGGAATAACGGCAAGTAAAATTGTCTATTATAACACGTATTGGGTGATATCATGAAAAAAATTATTCTAACCGGAGGGGGCACATCCGGCCACGTTGTTCCAAACCTGGCCCTGGTCCCTTCGCTAAAAGCCGCCGGCTTTGAAATTTACTATATCGGAAGCCACACCGGCATAGAGCGGGGTCTGGTAGAAGCCGCTGGCATTCCGTACTTTGGCATATCTTCCGGCAAATTACGCAGGTACATGAGCATCAAAAACGCTACGGATATTTTTCGTGTGGGCAAGGGATTGGTGGACGCTGTTCGTATTATAAGAAAGATAAAACCCGACATTGTTTTTTCAAAAGGCGGGTTTGTTGTTGTGCCTGTTATTGCTGCGGCAAAACTGCTTAGGGTAAAAAGCGTAATTCATGAGTCTGATATGACTCCGGGGCTTGCAAACAAATTGGCAATACCATTTGCCACCAAAGTGTGCGTCAGCTTCCCGGAAACTTTGGCACATATCCCTAAGCAAAAGGGAGTTTTAACCGGGTCGCCTATCCGCAGCGAATTGTTAAAAGGCAATAGCGTGGCGGGCTTTCGCCATGCCGGTTTTGACCCGGACGGGCTGCCGGTTTTACTGGTGACCGGTGGGAGCCAAGGTGCGGCGGCCATAAATTCCTGCATAAGAGAGGCGCTGCCTGCGCTTTTAGAAAAATTTAGAGTGGTTCACTTGTGCGGCAAGGGGAATTTATCAGGTATAACACAGCCGGGTTATACAGAATTTGAATACCTGAACGAAGCAATGGCAGACGTATTTGCAATGGCAGATATAGTCGTGTCACGCGCGGGGGCAAACACATTGTTTGAGCTTGTCGCATTGGGCAAACCCAATTTGCTTATTCCGCTACCAGCAGCATCCAGCCGCGGGGATCAGATACAAAATGCCGCATCGTTTGAAAAGCAAGGGTTTTCTATGGTGCTGTCTGAGAAAGATATGACTGCCGAGCGTCTGCAAAAAGACATTGCGAAGCTTTACGAAAACCACCAAGATTTTCATAAAAAAATGAAGGCACAAAACGTTACAGGCGGCGTACAAAAGGTGATGGAGTGCATACGTGATACGGTTTCGACATAAAACTGTAATATCCATTTCGGAAATTTCGGGTATAATATAGACAATTTGAATTGGAATTTGCCTAAGACTGGAGTAGTTACAAATGATCCCATGGGTTTATATATTATCGTTTGTCGTTGTTTTCGCTTTAATCATGCTTTCAATGCCGCTGTTTTTAAAGCTGGCGCATAAATTTGACTTTACAGACAAACCTACCGAACGCAAAAAACATGCCGCACCCATGCCGCTTTCTGGCGGGATTGCAATGTTTGCTGCGTTTACCGTAGGTTTTCTTATTTTTATAATACACCGTGACCCTGTTATGCCGTTCTTGTTGGGCGGCGCGGCAATGATTGTTGCTGTGGGGCTTGTAGATGATTACTCGAAGTCCAAAGGCAAGGAATTTCCTGTGTGGCCAAGGCTACTGGTGCATTTTGGCGCAGCAACGCTGGCTTTCGCCGGGAATATACGTTTTACCGGTTTTTTCAACCATTTCACCGACACCTATATGTATTTGCCAATTTGGCTGCAGTTCATCTTAACTGTGCTTTGGATTGTGGGTTTAGTCACTGTATTTAATTTTATGGACGGGCTGGACGGGCTTTCCGGGTTGTTGGCACTGGTTGCGGGTTCTACATTTTTTATTGTGGCACTGTACATGGGCCAGACAGAATCTGCGCTTTTGTCCGCTATTCTTGTTGCGGCTGTTGCCGGCTTTTTACGTTTTAATTTACCGCCGGCCAAGGTTTACATGGGCGATTCTGGGGCGTACCTATTAGGATTTGTATTGGCGGCCATTTCGTTGCAAGGCGCGTTTAAGCAAGCGACGGTGGTGTCGCTGGTAATACCAATGCTGGCGATGGGCGTACCCATTTTTGACACTGTGCTGGTAGTTGCCCGCCGTCTGCTTGCACACAAACCTGCTCATGTTGCCGATACTACAGATATTACGCATATCCATTACAGACTTCTTAAACGTGGGTTATCCCCGCGTCATGCGGTTTTGCTAATTGTACTCATTAGCACATGCCTAAGCTTGACCTCTATTATTTTATTGCTGACGTTTCAGTAGAAATGAGGGGTTCACATGACAAAGTTACTGTTCATTGTACTTATATTATTGCTTCCCGCTTGTAATGCTTCCGTTAGTACCCCTCTTGCCGCAAATGACACAGGTCAGAGGCTTCTTTGCGTGCCGTTAACAAGCCCGGGCGCGGCAAATGAATATCATGTACCGTCCATGCATGCACCGGAATTAGCACTGGTTGCCCATGCCGCAGCGGTTATAGAAGGGTACGCCGGTTCCAATTCTTTAGAGGCTATGCAAAACGCCGCCGCCCTTGGTTTTAGCTATATAGAGCTTGATATGATAACCACCAGCGATGGCAAAATTGTACTAAACCACAGTTGGGACAGTGTATCTAACCGCATACCGGGCGTACACAGCGGAATTATGACCTATGAAGAATTTATGGGGCATCGTATATTCAACCAATTTACCCCCGTAAATTTAGATATGCTGATAGAATTCTTGCGGGAGAACCCCGGCCCGCGCATTATCACAGACACCAAAGATACAGACTATGCGGCACTATACGCGATAGCAGAATTTTTCCCCGACTATATGTACCGCTTTATTCCGCAGGTATACCAATTTGATGATGCGGCGCGTATACGTGCGCTTGGTTTCGACGATATAATACTAACCGTTTATATGATGGGGCGGGCAAACCAAAACCCAACCCGGATACACAGCTATGCCCTAGAAAACCAACTCTACGGGGTAGCGATTCCGGATACCATTGCGACAAGGTCTTTTACATCACAAATTAACATAGGCGAAGTCCGGTATTTTGTTCATACAATCGACGATAGGGCACGTGCATTAGAATTGCTGGACATGGGGTTTTATGGGATATACACCGGATTTTTGGCGTATATATCGGAATTGTCGGGTTTTACCCGCGTGCCCTACCCTGTTCCGGGCATATCCAACCGTATTTCACAAAATTTTCAAAGCTTGAGTAACGAACAACAAGAGCTGACCCAATCGGCAATATTCTATAAAATTAATGTGCCTGTATATGTTCATAATGGGGAAGTTTTGCCTGTATGGGCTTGGTATTTGGTTGGGGCGCCTTTCATAAGCCCGCTAACCGGCCAGGTATATTTGGTAGACAGGAACTTTTCGCGTTATGTTCAAGAACGCGTGTTTTGCCCCAGAGAACGGGTGTTGCGCGTAACAATTGACGGGCAAACGCACCAAGCTGGTGGCGACAACTTTTACGAATTGTTCATATACCACAATATGCTGTTTATTTCGGAATCAGTAGTAGAACGGCTTTATAACTTGCGTGTATTGCGGCAGGGCGATTACATTGTGCTTGTTCCGCTAGACTGTACGCGCACGCAGGAAAAACTTTTTGAAGTAGCTGGGAGGTTGTTTGCAAATGATTGAGAAAAAAGTGCGTTTCGTACAGAGCACTTTGCTAGAGCATAAAAAAATTGCCATATATATTTATAGCGTCATTTTCCCGTTAGTACTATTCTTCTCACTCGAAAGGCTTAATCCGGCTTCTTCGGCCGGGCTTTTTGCCGGTGTATTCCCAAACATGGGGCCGTTGCTGCTTTCCGCGTTTTTGATTTTTCTTATGGCTGCTATTGTTTACTCGCTTGCAGGGTCGGTTTTGCTGTCATATGGGATTGTATCGTTTGTATTGCTTGTGGGATATATAATAAACTACTTTAAGCTTGCCATCGCCGGGGGTGTTTTTGTGCCTTCGGATATTTTTTTGGCGAACGCCGCTTTTCAGGTAACAGAACCGGGGGCAATTCGCATTTCTGCGGCGTTTGTGATAAGCGTTTTACTCGTAATTTTAGTCCATGTGCCACTATATTTTGTCAAGTTTAAGCTGCGTTTTAGCAGACGGATTATTGCAATGCCTGTCATTTGTGCCTTCATTTTTATATTTTTAACCGGTGGGTTTGCAGTAAACCGCGTGTTTCCCGTGTTTGGGCTGGACATGGGTACGGTCACAGACAGGTATAGGGAAAATGGGATGCTTTTGGGGTTTTATTCCGAGCTTATGGGCGGTAGAACTTCCTCTCCCGAATTTGACATGTCTGTATTCGCGCCCATTGAAGTTGTCCCTGATGACAATAACGGTAATGAAATTACCATTGGTGATAGCAACTATACAAAACCTTGCGACGAATACGACCACGGGCCGCCACTGCCCGTCATTCCCAACGTGATTGTCATCATGTCGGAAGCATTTATGGATCCGACAATCATGGATAATCTCACATTTTCACAATATCCTATACCAAACTTCCGCAGGCTTTCGCATGACAATTTAAGCGGAAACGTGCTTGTGCCGGTTTTTGGGGGCGGCACAATTGCCACAGAATTTGAATTTTTGACGGGGGCATCTCATTTATTTTACGGCTCGCGTTTTTATATACCACAGGAAAACCCCAGGCGGTATTTTTCGCGCGAAATCCCAACGGCACTGCCTTGGTTATTCCGCCAAAATGGATACAGAGCAATCGCTGTTCACCCTTTTAACGAAACATTTTTCAACCGCAATACAATATACCCCCTCATTGGTTTTGAAGCACTTATTGCACGTGAGCAAATGCCCAACGCAAGGTATCGCGGGCCATTTGTTTCGGACGAATATTTTACGGATAGGATTATTGAGCAAATCCTTTTGGCAGAGGAAGAAGAAATGCCGCTGTTTCTTTTTGGCATATCTATGCAAAACCACTGGGGATTTGAGCCGTTAAAATACGGCACACTCGACCTAGATATTATGTCTGCAAGCCCGTACCTAAACACGTATGAAATCCAGCGGATGAACGCGTTTTTGCAAGGTGTATTTGATGCGGACAAGCAACTGGGAAGGCTTGCAGATTTTATAGAAAGCCGCGATACCCCAACCATTCTTGTGTTCTTTGGCGACCACCTGCCAATACTTGGCCGCCATTCCGACCGCATATTTGAAAAACTGGGTTTTGTAACCCAGCAAGAGGATTTTAACTGGACACTGGAAGACAGGATAAATGTATTCCACACCCCATATCTAGTGTGGGCCAATTATGACTTGGGGCAGGAAGACTGGGGGAATATGTCGGCGTTTATGCTGGGCGCAATGGTGGCAGAAACATCCGGCATATCGCTTAACAGATATTTCTCGTATGTACTGCGCAGCAGGGATTATTTCCACGGTATAACAAATGAGTTGTACCTGGATGCATACGGCGTTTACCATATGGGGTGGCAGTACCGGCACCGCCCGCATGTTAGGGCATTAGAGTCCCTTTGGTATGCCAGCATGTTTGGCGAAGATGATGTGAGAGAGTCGTTGGCGTATTTTAACTAAAACCCCTATGAAGGAGGCATACAAATGTCTGACAAAAATGTATTACACTGCCAAAGCTGCTACATGCCCACGGACACACCAGAGAAATTTGGCACAGAGCCGGACGGCAACCAAAATGATGACTACTGCAGCCATTGCTGGAAAGACGGCAAGTTTACCTACGAATCAACCCTTGAACAGGCAGTGGAAAGTAATATCCCGTGGTGGAAAAGCAAAGAAGAAAGCGACGATGTGGCACGTGAGCGCATCATGGAAGTTTTCCCAACGCTAAAACGTTGGGCCAAGGCACAGTAATTAATTCGACTTGACATATTTTATCATAACATTATCATTATTCGTGAAAAATTAGAGACAAATTTTATCATTATTTGGGCAAAATTTGGATAAAATAATTACTATATTTTAACTAGGGTGTATAAAGCGAAAGAGGGCGCCTCGTTAAGCTAAAAATACTTAATGAGACACCCTCTTTTATGTCCTTCTCCACCACAATAATTATAGCATAATTAAGGCCGCATTAAAAGTCTTGTTTTTCCTAAATTTTGCCTGTATCCTTCCTATAGCAGTTTTATTAACTATACGAAAAACTGCTATATAGTAAACCTGTCCTATAACCGTTTCACACAATTTTTTTGTCGTTTTGCGTTCTCGGACATTTTCACAAAAATCGCGTGAAAACGCCTGCCACGCAAAATTTGTTTCACAAATTACACTCGAAAAAAATTGGTTCAACTATGGTTCAAGGACAGGTCTAGTAAACATTAGATTCACTACAGGAGGCGATGTTATGGTTTTAAACGAACTTGTCCATGTGCTTATGTGGCGGGAGATTAAAGCGTACGAGCAAACCGTTCAAGCACTGTGGGATACGTATGGGGACGACCCCAACGACCCAGACCTACCATTGAAGAAACATCTCGAACATCTACATGAAACCATTAAAACAAAGGCCGAATTTATCCGGCGGATAAACGATTATGCCGCTAACGGAGCACTCACCTGGTCATCACAGGTTTCTCCGCACTGTGATATTATTGTGCGTGAAGATATCGACAGCGGCTTGTCTTACAGCGTATCCGAATCGGGAGCGGCAAGACATAAACATTGCGAAAAAGCCTTGGCCGGGTGGGCTACGCACTTAAAAGATTACGGGCAAGCGGTAAATAACCGGGATGGTCAATATATTTTGGAATTGGCGACCGGAGCGGGCATGGGTACTTGGGCTGTTGTGAAGGATTTCCCCGCAATGCCAAATAGCCGATTGTTGAGCATCGACATCGACTACCCCTGTACCCGAAACGCCGAAGGCATAGCCCAATATTTTGGGGTAGCAAACCGCGTGGGAAGCCTGCCCGCTAACTTTTGGTTCCTACCTTTCGCGGATGAAATGTTTGACTGCATATGTACACACTATGGCCTTGACGAATCGCGAGAGGTACAAAGAACCTTACAAGAGGTTTCACGAGTGTTGCAGCCGGGCGGCCGCTTCGTGGTAGTGGCACGAAAAAACCCGTATGACAGGCAAAAGCGGCTTATGAATCTTTTTAATATTTCTGCCGAAGAAGGCAACCCATTATTGAACAAGGCGCGGCTTTATAGCGGCCCTGACAATTTAATTGCCACGGCACAGGCGCATCAGTTAACACTGGTAGACAAAACCGTATATGAACCGGCAAACAGCCATCACCGGGTATTGATGGTGTTTCAAAAATAGACTTCTTGCATAATTTAAAATTTTTGGAGAGAGCCCTGCAAGCTCGAAACAAAAATTACAGTTGTGCAAGAAGTCTAATAAAAATATCTCACGGGAGGCGATTCCACTATGATTTTTTACAATGCAAGGGCGATTATAACAAAAAAAGAGAACGGCAAAGAAATGGTTCTGGTTCAACGGTGTTTCAGAAAAGGTTTTCCGCGGCACTTTGAATTTCCCGGAGGCTGTAACGAATGGGGCGAATCCATACTGGATACTTTGAAGCGCGAAGTTATGGAAGAAGTGGGCATGACGGTAACTAAAATCCATGGGATAGAAAGCTACATGGATACAGATGACGTAGAAACATTCATGCCTTATTCGGTTTATTTCGGTAAACAAGGCTGGATTTTTTCATCCGGCGAATTTGAAGGCAAGCGCGGAAAATCCGTTGGTGTACACTTTAAATGCGAAGCGACAGGCATTCCGCTTGAAAAAGGCGACAAAACAGTGGAAATTCAATGGGTAACACCGGAAAAACTGAGGGCGTTACTTGACGAGCCGGGCATGTTCGGGGACATTGACAGGGGCGCAGCAGAGTTATATTGCCTTGAATACGGAGGAGATGTGTCATGTCAGGAATAGAACTTAGACTACTAAGCTCACTAGCGAAAGTATTCCCAAGAAAAGCCCCGCCAACAAGGCCGGAACAAGAGTGGCTAAGCGCGCTTAGGGGCGAAAATGTTTCATTTCAGGCGGCGTATAAACAGTTCGAGGGCGGCCTTATTTGGGCTTGCCTTAAAGTGGAAGTACCGGATGATATTGATGTTACCATAAGACGGGTACGGTACATGCCCGGGAATATCCCGCCACGGTTTAAAACTGACGACGGTTATATATGTACAGAAGACGGCCTATATCCGGATTTGCTGGAGCCTTTAGAGCGGGGGAATGATTGGCTTCACGTGCTTTCCGGCACATGGCAAAGCCTATGGATAGACTTGCGGGTTAAGCCAGCAGCCAAGCCCGGCAAGCACTCTATTCGGGTGGATATTTTGTCAAAAACCGGGCAAGTTTTAAGCAGTGCGGAAACTACAATAGAAATAATTGCGGCAGATTTACCCGCCCTTTCCATACCCAGGACAATGTGGTTTCATGCAGACTGTCTCGCCCAGTATTATGGTGTGGAAACCTTTAGCGAAAGGCATTGGGAGATTATAGAGAACTTCGCCGCGTGTAGCGTACAGCATGGCATAAACACTTTGCTAACTCCCATCCACACCCCGCCGCTGGATACCGAAATAGGCGGGGAGCGCCCCACTACACAGCTAATAGACGTAACGGTTACAGACACCGGCTATACATTTTGCTTCGAAAAACTACAGCGCTGGGTTGCCATGTGCAAGCGTATAGGCGTAAAATACTACGAAATGGCGCATCTTTTTACCCAGTGGGGGGCAAAACACGCGCCCAAAATCATGGCAACAAAAAATGGCGAGTATGTACAAATTTTTGGCTGGGAAACAGATGCTTTGGGCGGGGAATACGCCGGTTACCTTAACCAAATGCTACCGGCATTAATAACCAAGCTTAGGGAATGGGGCATTGCCGAAAATACAATCTTCCATATTTCTGACGAGCCAAATCTTAGCCATATGGAGGCCTATGTAGCCGTGCGCAAAATAGTAGAGCCGCTTCTGGAAGGGTTCAAAATTATAGATGCCATAACACAAATTGAATATTACAAACAACGGGCCATACCTGTGCCGGTAGTTGCCCTAGACGGTATAGAGCCGTTCTTTGAAGAAGATATACCAGAGCTATGGGGTTATTACTGCTGTGTACAAAGTTACAAGGTACCTAACCACTTTTTTATGCAGCCCTCATACCGCAATCGCATATTGGGGGTTTTGATGTATAAGTATAATATTGCCGGGTTTTTGCATTGGGGCTTTAACTTTTATAACTGCGTCCACTCGGTTTACCCGATTGACCCTATGCGGGTTACAGATGCAGATGGTACTTTCCCATCGGGGGATGCTTTTATTGTGTACCCGGGCAAAGAAGGGAAACCCCTTGTTTCCCTTCGGCTTATGGTGGCCCAGGAGGCGTTTAACGATTATAGCGCGCTAAAGATGCTGGAAGGGCTAATTGGGCGGGAGGCTACTTTGCAAATGGTGGATGAAGGGTTGCGTTCGCCAATTACGTTTTCTTGCTTTCCTAAGAATGAGGAGTATCTTTTGAAGCTGAGGGCGCGGGTTAATCAGGAAATAGGACGGCAATACCACAAATAAAGCGACTGCGCACGTGTTTCAGAACATTAAAAAAGGGTTATCTCGCTTTGGGATGAAAATTCCTTAGCGAGACAACCCCGTTTTTATATATTTTCTACCAATGCGATGCGGTGTTATATGCCTCGCGCACGGCGTTTTGGTGGTCACGTTCGTGACTGCGGTTGCCGTTATGGGTGCGTGAGTTAAGAAAGTGCAGACATACATGCCCGTTCATGTTATTGTTGTGTACACCGCCGTCACCAGCGTGCGGCATTCCACTTAGGGATGCTGCAATGGTGCGGCCTCCTGCCAAAACAAGAACCGGACGCGGTGTCCATGTCCAGCTACCGCCAAAGGCCTGGCGCATGATTGCTGTATCTTCTGCTGTTGCTGTAACAATGTCTGCGTGGTTGCCATGGGAGAAGCTAATCATTTGCCAAGTCAAACCCGTGCGCACATCTACTATTGTAATAGGCGTATTGCGCGGAATTATATTGCGCGCGGCATTCCATTCGATAAGTTCCACTTGACCGGCAATTGTTTGCCCGCTTGATTCGCTCAGTTCCCTTAAAAATTCTGCATACATATAACCATGGTTACCATTATAGTATACGGCAAACCAAACACCGTCGCGGAAGTCTGTAACTTCTACCCTGCGCCCTGCATTTACCAGCATAATACTATCCTGACTGGTACATGGGGTAGGGCGCAAATTAAGGCGTGCTGTGGTTATAAAAGTCGTTTGCACCTCTTCATACCCGTCATATTCATCATACTCTTCATCGTTGTACTCCGCACTCGGGTGATATAAATATACCTCCCCTGGATCCATTGCATATACAGCCATAGGAAAGGCTAAAACACTAAGTATAACTCCTACCAAAAACACCTTAGCATACATATGTATTCCTCAATTCTGCTCGTTAGAATAGCTTTGAGGATTATGTTAATACTTTCGTAACATTTTGTCAACAATTTTTTAACTTTTTCGTGATTTTCTTTTAAATTTCGGGACAAACTATTTCTAGGGTGTGTCGACATACCCTAGCCTGAAACCCACCTTGCGAACATACCACAGGGCAACGCAACACCGCTTTTAGCAGCCAAGCCTATTTCTCCAACGCTAACTTGCCCACCAAACCCGCGTTTATGGGTTATTATAGATAAAATATTTCCGTATACCGTTGGGGAAAACCCCGCTGTATATGCATTTATAAGCATGAACTTTGGCTCGTCAGATAAAATATAAGTGCAAGCCTCTACCAGCTCGTACAAGCGTTCTTCCAGCTTCCACATCTCGCCGCCGGGGCCGCGCCCAAATACCGGAGGGTCCATTATTATGCCATCATAACGGCTGCCGCGCCGCCCCTCACGCAACACAAATTTTAACGCATCATCTTCCATTATGCGGTGCGGCACGTTAGCCAAGCCCGACAATGCAATATTGTCTTTCGCCCATTTATTCATGCCCTTTGCGGCATCTATATGCGTTACGCTTGCACCGGCCTTTAAGCAGGCCAGCGTTGCGCCGCCTGTATAAGCAAAAAGGTTTAGAACTTTTGGCTGGCTTTTTGAATTTTGCAGCCTTTCTCCAAGCCATTGCCAGTTTACTGCTTGCTCGGGGAACAGACCCATATGTTTAAATCCCGTTGGCCGGATGTGGAATTTCAAACCGTTGTAGCTAATTTGCCACGACTCGGGAATTTTGCCCCTCGTGTCAAAGACCTCCCAACTGCCGCCGCCGGATTTGCTGCGGTGGT
>Ga0131853_10015594_pt1 | contig 13888 bp, 4 predicted proteins | sample TergutLab28metaG_FD_92764 | JGI IMG/M metagenome (GOLD analysis project Ga0131853, IMG submission 92764) | Labiotermes labralis P1 segment gut microbial communities from Petit-Saut dam, French Guiana - Lab288 P1 (version 2) (version 2) | ecosystem: Host-associated > Arthropoda: Insects >... | reverse complement strand
GATCTCCTGATGATGAGCTTCTAGAAAGCTCGAAACATGTAGAGAGTGAATGACGACTACCCATGAAAATAAAGGATAGTCTACAAGTGACATCGTGTTGGTTATTTTAAAGAAGGACAGACATTAACTGTTGGCCGATTGACATTTTACACGGGTTTTCTCAGCAGGGCCAAAAAAAATTCCAGATTGTACTTTCACGCTTTGAAACCTAGTGGTTTCTTTATATAACATCAAGCTCGACATTCAATAATTCTACCCTCTGGCCCCACCGGGCTTACATATGTTTGTATGGATCTCAGAACAAACTTCAGTTACTTCCTTGTACAGCACTAACTGAATGGCCCTTATAACCGAGACGGAGTGTGTTTTCTGTGCGGTGAGAACACAGCTTGGATTATAATTCACGCTAATCTTTGTGTTTAAGTTCGATCATTCTTTGCTAACTTCCACGTTCTTCTTAATTGCGGTTTGATGACGCATAATCCATGACTTAGACAATTCGACATTAATAAAACAAGGGCCAAAGTCTGTTTTGTTCCGTTAAAATCGGTGGCGTTAAAAATCATCGTTAAACAAAACAAGGAACTAAGACTGTGCTTTACCCAGTTCAAACTAATGCCATTGATAAATCGTCATTACATCGCTAACTGAATACAAGAGTGGCACAACCCACAAATTGCCATTTGGAGTTAATACTACGGTTGAGTTCAACAATATAACAATTACACCTGACTATATTGATACCTAGCGGGGTATGTTTCAATTGACAAGTGTGCCGGTACTGTCGGATGTAGTTGTTACATTTTTTAGCTCAATCAAAGTATTAGCCCCCAATGACAATTTTTGGATCGTGACACTATTGCATGCAGTGAGCGATGTCGTGCTAAGGCTCGACACTGTGCCGTACCTAATTCAAAATAGTGCAGTTGATAAATCGCCGTTAAATGAAGCACGGTACCAAACTGCGCTTTACCGGGCTCAAATTGGTGCAAAATATTGCACTGAGAGAATTTTATTAAAAACAAAAAATTCGACAGAAATGCTTTTTCCATATTACAACGTGATTCATTCCAAATGACGTAATCGCAAAGAAAATCTTGTTATGAGTCTTAAAGGAAGCTGATTCAGATACTGAAGATACTGAGACCATACAACGATGAAATTAAACCGGTTCGAATTTTGAGAAGTGTTTGGAAAACGCATGTCTAATGAAATAGAGAGGAGGTGTGGGACACAAAGCGCACAACCTGTTAGTCATTTCAGTAGGCTAAAACCTGAAACCGTCAAATGGCTAGACAAAGGGTAACATTTCACTCGAATACAGCATAGAAAGTTACGCTGCTTAGTACTATAAGATTCGGGAAAATTGCAAAATATAGGAAATTTGCCGCATTCAACTATTTGCAATACTTGAAAGCCCACATATTTTCCGTAGAAATGTATCTCTTGCTCTCGTATAATATTCAAATTCCGCTGCCATTATATGTACATGTAGATATAAGTACATACATAGGCCTGCGCACGTCTGAACACACATTTTCATGTGGGAAGTGTGTATATGTGTGTGTGTGCGTATGTGCGTGCGTGCGGGCGCGCGCGCCACTCTGTGACTGTTTATGCACGCATGTATGTACGTATCTATGTGCGCACATACGTACGTGCACCCGTGAGAATACTTAACTCTTGGTTCATCCGAAGGGTCAGTATAAAATTTAATGCTCCACGGAGCTGTAATGTAAGAACAACCAGCCCCCACGGACAACTGTGTCGCTTGGAGTTGGACATGCCTGTCCCGCTCAGTTGCGATAAAGACGCGGAGGACTGACTGTTGGTGCTCAGGACGTAAGTGACACAAGGAGCTGTGCCGTATGTGCCTGCACTACTGCTGTCTTAAAGTGGGAAAATAGTTGTTCGCCGGATTGCAATTGCATTTGGGAAAAGGAGCGCGGCGCTACTGTTCTGGAATGGATGGACCTGAGAAGTGTTCAAACGTGGCCCGCTGCTGTAACCACTCTTCACCGCACATCGGAAGGCAAACTGACAAAGAACACGTCAAACCCACTCAAGGATGTGTTTGTTGGTTTTATTCTTAACCAAGTTCTTCGTGAAAGACCGTCCTTCTTGATAAGATAATTAGTTCATCATCAAGTCAAGAGATTCCCCGCATTTTACAACAAAGGAAAGTACATTACCATGTTCACAACAGCCAGCTACTGGTTTCTACCCCAAGCCAAACAAGTCCAGTTCTTACCCTATCAAATTGTTTCTGTTAGTTGTTTTAATATGACCCTCCAAAACACTTACTAATTTCTCCAAACGGTCCGCGAGGTACTGATATTTGCAAATATGCTTTGACAATTCCGAGGAAAAAAAAGTGACATCCATCGCGAATTTTGACGAATTATTTCCTTGAAACTCCGTAAAACTTTGATTTGTTTCTGCAAACTGCTAATGATTTTGTATTTCTGACCACTATCGCACACTAATATTGCACTGTATTGTTTACTTCTCTGTATATTCTTGGAATCGGACTGATTATGGCTACTAACAGTGGCCGGAACAAGTAGCTGATGTGTTAAATAGTAAAGTTGTGTTTTGACTCAGCAAACCTACCTTTTGGGGTAGCTACCGCGGTAGCACAGTGGTTAAGGTGCTGTGCTACAAATCGATAGGTCGCTGGTTCGATCCCAGCTGGTGTCAGTGGATTTTTTATTAATATAAAATCCTTCCGATCGCACTATGGCCCTGGAGTCGACTCAGCCTCTAACAGACATGAGTACCAGGAGTATTTCCTGGGGGTAAAGGCGGCCGGCGCGTAAGGCTGACAACCTACCACCATCCTGTGCCGTTGTCAAGAAATCTGGAAGCCTTAACTTCCTGGAACCCTCTGGGCCTGTCCAGGCCTGTAATGGGACTGCTTTACCTTTTAAACCTGCTTTTTAAAATTATATAGGCCATATCCAAGCTCAGTTCCTATCTCAAAGAGAAAGTAATCTGTCATCACAAAAGCCGATCGGTTAATGTTGTTGTTGGGTTATAGTAACAAATACACTGTGTCTCTAAATACAGGTTACCTTAAGGTCACAGCACATAGCGAATACAATTAACTCTGGGACTTAAACGGCTAATTCAGTTACCATAAATGCGTATATTATATAAAATACGTTACGTATGTCACTACTGCATCTAAGAACAAGTTTTCCACCCTTCCCTCGTACTCACGGCACTTAGAGTACACTTGGAATCCTTGAGGTAGCATCACTTCGACCCTTATACAGAAGCTTACACCATTCCACTGTCATCTTGCATTTTTAAAGCACTCTCCATTTGTCCCCCTCCATCCCCCCCCCCCTTCTGCAACATCCGTGATCCTACGGTCACGCCGACGGGAAAACTAAATGGGCTGAGGTCCAGATACCATGCATGGTGCCCCTGAGTGCAGTACAGTACCCCCATTCTGCTCTCACTGCAGTCGTTCTAATCCTAGTCTTGGAAGGGAGAACTGATGCCATGGCTTTTATATGACGTACTAATTTCGCGTTAGGTAAAAGATGAATATGGCGAAGGCTGACATAAGCAGATCATGTGACGCACTTGGAGAAAATGAATACAGGCAATGTACGTATAACGAAATATTGAATCCAGGCGTTGTTGTAGTGGAAACGCATAAGTATTACACAAATTTAGTATGTGTATTTGTAACCTTAGGTATGCAGCATGCAATGCGTATGGGCCATAATGTCACCTGTGGCCTGCACCAGTATACATGATTTTTTCCACATTATCTCATAAAGGCAAGATTTTCGAAAAAGTTATTGAACACAAAATGTGTTTTGATTTCTCTAAAAAATTCGCCTGAAACATTTCTTATTCGAAGAAGAAATGAGTGGGACATGATAAAAAATGTCTATTGGCCTTCACGTAAAGTACCCTTTATTCTTGACCGATTTTAATGAAAATTGAATTTTCTCGACAGATTTTCGAAAAATCGTCCAATATCCAATTTCATAAAAATCCGTCCAGTGGGAGCCTTGTTGTTCCATGCGGATGGACAGTCGCCTTTCGCAATATTGCGGACGCGCCTAAAAGTGCATAGAGAGTTGTGGTCTACAAGACTGAAGGAAAGGGTACACAAACATAAATTAAAGAGAAATATTAAAATATATGGTAGACAAACAGGGTGCACAAGAATAAAATTAGTTGAAAAATTCAGTACAAGGTCCAGTGGTGTTCCACGAAGACGGGTATTATTGCAACCAACCCAGAATATATCAGACTTTTAAGAATGGCTCTGCAGTATGAAGTTATTTACACGAAAGTCACTAAAACTTTCGAAAGAACAATCACAAAAATATAAAGATGTTCGTTGTGCCCCAATATCTCATATACGAGTAGCTGTATTGTGGATGTGATGGACCGTGTACTTTTAACCTGTATACTAAATCGAAGCATATCAAAGCACTTCATTTTAAACCGTGTAGTCTACTAATTACAGATGGGAGGATAATATTAAGATGAATAATCAGGAAGCGGGTTGGGGGGGGGGGGTACTGGATTGATCGGTTCAGGATAGGGACAGCTAGAGGGCACTTGTAAGTGCTGCAATGGACCTTTGGGTTCCATAAAATGCGGGGAATTTCTTGACTCGCTGAGAACCTGTTATCTTCTCAAGGATGACACTACTCCATGGTGTAAGTAAGTAAGTACACTAATTACACTCCAAGTAAGTTCTAGATATCATAGTACACTTAAATTTCGTATGAAGATAACGGTCTTCAGGATAGAGAAAAGTAGAAGAAGCCCATAAAGGAATTAAACATGATATACTAAATTCAAATGTGCTGTGAGGGTTTATAATTTGCTTCAGTGGACGGAAGGATGTTCACCTCCTCGATGGACTGCCTTACTTCCGGTCAACGAGATCTCAAACCCCATTTAGAAGGCCGTTCGGTGGATCCTTTTGCTACCTTTACGTGGTGCGGAATAAAATTCTTGTTCTTGGTCAGAATCGAAATTCCAGCCACGTTCCATTTTTTGCACCTTACCTTCTAAACTATCCCAGAGCTTTGAGACACTTTGCTGCACTGTCTCACACCTTAGGTTTTATACTTATGTCGATGGTAGTCAGCTAGCTGAATTTGTCAAACTGGATGAAAGATACCATCTGTGAATGTGAACAGAGACGGTCTCTAATGCATACTCTCATTTGGAAACGAAAAATTGATTTGTGAAGGTGGCAATGGCGCTTGCACCCTGCAGCCATCAGCGACATGTACAACACAAAGCATTTTGGTAGCTAATTCGATGAATCTTGATGCATGGGGAACATTGGGTCGAGCGTGTCTTCGAGTTATCCTTAGAATCATCAAAGGAAATGCGCCAGGCGTGCCGCTGCTATCATTACTGAAGATCGACCTAGATAAAACGGCCACAAATGCAGAGATGCAAAAGCAGGAAATAATTCGAATCTCTTCGGCCAATTTTTCAACAAGTCTATTACTTTCTTACAGATTCCCATCTCTCCACTATCCTTACCCTCTTATTATTGGTCGCACATTTTTTCAAGGCTACTGTATGTCCATTTCGTGAGATCGAATACGTCGTTATTTCTTGTGTGACGGGCGTGAAAAAAGGAATATCGCTTTTACAAAAGGCCGACTGCATGTGTTTGCAACTTCAAGTAATTTTGAATCAAAATTCCGTAACAAAATTTAGAGTGGAATTCATATATCTACAGGACAGTATTAAAAATAAGAAAAATTAAGTTCAAATTCGAGATATTCTTTTCGCATAAGTATGAGTAATGAGAGAATGACGAATAAAAGCGTGAATAAATCGAAATTCAATCAATCCCACCAATCCTCGACTGATACCTTACGCACTGACCACATTCTCTCCCTGATCTACACTCAGGCATCTCAATCTCAGACTACTATAATTTCAATTAAAAAAAAAACTACTGACAAGTTGAGAAACGTAGAAGAAGCCGATAAAGGAAATAAACATGATATACTAAATTCATATGTACTGTGATAGTTTATAATTTGCTTCAGTGGACGGAAGGATGTTCACCTCCTCGATGGGCTGCTCACTTCCGGTCAACGAGCTATAAAACCCCATTTAGAAGGCCGTTCGGTGGATCTACTGACATGGTTTAAGAGACTCTGTTGTTATTAAATTAAAACAGCAAAGTGGCTAATCTTATGGTAAGAGATTTTGAAGGATATACACTATAAATAATTAAAAATTTTCAGTAGGTACATTTCTGAGCTGACTCAGATTACTTCACACGTTCACAACCTATTATCAGTAAAAGTAATTAATTCCGCAGTACATAAACTTCCTTGAGTATTGCAAACTTATTATTTGACCTAGGAATTCACTGTTTTATGGAAAGCGAAGTTCATCACTTTGTAGGCATCAGCTTTTAATATTCGCCTCTCTGGAGATAAAAATACAGAAATGTCACCCGTGTTGATCGAGCAGTTGAAGGGACATGAACCATGAAGGTTCAGCTCGAATCCCTCAAGCTTCAACATCATCAATGCTGGTGGATTGTATTTCTTTCTGCCTGTAGCACTGTTTTCATTGTGTTTCTGATAAACTAGACAGAGCAGAACTCGTTCATATTATTATTGATTTCTTACTGCCGTATGATCTCAGCTCCGTCAGTCTGGAATGTTTCTTTTTCTTTCGACTGCAGTGTCTCTGTACAAAAGAACACCATTCACATTGTCGTACCAACAGTTCAAAAAATTGCTGAAAACTTCAAGGAAACGATTTAATTGAATTTCGAGTTTAATATTTATTAAATTTCGTCTTTTCATAGACCCAAAAGGCATAGTAAGAGACGACACTGAAAGTTAAGACATAACGTAAATGGAACGGATAATTGGTTGGGGAGGGAGAGGGTGTGCATAATAGCCGAAGCATTTGAACGGGTATTTCAGATACTTAACCAACAGCCTTTAATTAGGGTAATTTTACTGCGGAAAGCTTGCTTTATATAAGTAAATTTCTCGCTCCGGTGGGTTGCTCGCTCTTCTCTTCATTGGCTCATGCCATTAGTTTGCTAGCCTATAACAGCGCTGGAGCGGGTTCAGTGCCAGGTCAGGCCATGTGGATGTGTGGTGAACAAAGGGGCACTGGGACGGGTTTTCCTGCGAGTACTTGGCTAGTCTCCTGTCAGTATCACTCCATTAATGCTCCATACTCACTCACTCACTCATTCATCATCGACGCAATATAGTCACAGTACTAATGATGAGGTAAATATCAGTCACGAAACCACAACTATGGTAGTATAAACTGATTGTAACGCGTAACGATGATGAGATCTCAGCATCACCTCGCAATATAGGCATATATATGATACTCTTTGAGCAAAATTGTAATAACCTGAAGATGGTCGCTATTGGCCGAAACGTGTAGTTATTTTTTGCTAGTAAATAACATCATAAATCCACACTACCTTAGTTGTGGTTTCGTGACTGATATTTACCTCACCATTAGTCTCGTCTACACACAGCGGGGATGACACACCTCAGAATTAGTCACAGTAATTGGCACTGCCGTTAAATATAGAACACCTACACTTGCTTCTCTTAATGGTTATTCAAATTCTATTCGTACTGGCTTTATCCCAAACTCTCAGTTTTCCCACCCCACCACATAGTTGTAGGAAATTTGTCCCAATAATATACGTTGGTGGAAAGCGTACAACGCACATTACGAGGTAGGTTAAAATCTCTTTTAGACGTTACAGTAACGTCCGATTGGAAACAATATCCAGCTCTGAAGTGTAACAAATGACCACGTCAATTCCGCGAGCCCTCTGGCCCCTTGATTTGACAGGTTTTCGTGGTATTTTGGTAAATTTCCTGTGTAACAGCAATACGTGAAATGGACAAGTGTTTCGATTGTAGTTATCCTATATAATGCAATGTAACCACTCGCCAGTACGCAATACCATACACGCTGTGGCTAAATCAATACAAATGAATGGTACGTTCTGCAGAATATTGATAATGCACTGAAATGTTTAGTTCAACATCATCGGTCGAACAGCAGAGCAATATTACGGCTATGCAAGTGGGAGGAGGACACACAAAATAAAGACAGAGTACTCAAATTTACGATTAGTAAATTCCATAACGGGTTAAGGAACCACGCCCGCAGTGCTCCGAAGATAAACTCAGCGTTGCCCAAGGGCTTCCCATTTTTCTTATTTTACCATCTTTGAAAATGAAAGGGGTAAAAAAAAAAAAAAAAAAAAAGAAACAAATTGACCCTTGTACGCCCCCATGCACCAATCTCCGGGGAACCGGGACATCAATCATGAAGCAAAGAAAGAGAGAGACAGAACACCGTAGATAAACACACGAGGATAAAGAAATGCGCTGCAGACAGTTAACACAATAAAAATAGAAGAGCGCCGAAACGTAGCAAGGATAAGACACGAGAAGAAAACTTCAGAAATGTTTTCACATAAAAAAGAATTAAAAGAAAATAAAAACTGTGATAAGGGTACCGAGTAAATAACACGCTGGATAAAGTAACCAAATAAACTTCAGCACACAAATAATATTTCTAGTTCTTTACTATCAAACATGTTTAAACTCGATCGTGTTTTGAACATGCCTGTGGTTGCATTTTTGCTGTTTCAGCGTACCGCACAACCAGACATACTGAGAACAAGACCTGTGTATTACGGTATTGTAGGGAAATAAAGTACATTTCCACGACTCGGCGTCTGCAATGTAATATGCCATTTCTGTCTAACATAAAGAAACTTTTCAAGTGAAAGTGGTGAAAACTAAATGAAGTAGAATCCAGTCCCTCTCTTATGATTTCCATATTAAAATGCAAGTTTCTGTCAACAAAAGTAGATTTTTTTTAATGTTTTGCTGACCGTGCATCTCAGTATAATCTTAGCAATTGACCAACTTAATGCATAAATTCTTGTTTAATAATAAGTTTATTATATTCCTCAACATGTTTCGAGCACTGTTGTGCTCATCATCAGGAGGTCAAATTGTATTATACAGCATCTGGCGTCGTCAAACTCTGTAGGAGGCCGTCCGGTGCACAGGTCCTCTCCCAACCTGTGCACCGGACAGCCACCTACAGAGTGTGATGACACCAGATGCTCTATAATACAATTTGACCTTCTGATGATGAGAACAACAGTGCTCGAAACATGTTGAGGAATATAATAAACTTATTATTAAAAAAGAATCTGTGCATTAAGTTGGTCAGTTGCTCAGAAAAAACAGAGAACCTTATTCGTATTTGGCACATCGTTATAAACTGGGCGTTGAATTTTTAAAAGAAAATATAACACATTGATTATTGCTTTTGATCTTGAGATAAACTACGTCCGAGAATAAAGGCCAAGAGGTTTTGTGTCTTTCTTAGCTTATCCTGCCACACATGATCCCAATTCACACTTGCAAAATATCTGCAGGATTTTCACTTTTATAAAACCTGATTTGTACCCAAGCATGTATCACATCCATCTGCAACTCTTCGCTGCATTACTGCCCATTAAACTTCTCAGATTTTAATTCAAGACACTAACAAGACAAGCAGTGTACTATAAACATAAATATTGTTGCCATGGATAGCAGTAGGTGTTACATATTCTGAGTGAGAGTGTGTGTAGACTCAGTTATCCAGCATGCAATGCGCATGCGCCTTTTTTTTGTCATCTGTGACCTGTGTCTCGCTTTACTATGTTTTGCCACTTGATCTAATGAACAGACCAATTTTCGAAAAAACTTACTGAACATAAAATGCGTGTTATTATCTTCTCTACAGTTTTGTCTGAAACATTTCTCATTCTAATAATATTTCAGAGAGTTATTATCAAAAATGCGCACAGGTCTTCATGTAGAGTGTCTGTTATTCTTGTCAGATATTAATGAAACTGAAATTTTTTCGACACATTTTCGAAAAATACTCAAATATCAAATTTTGTGAAACCCCGTGCAGTACGAGCAAAGTGGCTGCATGAGGATTGGCAGGTGGACGGACAGAAACAGACATAGCGAAGCTAACAGTCGCCTTTCCCAATTTTGCCTACGCACCTGAGAAATGTAATGATGTGCAGTGGCTATTGTTACACTTAGTGGAACGATTGGACACTGAGTGCGGGAGCTTACAGAACACACACAACGTAGTGGCGGAATGTGCTCATATTCAACATAGGCGATGTATTCGTTATCAGAAAACGTACGTTTCATGTAGTATCCACATCCTTCATTATAACATTATCACATTTGTCTCGCAACGTTGCTTCATGGTGATTTGCATCTCCTCTTGTTTTACATCTTTAGCTACCTCTTTGCTGTGAGCTTCTAAGATCAATTTTGAATCGCTTGGGAGACGAGATGTTGGGAGAGGGGTGCCTGGGTAGTGTAAGGGTTTTCATGAATTCGTAATGCATTTCTGAGGAAGGTAAGGTTGTGGTGGGTGGAGGGTTTCAATTCGTATGCGAAGGAGAGCAAAATGAACGGAAAGGGAGACAAAGGCTTAAAGAAATGAAAGGTATGTTACGGTCCTTAAACTGCGGAAAGCAGGACCAAACAAATAGGACTTCTTTCTAAGCGGTTCCTAAACCTCGCAAATAATCCTCTCCGACATGTGTTGTTCGATAGGAAAATCAGTATTTAAATTCATGGCGTCAATTAACCCTTTACAGAAGTAAGGGTGAGGATAATTACTGACAGTCTTGAAAAGGATCCAAACGCATTTCCATACAATGTAATTAGGCCATATTGTTCTGAAATCATTGTCACTGGTACAATAGAATGATACAGAACAAAGAACCGGCATTTGTAAGTAGGCTACTTGCAAGATGTTACTTGATCAAGTAATAGGCCTATCCTATTGTACGACGTTTGAAAGTTTTTTTAGGTGACATCGTCCTGTTGTGTATTTATAAAAAAAGTGTTTGTTTTTATTATCCGACGAAGACACAACTATATAGATATTGTATATTTGGTTTATTTAACACCACTAAAAGTTTCGGCTGTCCATGTTGTACGTGATAATGGCTGATTTGAGTAGCCGAAATGTGTAGTAGTGTTAAATAAACCAAATATACAACATCTATACAGTTGTGGTCATCATATAATAATAACAAACATTTATCCGAATATTTATTGTACCTTTCATTCATGTAAGTTATTCACAAACAACAAAAACCTCTGCTGTTTTCTCAAGGGAACGTACTCCATGTCCACTTAAAGGCCATTTGGTTAATGCTGCTTTGCGAGATAATCGATGTTTATTTAGAGAGATATATGGAATAAATAAATACACTGTATGGACAAAATACACTTTCTTGATTTTCAGTAAAACTGTGCATTTGGCTACCGCTTGGTTTTAAACGGTTGAATGTCGCAGGCAGTCTCTGAGACACTGTAGAATGTTACACTTCGGTGTGAGTCGAACATTCCTTACAGTGTCAATATGTCGTAAAGAATTCGCTTCATTGGGCCATCATGGACTGTCACAGGGTGAGACAGAAACCGCTGAGTGCAATCCTGTGTTGCGCTTCACTGACATGTTGGAAAATCCGAACCAGTCTGAAAACTAAGTATAATGGAGTATTTATATGAGGGTCACACGATACAGAAGACTCATTACTCTTCATAAAAGGCAACATTTTCCTCTACAGTGGTGGTTAAACCTACGAGACAGCAAAGGATCATAACATAGGAGACTATAATATATAAATAATAAATGATAATAATAAGAAATAAATAATAGTAAACAATAAACTGTTTCTAGTAACGCTTCCTGCGTCACAATAGACTTTAAAGGACTATACTGCGCGACGTAAAAAGTGACTAATTAACATTCATTAGAGAGACGTTAGTGGTGCAGACTTAATTAACCACTCATGCTAACTGCACGTAACTAATATCGACGTTCTCTTGAATAAACTTGAGAAAGGCAAGAAAAATCTCTAACACGGCCGAGATTTGACGGATCCCTTCTCAGAAAAAAAAAGTATTTATATGCGTAAAATAGAAATAGATATATTGAAGTTAACAAACATATCTGGAGTCTAGAGGCCATAAATTACTTTGTTACGTAAATAAATTCCTAAATGAAAAGCTAACCTCAGTAAGAGATTAGAGAAAATAAAGTTTTATTTTTTCCCATCCAAGTTCACGGACCCCCATTCATCCATCCATGGACCCCCAGGTTAAGAACCGCTGACTTAGAGTAACTCATTGCTGCTCAGTTATTCAATCTCAGCGTCATCTGCCATTACTCGGGTTGCGCTCTCCATCATTATTAATTTATTTGAGACGAAAGTTTCCATTACATCACAAACGCAGATTACTTTGCGAGCAACAAATTCCTGGCTTTAGGAGAGCACTGCGAATTTTAACATCTGCTTTGAGAACTGGAGAATAGATACCAACTAGATGCCACTTATTATTTTATTGTACTTCTTATAGGCTCAACATGTTTCGGGTACTACTATGCCCATCATCAAAAGCTCAAGACTATAATTTTGATTACCAAATAGGTCGTTTCGTTCTTGGTTTGCTGTAGGTTGGAGGTTGGGTGCGGTCAGGCCGGAGTAGTGTCCGGGCTGCAGGCTAAAGCACGATTGCAGTCGTGCTTTAGCCTGCAGTCCGGACACTACTCCGGCCTAACCGCACCTAACCTCCAACCTACAGCAAACCAAGAACGAAAAGACCAATATGGTAATCAAAATTATAGTCGCGAGCTCCTAATGATGGGCATAGTATTGCCCGAAACTTGTTGAGCCTATAACAAGTACAATAAAATAATAAGTTGCATCTAGTTGATATTTATTCTTCAGTTATCACAATGATGCACGGTCCAACAAACATCAAAATCTGCTTTGAGGAGTTCGATTTTCACCTCCATTCGGCGCTACTGATAATATGTTCAGGCAGTGAGATATGTCTTTACATTGCTGTGTGTGTGCGTGAGGAGAAGACATGCCGGTGTACGATAGCGTATGGTTCTTACTGTTGTAAATTCACGTCGTGTTGCTTAAATAAAAGCGGTATTCACAGGAATATGTTGAATAATATCAAATTTGGTTATATTTGCGTTCTAAATTAGGCCCTGGCCCACTTGGGGCTGAACAGGCACAAAAAAAACTATTGTCGAACCCAGTGGCTTCGCGGTCTGATACGTGGGTCCATGGCTGCTCGCTTGCTTGGGTTGCGGGGTTGAATCCCGCAGGGGGGCATGGATGTCTGTCTCTTGTGAGTGTTGTGTTTTGTCAGGTAGAGATTATCTGCGACGAGCCGATCACCCGACCAAAGGAGACGTACCGAGTGCGGTATGTCCGAGTGTAATCGCGTAACGATATGGAAAAGATCTAGGCCCACTAGGACTGTACAGGCGTGAAAAATATTCTTAATTAACTACTCGTTTATTGAGTGCGTTTCTCTTTAATTTTTCAACAAAATGTGTAACGCATGCTCCCGTTGTGTTTTCGGTATCAGAATAAAACTAACACCCAATCCGTCTGACAAAACATGTATTCTTAATAAGTGGCTATTTGCTTCAGCCGAAACATGTAGATGTTTCGTAACCGTATTAAGTTTGCAGGTTGTGTTTGAAGGATTAGCTGTTGGTTTCATCCTAATGGATATATTTTTAAAGCAGGGAAATATTTTAAATGGTAAGCAAACGAATTATGAAGAATAATTTGAAGGTGATTTATACCCAGGCATTATAACAATTAATGATTTGATGTGTTTCTAACGTCAGTGTACATTCATGTGACAAGAGTTTAAGAATACTGGAAAAGGAATCTGAAATTGCAAAATGAAACTGGAAAAGAGTGACGATGGAAATCTTGGTATATGAAGTGAGTGAAGATCAG
>Ga0131853_10015592_pt1 | contig 13889 bp, 7 predicted proteins | sample TergutLab28metaG_FD_92764 | JGI IMG/M metagenome (GOLD analysis project Ga0131853, IMG submission 92764) | Labiotermes labralis P1 segment gut microbial communities from Petit-Saut dam, French Guiana - Lab288 P1 (version 2) (version 2) | ecosystem: Host-associated > Arthropoda: Insects >... | reverse complement strand
TTTTTCAAACGGGTCACGGCCCCTTTATTCAGCGGTTTTTTATTTGGGGGCCGTGCCCCCCCCCCCTTTTGAGAGTCTTTTTTTTTTTTTTCCCCCCCCCCCCCCATGAACAGTGCTCTTATCATCTTAGCCATGTATGTGTTACAGTTTGTGTGCCCGCAGGGGAAACGATCAACCGATTTCAATGGATTTTATATTGCGGAGTAATCTTTCGATTTCCCAATTTTGGACAAAGTTGGACAAGAGCCAATGAAACGTGCGTTTATGCGCACATGTCAGCCCGTAAATGTTAGGTTGCTGAGGCAACTGACTGGGAGGGATCGCAGCGGAATTGTTATGTTATGCTTGGGACCACATTTTGTGGTCACCTTATAAAGGTGAAAGTAAAAGTTCACTCTGTAACAGGCCATTAAGGTCCGGAAGAGGAGTAGAAGTATAGCTTTGCTCTTTTTTAACCCCAGCAGATGGGGGTGGGTGATCAGTGCCACGCCCAGGCCGCTTAACCCCCGGGAAAGGGATCCGGTACTCATTGTACAGGGGGCTGGGTGGGCCCCAGGGTCGGTCTGGACGGGTGCTTTTTTTTTTTTAAAGTAACCTTTTAAAAAATAGGCAATTAAAATTTTTACCTTTTTTTGGGGGGGGGGCGGTATTCCCCCCCCCCCCCGATTTTACGTTGTTTAGAGAAAGTGTAAGGACGCTAACGTTGAATTATATTGCAAGATATTTTATTTGTTGAATTGTAGTGGACTGGGTGGACATCTTGTTATAGAACAGGGGCTGAAGGTAACAACTCAGCATATCGTGTGCTAAGCCGAGACCGTAAACCGGGCTGTGCAGTCGTCTCAGGGCGTAGGCAGTAGACTGCATTTGAAACGTGATGGCAAACGCGCGGAAACCAGATTTCGTCTTTCGGAGAAACGGACGAGTCCATTTAAATCGGCGGGGGCGTCAGTTCAGTCTACTGGCAGCCGAGGTGTGCGCATGAGCGGTAGCAATGCTGGCTACACCATGTTCCGAGGTAGTGTGAAGGGTACTGGCTACCCACTCCCTTCGCCAGTTTCCCCTTCACTTCCCCTCCCGTGCGTCACCGTGTGCCATCACATTTCAACTGGACTTTACCTCGTTTATGACTGTAGGTCAGCGAAAAGGGTTTCTGCCCATTGGTGTAATTTACAGCTACTTTAAAGTTAATCCTTTAGTGATGCCTTGGGATTCTCGACAGTCACTAAACTGGTTAAAAAAGTACCCTGTTTTTATTGCAGTTAATGTTCAATAACTTGCTCACAACAGTCAGTCCTGAGCCACATGAACTCTGTATACATTTTCCACATCGTGTTCCAAGATACCATGAGTCTCCAACCGGCGGCGCGCGGCCACGTTTGTGAATTGTGTATATACTAGAAAAAATCGCACAATTATTTAGGTGGTTAGTTATACCAATTATTATTTCATGTGCTGCCCGTGAACCCACCAACAATAACATGTGTGGCCCTGTGCCGTAAAAAGGTTGGAGGCCTATGCTTTCTACATTTCACTGCTTGTCACTGCTTCTGCCTACTTCTTGGTATGTCACGTTTTGTGATCCCCTAAGGAATTTCCAGCTAGAGTCTTACAGGCATACAAGTGTCGACTGTTCTAAAAAAAACAAGTGTGTAAGTAGTGTGTGACACTGTCTCGGCGGCATGTTCAATGTGTGTGTTGAATTGACAGTTTGAAGACTAAAAAAACAATGTGGAAGCACATTTTAGGAACGTTCGCAAAGGTGCGAAATGCGACTATTAGCTTCGTCATGTCCGTCCGTCTGTGCGCATGGAACAACTCGGCTCCCACCAGACGAATTTTAATGAAATTTGATATTTGAGTATTTTTTAGAAAAACTGCTGAGGAAATTCAAGTTTCACTAAAATCGGACAAGAATAAAAGGTACTTTACATGAAGACCAATATACATTTTTGATCATATGTCGCTCAATTCTTCTTAAAATGTGAAATGTTTCAGATAAAAAATTATAGATAAAATCGAAATACACGTTTTATGTTGAATCTTTTTTTTCGGAAATCATGCCGTTTGTGAGTTAATGTGAAAAAATATTGTAGAGAGGGGCAGGCCACAGATGATAATACAGTGCATGCGCATTGCATGCTGGATATCTAAGGCTACAAATACACACACTGAGGATGTGTAATAATGCAATAATGGTTGCACGTACGCGCCCCACTGTTACGTTATACGTACGTTGCCTCTCTTGTATTCTCCTGTTCTCCTCGGTAACATAAAGAGTATGGCTTTGTTTGAAGGTTCCCACGCTTGGCACGTGTTATCTTTCTGATAAGAGTAGTATGGAGATGGTTATGATTATGAAACGTTTTCAGCACGATGCTGACCAAGGAAAACCGAAACACTCGGTGAAAATGTGACGTGATGCGCTTGCTGAATTAACTGCATTTGATTTTATTAGACTTGTCGCACACTACATAGTGGCATGTGACGCCATGACTTCGTGTGATTTCTTAGATATATAGGCGTGCCAACGTGTTGAAGGGCGTTGTGGCTGCATCTTCAGGGTTGAAGACGGCAATGTTCCTTGTAAATCAGATGTTTATTGGACCGTGCATCATTGTGATAACTGAAGAATAAAAAACCAACTAGATGCCACTTATTATTTTATTGTACTTGTTATAGGCTCAACATGTTTCGGACATTACTATGCCCATCATCAGGAACTCGCGACTATGATGTTGATTACCACATTGGTCCATTCGTTCTTGGTTTGCTGTATGTTGGAGGTTAGGTGCGGTTAGGCTGGAGTATTGTCCGGTCTGCAGGCTAAAGCTATAGCCTGCAGACCGGACACTACTCCTAACCGCGCCTAACCTCCAACATACAGCAAACCAAGAACGAATGGACCAATGTGGTAATCAACATCATAGTCGCGAGTTCCTGATGATGGGCATAGTAATGTCCGAAACATATTGAGCCTATAACAAGTACAATGAAATAATAAGTGACATCTAGTTGGATTTTTATTCCTCAATGCTCCTTGTAATTCTCACTGTTTCCAACGGTATGTTGTACGCAATAACGAGCACATCCTTCAACGAACATAACATCCATCTCATCCAGGATGACTGCCATTTTTGCGACACGGTATTCCATCTGATGGGTTTCATTGGGATAACTCAGACGGATGCTGTCATCATCCTCAAATTAGTTCGCATTGAAGGCCCCCATGTTGTGTGCATTATAGTCATGTGGACAAAAGGTGGCCGTGCTGAATGTCCTTTCGAGTACAATCAGCACGTCACAGTTCGGAAGGTATCGTTTGTCAGCTCGTATGCTCCTTCATATTGTCCGGAGTGATGTGTGGCTCATCTGTTCTAGGATTCGGACAAGACCACGGTTTGTTGTTAGTTATGTAGCAGTAAGGATTGTGACATGGCATTGGCATTAGTCATACGTATCGGTATCAGCGTTTGCGAGTTCGGAAGTTTTCGCAGCCATGCAGTTGAGGATAACCTTCCTCTGGCATATGACGCACCGTTACGGGAAAGTTCGATCTCGACATTTTGAAGGAACGTGCTGCATTCGTCTTCAAGGGTCAGTAGAATGTACGGACTCTTGAAGAGCCATATTCCACAATATCGAAGACTGAATTATCAGACTAATTTACCTGTAGGTTTATTTTTCCTTCTCCTTTCCGTTGCATATTTCCCATCGTAGTATCGTGGCGCATGCTTATGGTTATAAAAATGAAATACGTCACTGTTCGTATGTGAAAAAGACCAACAAGATGATGCACACTTTTTAAAATAATTTATTACAATTAAATTATCCTCGACATTTTTCGAACAAATAATTGTTCATCATCAGGAGGTCTGTACATACAGTGAACAGTATATTACCAGTGTGGAGAAAATCGTCTAAAAGTGCAGTGCAGTGCAGTGAGTGAAGTGAAGTGAAGTGAAATGAGGTGAAGTGTAGTGATGTGAGGTGAAATGGAGCGGTAGGAAATTTAAATGGGGTTAAGCCAGTAGTGAAGTGTAGTTGGGTGAAATTTAAATGAGAGGAATGAAGTGTCGACAAGTGGAGTGAAGTATAGTTGGGTGAAGTGTAGTGAAGGTCTTAGTAACAGGGTATCTAACATTATTAGCAGATATATAGGTCATATGAAGTTTGCTGCTTATATCGATTTTTCATTTATCCCATTCTTTCATATTCTTTTGGTTCCATTTTTATCATTGTATATATGGTTGTATGTTTTGTTTTCTTCTGTTTAATTTTGTAAATTATGTATTTTTATTGTTATGGTTATGTATTCTTATTGTTATGGTTATGTATTCTTATTGTTATGTTTATGTAGTATTGTTATGTACTCGTATGTTCTGTTCTGTGTATTGTTTCATTGTGTTCTGTATATTGTTTGTGTGTAAATGTGTACTGTGCTGCTGCCACTGGGTGTCAACCCAATAACCGTTAACATATGTATCATATATCATATCATATATCTTTGTGAGTAGTCTGGTCCCTGCCACGATATGATTGAGCAACCAGACTCCTCATAAAGATGCATGGTACAACACTAAGCTGCTTGTACAGACCTCCTGATGATGAACAATTATTTGTTCGAAACATGTCGAGGACAATTTAATTGAAATAAATTATTAAGAAAAAGCGTGCATCTTGTTGGTGTTTTCCACATATGTGTATCACGATGCACTTTTCAGAGAATGTAAAGTGCGTCAGTGTTCATTTATTTTAGTGACTTTCTTGTTTTTAAAAATGGCTGGTCGTCTGCCCAAGCATTAGATTTTACAGACTAACGGAGTGAACTACTTGGTTCTTATGCAGACGTAGATGCTGTGCACGGTTTCGCCAAGCAACGTTAGCACACTTCTTGACAAGTGGTAGCCGATGTGGTTTAGTCAGGGTGAAACTGAAGATCTATGAGTACATTATTGCAAGTTTCCGCAGCGCTGTTGAAGATCACAGTCTTTTGGGACATGACTCCTTGTCGGTTGATATTTGTCACAGACTTCTGTGAAGATGAAGACAGCAAGTTTCCCCGTAGCGTTGTGAAGAAGTCACAAATGAATATGGCGTCATTTCTCAGAACTCTGTAATATTCATCGGGCTTATCTTAATCTTGTAGACCTGCCCCCCTTCGTGTGACAGTCCGACACTTAACAGCCGTCCTATAGTTAAATTTGTTTTTTGTTGTTGCTAGCCAAAGTGATGCCCGTAAGTCTGGGCTCTTCGTGTTTACATCCTACGATCCTGCACAGGTTGGTCTAATGGCTTAAAATTGAGCGAGTCATATGAAAGCTGCAGCGTCTGGTTTTTGCGCGGATTAAGGTATTATGTGCTTCAAAATCCTCTTTCCGCAATCTTCTTTGGTTTCCTCTTCCCCATACGTTTATTAATTCGTTCTGTCACCAACCACACATTACATTTTCTTCTTTCCCTATGTGCGGTAATCTGTTCACCGCCACTAGCGACCTCAAGTTTCTTGCTTATTTCAGTATCGCATTATAGTTCTGTTATTTATGTAGTATATATATATATATATATATATATATATATATATATATATAAACCGGTTACAGGTTGCAGGGTTTACATTTTCACAGTTTATATTCAGTCCAGGTCCGAGACTTTCTGTATAAACATTTCGTAACAAGATACGTTTTTACGGTGAGGAGTTGTTAACACATCGCCCAACTCCCAAGCTGGAGGACCACCCCTTGTCGGCTGTCCGCGACTGCTTATTCAATATATTCGCAGCTACCCTTCATATTTGAGGCCGTTCCTTCATCCGCAACCTGAGGACGCGACATGCCGTGGTGACAGGGACCCAACATGCATAAGAATATTAAATATCAGAAGCAGTGTTCTGAAACATTCTTTGGATGTGACGGAATTTAATATGAACAGTTTATTCATTAGAATATGCTTGCAATGTCAGATATGAACTCTGCACATAGACTTTACTGTGAACACTTAATTTTGATTGAAGTGTTCACAAAAGAAGTAAGTTGCTATTGCAGTTTTTTTATCTGGGTTTAGAAACGTCATAGGGGTTTGAGCTCAGTAAACAGAATAGTCACCCTCTTGTTTCTCATCCTCGTTCCAAGTTCATTTCTCTACCAGCTGCTAGCCTGAGAAAAGAAGTGCATCATGAAGCATAAAAAACGAAGATCACTTGTTGGTCTCCTGGACCATGACATCGTACAGTGTGGTAGATAGGTAGCGAAGTTTCGGAGGATCATGCTGCCTCAATCTTCAGCGTAGAAGTGAGCCACTTCAGTAGTGTGATCATACAGAGGAGGTGGAATAGCAGAGGACAGCTAGTGTACAATCAGAAATCCTTGGGAAAAGGAGGCGAACCCTGGACGTGTCAGTGGGAACCTGTAAAGCGCAGTGACTGAAAGACTACATGTCCGTAGAAACAACCAGTTTCCCAACCTGGCTCGTTTCTACCCTGAAGACCCTCAGAAACTTGTCTGACGCTGTGCCAGGCTAAGCAGTGTGATTACCCAAATCACCTTACGGATCTTCACCGCCTTGTAAACGTCTGATCTTGTAACATACAACCTGGTAATAATTTATTTCAATCAAGTTTATTTGCCACGTCTGTTTTGCCAGGTCTTTAATCAGGTTTGGTAGAATATCGCTCCACAGGAAGCAAGTCTGGGCTTTCTGCCCCCCCCCCCCCTTTTACTGCTCGTATTAAGCAATACAATATGCTTTCCTATGTCCAGGCTGCAGACCGTAATAACAGTTCTAACTGTATTGAAACCTCAGAAAGTAATAGGAAAATGAGAAGATATACCCAAATAGTAATAATAAAGCCCGACTGGAAGAAGGAAAGCAAGTAAGAGCAAGAATGGAGGGAACAAAAGGAGGTTGTGACAAAGAAGAAGAGTGGAAAGCACAAGAAGAAAAAGGGATTTCCGAAGAGAACTCTTAAAGCCTGTTTGCATATTGCTTAGGTCTATAATCACGCACATATTATTATTATTATTATTATTATTATTATTATTATTATTGGGAAACAATGGTCATACGCAAATTCCAGCTGCTTTATACGTATCGGATATTTTCGCGCCGTGTTCATGCTCGAAACCGCCCATTTACACAACTGATTCATACACAGTATGTGCGTATGTCTGTGACATCTCCGTGTCGCATGTAACGTGCGCGGTTCATTAGTGACCTCCATTAAATCGTAACATAAGGACAATTTTCTAGCGGTTCCCATTTTATTGTTTTGCGTGTAGCAGCGACATTCATAGAAGTTGCTTGCTTTCAAAAGTGCAGTGGTCTTTGGAACGTAGAATGTTTAGCAGAGAGTGAAGCCTGACAAAAACTTACTCGCAACTTGAAAATCACACTATACGGCTCTAATGGTTACCCTAATTGCAAAGTAAAGTTGTTTCTGTGCACTCCATGAAGGCGTGTGGGGGATTGGAGGTGTAGCTGTACTCATTTGTTACCGAAACACTGAATGAAAGTGAGTGGTTGGCTTCAATATCCGGCCGCTTTATCCCTGGGGAAAGAGTCCCCAATACCCATTGAGTGTAAGTCTGGATGGAACCCAGAGCCAGTCTGACCACGTGGGAGTAGATGAAACCTCTGGCCGCCACCGGGAATCAGACTACGATTCTTCGGCCTTCCTGTCCGTAGCACTGTACTAACTTTGTCCTTTTTAAAATTGCATTGGTCTTCACCTGATTGTAGTAGCAGTGAACCAAGGCCTTTCTCGCGCGTGAAACTGGTGCTCTGATTAGTTCAGAGATAGCACGTGCGACGTACGTGGATACGTTTCTCCCAGCAGGCTTGTTTACTGGATTTCCTGTAGGGGACACACTGGTAATACTGGGCGACTCCAGCTCATGATAACCCCAAGTATCGATTGTTCGCCAGTTCTGCCACCACAGTAACAGCCGAGGCGCTCCCTGCCACGGTATACAGACGATCCGGGAGATGCGGGCACCGCGTTAGTCGCCGGGGTTCCCGTTCCCTGGAGAGAGACCGCGTTGCTTGTTAGGCTGTATTCTGAGTAAACAATTTAATATGGCTATATTTGCTTCTTTTAAAGCATATATTCTTCTGCAAAAGTGTTCCAGTTAGTTATTGATGGTTTGTTTAAAGTCGCTTGCTTTTGCTAATGTTATACATAGTTGCGAATGATAGGAAATTAATAATAATAATGGACTGATAATTTGACATTACTGTACTGTGTCTTGAGAGACTGAAGGAAACCACGAAAGACTACAGAATAGCCTGTCTGTAGAGCTGAGATTAAAACCGCTGTCTCTTGAACGCTACGAATAGACAAACCCCTCTGGTATAGTCGGTAATATTTAGTAAAAGGCGCCTTCTCATCATAAGAGCAATATTTAAGTATGTTTGTTATTTTAAAATTAGCGTACCATTGAATACTGCTTACAAGTAATACTACACAGTATGTAGCATATTACATATTCGTATTTTGTGACTTCACTCGTGAAACGCATTGAGAATTTCAGAGCCAAAGTCGGAGGGAGGAAGAGAATTTGTGTAGGAAACGTTTGATTTGCTGAACCATGAGGGAGTTTGGGCGAGGCTGATAGGTTTTTGGGTGAAAAAAACGGCCGGGTTCTGTGAATGGGCGAGGATTATAGCCACCTGGACTTTATTTACACTGACGGAATGTTGGAATCTTGATGGGCAACTTGGAAAGGGACAGGATAAGATGGATTGCTGGGATAGCAGTGGCTGGGGCCTGGAACATGGTGGAACTGCGAAACTGGTTGAGGAAAGGTGTTTGATATTTCTTAAAAACCGTTGTGTATGGAAAATTTTGCCTAGATTTTTAAATGTTCCGGGAATTTCTTAATCTCTTTTACCAGAGAAAGAACGAGAAGCCTGTCCTATTCGTCCTCCCAATAATTTCTGATTTTTTATACTTGTTTCCACACTTCTAAACAGAACACGATGTAGATGTTGTTCTGAGGGAAACGCTACAGAGCTGTTTCTGTTGTAAGGTGCAGACCACGAAGGATTTTCTCGCGAGTCCTGAGGATGTCACTGCTCTTCAGCATTTCCATTTTCATGTCCGTCCACATTTAACTATATATATATATATTAAACTTCTCGCGTGTTGCAGTCGCGTAGACTTTTCCACCTTCTTTGGAGAAGTCTGCCCGTAGAGTGTAACTGGAAATGTATGCAATTCGACACAGTCAGTGAGCCTATATTTGTTTAAGGTCTGGCAGCTGGCTGTACATTTAGTGATGTGAACCATCATATCTACTGGATGTGACGTCAGTTGCGTGTCTGCCAAATCATGTGGAAAAAACTCGTAATCGTGTGTCTCTACCATCCGAAGAATAGTGGAGCAAGATATGTAATTATATTCAACCATAAGTTAATTTTCGTACCTGTCTTGGCGCTATAGATGACAAGCACATGCGTATAATGAAACTAGTGAACAGCGTCGCTCTGTTTTACGATTACAGACAATTCTTTTCAATAGTTGTATTGGCCGTTGCTTGTTCGAACTACCGTTCTCTATTTGTAGACATCGGATAAGATGGGAAGCGCTCATATTCAAGCATTTTCAAAACCTCTGCACTGAGTAAAAGAATTCAGGAAAATACTCTGAACATTCCTCCAGGAAAGCCATTGGACGACACTTGCGGCCCATCGCTGCCTTATGTGTTCGGAGATGAAGCATTTGAGTTATCGACGAACCTGTTACGGCCATACGGAGGAAAGCATTTGTCCGAAAAGAGAATAATCTTCAGCTGCCGCCGATGTCGAGCAAGGCGATTTGTCTGGTGCACATTCGGTATACTATCCATTAAGTGGCGAATTTTGCACCGGTCTCTAAATATGGTCATAGATTTTGTAGAGGACACAGAGTCTGTTGCGTATGGCTATAATTTTGATCATACTTTGTATGTAGAAGGCTTCGTGAACGTCCTCAGTTCGATGCCTCATCAAGCAGGTTGAAGTGCAAATTACGTCCGAGATCACTTCGCGAATTGCTTCGGGCGCAGTGAAAGAAAAATATACTGGCACTGTGATAAAGTCTAGACAAACGCATGTTTCGGGCTTGCCTTAACGTGTATTCCTACTGATTAATTTTTTTTAATGCGAAATTTTCTCAGAAGCCTTTTCTTGTAGGACTATTTAATTAGCTTATTTCATAATTTTATGTTATGTAAAATACGCAAATAAAAACAAATTTGTTCCTTACCCAGTTTATTGCTTTTCGTCAACCTTTTCATCTTAAAGCCTGGAAACACTTTGGAACACAAATTTCCCGGCATCTTGTCTTTTCCACATGGTCACTCTACGATGTAGCCTTAGAGTTTCATGCAGCTAGACGGGCTTTAGTTTTGGCAATAAACAGGTCGGTGTCGGTTAAAGCCACTATGCATAAATAAACAGACCGATTACAGTGACCGCACGGTCTAAGGAGTGGGTCTGCATGTGCTTGCTTGCTGGGTTTGCGGCTTCGAATCCCGCCGAGGTCATGAATATGTGTATCTTGTGTTGTGTGTTGTCGGGTAGATGTCCCTCCGTCGGGCTGATCACTCGTCCAGAGGAGTCCCACCGAGTATGGTGTGTGTGAGTGTGAGCGCGAATTCTCGATAATGAGGACGCCCTGTCCCACTAGTGATTGTTGCGCCATGGGGGTTGTAAAAATAAACAGTTTTCACTCAGTGTTGTCTGTTGGACGAAGAAGTGCGACTGAACACGCTCGTGGAAACGACGTAAGTTTCGTACTTTATTTTTCCCTAGCACGGAATCTGTGATTTGATGCGAGATATATTTTATAGGACTTTCAGGGATATTTTCTGTCACGAATGCTTTGCTTATGTATTGCAGTTGAACGTTCTTTGTGCAGCGGAATGTATTTTACAAGCACACCAATACCACCTACGCTCCACTACAGATAAAAGTGACTATTTTATCTCTGGTTACAGTTGTGCATATAGTTGCCTTTGGGCTTGTTATAAACTGAACACCGAACACACCACAATAGGGAAGTGACAGACGTAGTGAAAGAGATGTTTCTGACATGACGTACATATTTTCTCCGAAATGTTAGCCCGGAGAAAGGGTACCTAACCACGCTGTCAAGGTCACAGCTGTTCTTGTCAGTCGAGGTCAGTAGCTGCTGTTAACCGCTTTTCATCAGAAGCATTAACATGAAACAACAGGTGGATGTATGTGTTTGCTTTAGGTGACAAGAAGAACGTTATGGCCACTGGCAGTGGGGCGCGCTGTTACGCACAGTGACTTCGTTGTTAACTCTACGCGCACACAATGTGTGGTAGTTGTGTAATACTATAGTGAGGTGCGGAGGTAGAGACTCTCGTCATAGAAGCACCGTATAACCCTGAGTGTTAAGCCGAAATGGATCCCTTACTAATACAGGGTGATCCAGGAGAAACCTGCCAAACATTAAGTCCTATGATTTAGAGTGCCCTTGTTCTATTAACATTGTTCAGCCAGGAAAACTGAGGCGTTCTGGCAGTTTCATCCTAATATAAAGGTAAGGCAAGCTGTCGTGTCCCCGTACTTAATCTATCCTGAAGCTGTGAAGACATGTGGGCGAGCAGAGGTGACGCTAGACGCATTCTTAATTTTTTTGCAGTATATGAGGGGTTTTGATGAAAATTATACTGTAACTTCAGCGTAAAAGTGAGAGAAGTCTGTTTAATAATTAATCGAACGTAGTACAGAAACTGCTAAAATTGTGCCCTTGGCGACGTGAATTACACTTTAGTACCTCGTGTTATGAAAGTTGTTCCGAATCCTTTTAATAAAAGTCCCATTGTGGGTAACGCGTGGCTTTTCCTTGCATTCAAAATGCCATGACTCAAAACTTTGCGAATTGCACCCGTGTTAATGTATCATATGGCCCCTTTACCCACGTTCACTTGGTTAGTTTACCTACGCAGTTTGGTACATGTTACCTTATCTTCCTGTATCTGGCGGTACTTACTTAGTTTTTCTTGACGGGTGGCGGGATAGGACAGTAATTATAACGCAGATGGTTTTGGGCAAAGTAGCAATCAGGGACAACTTAACGTACGTGCTGCCCGTCCCTCACTCTTTATTACAACACTTTTATGGCCGTGCCACGACTGAGGCCTCAGTTGTTGGGCTTCCACAGGAGAGGCCTCTGTTCAATTCCAGGCAGTGCGTGTGTGATTTTTACTCCTCTGATCCAGATGAATCCAGCCCACTTCCTCACAACCTGTGTTGTTCCGACATATCATGATATTATACTCCCCTGTTTGCCTAGGTCTCTGACGTGACCCTTCCCTTCAAGGTTACTAGTTAGTTTTTGTATGCGTTTCACTTCTGCCGTGCATGTACTTATCGGCCATTCTCATCCCTTTCGGTTTGTTCGCCCTAGTAATGCGGAGTGCACCAAAAGCTACGTGGCAGCCTTAATGTAATATTGTGAAAATACGGAAAGTCTCAGTACAGTTAGATCGCATGATATGGGGAAAGTTCATTGTTGTCTCAGTCGTTGATTGGGTACATCGTACTTTCTCCATTCTGATGTATGTTAGTTTAAGTGTTTATACTGTTTTCAGCTGTTTGTTCTAAATACGTATCTCAATCTTCTCTTCATCTGCCGGACTCAGCGGACAAGTTTAACACCCAAAGACAGCAAGACACGCGGTGGTTTTTCCCGCACATAAGACCATGTGTATCTTGGTATATGTGTAAATTTATTGTTTCAGGTATACCCGAAGCGTGACATCACGAATATCGTGGAAGCGAGTCACTACCAGAAGGTGTCGAACTGGTGCAAAGTGGGTCACAAGAAGTGCAAGGGTTCGCATTCTGAGTGGGTGAAACCGTATCGCTGCCTTGGTGAGTTGAATTTTTGTTTGATTTGACGTTATTCCTCCAACTCTTTAGTGTCTGTTTATTTAGTTTTAAAGAACGGTTATTATACGACGCTGAGACCCAAGGCCTATTACTGTGAAAGAAAGTGAAATGCCAACTTGATGCAACTAGGTAATTTTATTGATATATTCTTAGCTCGACATGTTTCGGGTACATACACGTACGCCCGTCATCAGGAGCATTAGATGTTGAGTTGCAGCATATGGTTTTCTGCGCTGTAAAGAATGAGATAATATGAAGTGTGTGTGTAGTGGCTGTATGCCGTGTTATATAGGTGTTTATCAGTGCGGTCTATGGAGTATTGTACGGGTCTGTTTGTGTGGGTACTGGAGGTTTGTGCTTACCTGGTTGTGGGAGGGGTGTGTGTAGCGGAGGTTCGTTGTGGAGGTTTAAGGTGTTGGGGGTTGTGTGTGTTTGTGTTCAAGTCTCTGCGTAGGTTATGGGTGTTTGGTGTGGTGGTTAGGTTAGATAGTGGCAGTTGGGTGTGTGTGGTGTGATTAAAATACTTCTGTGCTATTTATAAATAAGTTTTTACATACCCGGCTTCATGAGGAAGATGCACGGTCAAACAACCTTTCAAGCAAATTACTATGTTAAGGCTCAGTAATCCACTTCAGAACGGGCCAAAAAGTTTCCTCCTTACCGCCGCTTTGCCATTAATAAAATGAATTGTTTGTCAGTAATTGCCTGGCACGTAAAGGTAAATAAACACAATTGAAATAATTATCCTGTGGGCCCCAGATATATTTCTTATTCATTATTTTACCAGGTAATATATTAGAACGAGTTAAGAAATAATGCATAGTGTAACGTATATTTGATTAAAGAGTTTGCTTTTTATTTATCAACATATGCACAATTTTCTAAAATACAATGTAAAACCTCAATTGGTTAAAACATTAAAATTACATTAAGGGCTCCGACATGTTTCGGTTTTTTCTTTAAACCATCATCAGGGAGCTACTTTT
>Ga0131853_10015591_pt1 | contig 13890 bp, 3 predicted proteins | sample TergutLab28metaG_FD_92764 | JGI IMG/M metagenome (GOLD analysis project Ga0131853, IMG submission 92764) | Labiotermes labralis P1 segment gut microbial communities from Petit-Saut dam, French Guiana - Lab288 P1 (version 2) (version 2) | ecosystem: Host-associated > Arthropoda: Insects >... | reverse complement strand
GTCAAACACAACTGTGTCACATGAGGTGTATTTAATGACTATATAATGGACAACTACATGTTTCGGCCTGTACTGGCCATCTTCAGGTTGTCTTAGGGGAACTTAAGATCTTACTATAAGCATTCACGCGCACGTGCGCGTGAATGCTTATAGTAAGATGGCCAGTACAGGCCGAAACATGTAGTTGTCCATTATATAGTCATTAAATACACCTCATGTGACAGTTGTGTTTGACTACATTCAATTTTCCAAGTTTCACACACACAACGGGGATGACACACTTCCTAGCTGTAGTTTAGTATTCTTCATATAGGAGAGGGAAGGTCTATTTAATTACAGTGAACTGAGTTCTGTAAATTTGCTATGGAAATGTAGGAAATGCAAGGTTTATCAGAGGTTTTAATTACATTTAACGCATATTAACCACTACCCTTCCCTATTTTGAGGGGTTTTGTCATGGGGCTTCTACTCTCTGAAGGCAAAACACTCTCTGCTGGAGGGTACTCAGAGCAAAATATTAACAAGCCATTGAGTCCAAAAAGAACTCTTAGAGAGAGGTTCCAAGGAGAGCTGGTCTTGACGGCATCTCATTATTTATTTGCAGAATATAAATATGCGTCTTTCATTATTAAACTTATAAAAATATACATAGTTCGCGTTGTGGCTTGTCAGTAACCTTTACTGTGCGATGTATCCTTGTTTAGGGAAATTATCCTGCAGTTTTTATATGTTAGACATTCTGAATTATTAGTATGCATAGTTGTCATACAAGAATACCGGGACTCATGTTTAAATATTTTTTGGTACTGAATTCTGAAGATCGAACCAAACCGTTCTGGAAGGGCCGCTTCCATTTACACGCATTTTCCTTTTGTTGCCAGACGTACTGTTACTATGAAACTCATTCTTTGTCGCCATCCTCCAATAAATCTTATGTATTATGGCTACGAAATACAACAGTTCTTGCTTTTAACTCCCGTAGCTACGTCAATATTGAATCTACATAAACCCCTCCCATTAACTTACACTAATCTTCGGTGACTGGGATTTTCGAACAAACTCGCCTGTTGTAATTACCCGTTAGGCCTTAAAGATTCTAGAGGCTCGCCTCACACCTTCATGTTCGTTGCCTTTTGCTGTGTAAAATGATCTCTTACTTTAAGGGAACATCTTGTATTACATTCGTTTCCATTCGTGCAACATTGGAGAACTATGTTTAGCGTTTTGTTACTTGGGCTAAGTACCAATGTTTCCGAGAGTGTTTAACGTACTTCTGATTATGCTTCAACCTAAGAGGGACTATGCAAGCAGGGAAACAATACAGGGGTGCTGGAAAGTCCTTAGCCCGACCAGGAGGGAAACAAACTAATGTTTCTGTCAGAATGGCGTGAATTTCCTTCGGCGCCTTGCCTTACAGGAAAAAAATCGCGCTCGTCTCAGACATGCTTCCGAGCTTGTTTCCTTCTTGGTCGGGCTAAGGACTTATCAGCACCCCGGTAAGCGCCATACGTTACATAAGAAGAGCTTCTTTATTTATTCAGCTTGATGAAATAAAACAGATTAGGGTGGGCTGTACTTTGGATGCGGGAGATAGGAAATATATATTGCGTACAAAATTTTGGTGGGAAGCCTCTTGAAGAGGGGTCACTTGAGTGGGAAATAAGGATCTGAAAACAAATAATATTACGATAGTTATTAGGGAGCAGATTGTGAGAATGAGAGGCGGGTAACATGAATGGAGGTGTTACACAGTACCTGGCATATTGTTACTTGAAACCGACAGGTTCGACTAACAGAGAATTAGTTACTGAAACCTACCGTGTATGTTGCATGTGAAGCTTCTAATCACACGAACTCCTTTGTAAGCGAAATAATCTCTTACTAATTCGATTGTTGAACTGTCGATATTTCCAAATACCGAATTTCTCAGAAACGAAAGGAGGAGCAAAATTGTTGTTATTTGCATCGCTACAAACGTCCACGTTCCTGCATGCAATTCTGTGTCGTTATCAGATGCTCTAATACGTGTTCATACTTCATTCCTTCGAACATGTACCGTGTCTTAAATATGATGGGTATCAGACTTTCATGCATATTCTAGCAATGCGTTTGCATGTCAGTACAGCATTTACGGTAAACTTTAAAACATTCACGAAGTTGAAACTAGGAGAGAGCTGTTTTTTAAGAACCATATTCAGTTCTTATAGTAGTAGACTTGAATATTTACTTAATACTTAATATACTCTATTGAAATTTGTACTTTCTTCATGTCTTATATCTCTGTAAAGTAAGAGTTACGTAAATTCGGACAATTTGTATACCACATTCGAATTCGTAAATGCTTCAAAGCAAGAAAGAAAAGGTCTGGTGGAAATCCAGGATAATGCAATACAAAAGTCACGAAAATCTGTCCAGTGTGTGACGAATATTCCATGCGGACAGACGGACGGCTAGACGGACATGACAAATCTAATACTCAAACAGCAGGAAAGTAATCAACCTCGCTAAACGAAAGACAACTTGACTGAGCTGAGAGTGGTCTGTGCTATGACTGGAGAGGAAACTCGCCAGCCACGTGGTCTCGTCCTGATTTGTCGCAACCAGTCACGAATAGTGAAAACCCCAAACGTCGAGGTTGACGAACATTGAGATAGTTACTCTAGAAGTGAATGTGCAGACAAGAGCGCCGTTGTCGGCATCTAGAGCAACCTCCGCCATCAGACAGTTCTGCCCCCGCTGAAACGAATCATTTCCTTTAACGTGTGTCACCCCCGTTGTGTGTATGAACTAAATATGGGTGGTGTGTAGTAGTCAAACACAACTGTATCGAGTGAGATGTTTATTGATTATAAACATTTCCTTGTCGCTGCAGTGAGAGTGGCTGCATCGTTTCCTGCTGTTCTCACTGAGCAGATACTCTAAGTGCGAACGCGATGCATAGCTTAGTAGGCCATTGTATTCCGAATCTTTGACAACAGTCGCCAAAATGTTCGCCCTACTCTTTCCATACAATTATCATAAAGGAACATGCAGGTCCGGACATACATTCAGATTATGAAGTTTTTCTTTGTTTCATGCATTAGTAATTACAACGGAAAATTTTCCTACACACAGCAGTAGTTTCCTTCCCAGACTGACATAATGAAGCTTTATTGTACATTCTTTTTGGTGAATTACGTTTGCTGTGTGAGTCACGCACCTGCCAGCTGGAGGCTCCCATCGCATTAGCACAACATAACAGATTCTGTTTTCAATCATTATCCACTGTCTTAGAAGGCAGTATACTGTGTCCTTGACGATTTAGTTGGTCATTAATTTCTATTCCTTCTCTTCCTTTCTTTGTCGGACCGCTGTAGGTGTAGAGGGCTATTGTCGCGCCTGATCACACTCAGTGACACATACACGCACACGGTAGGACTTCACACAACACACAATATTCACAACAGACAACACACCCATTGCTCCTGCCGGATTCGAATTCGCAATCCCAGCAAGCGAGTGGCCGCAGATCTACGTCTTAGACTGAGCGGCCACCGGGATAGACTTTTTTGTTCCTCCTTTCGGTTTAATGTTGTTCCCGAACATCTGGTTAAATTGGTCGGCATCCCTGCTGCATATCTGGTAGTCCCCGTGTTGGACATTCGGGTCTGCAGCTGGCGTAGAACACTTTTGTGTCCAAATATCATACAGTACGTCTCTGTCGACGCGTTGTTACCTATTGTTCACAAGAGTGTTGCTAAATAGACCAAGAAACAAGTAAGAAACAGCTGTCACTTGACGTTTAGAGTATATTTGAACTATTTGCAAATTGAAATTAATATACATTAAGCCTAGATAGATAGATAGGTAGGTAGGTAGGTAGACACAGGTTCATTTCATGCCTCACAAAGAACCCTAATTCTTTTAGAAAGACGATCAGGCAATTCTGTTTAGCACAATGATATTTGTATATTTTGAGAATTGCACAGGTCACTCATACACTGTACGGAAAAAAATTCAGTGTTTCTGGTGTTGATTTTAGTGACACGTATAGTGAACGCTACGGTTTGAATGGTTAACAGGTTTTTAAATTTATAGACAGCTGATGGATGGAAATCAAGATATTACCCACAGCCTGTAAGTCTATAATTCTGAGCAACCGATTTTCTTCCTCATACAACTAATTTATGCGTGAGCTTATGTTATTTTCTCCCCGATACAAAAGTCGCCTGAGTAACCCTCTTGGTATTGAAGATTTTGAATTTGATTGCAAAATGGCTATTTTAAGTTTCTCCTTGGTTCCGAGTATCACTTTTGACGTCCTCTCTGCTAATGACTTGCAACACAATAAATACAAAGAATCGACAAATATTAATCTCTGTAATTAATACCTACGTTGTCTTCGCTGTTCTGGGATCACGCATAATAACCTGTGCTGAGCAGATTAGTGAGACTTAGGAGAGAAGGGCTTGTGCGGAAGCAAAATGCTGATTTGTGATGCGCTCTCTTCATCTCATGCAGACCCTCATATCTGGGGCTTTGAAACTCACTAAACATGCAGAAAGCATACGAAGGCGGAAATGATACCACCGTATTGGGCATTATATCATTCTTCATCGCATTTTGGAAATGTCAGTTTTAATTATTAACTCAGGAAGCCGCTTGTTCTTAAGGTTCTTGTGGCTTCTTGCAGTCTGTGTGCAATTTGCTAGGATATAACCCTGAAATAGGCGCCGATCCCTTTGTTCCACGCCTTCCGGTTTAGATTTAAGGAAAATACACTACTTTCACAGCATTTTATGGGGGGGGGGGGGCTGCCTAGTGTTGTTCAAACCCTTAATACTCCTAACTGACGCAGTCTACCGTTTCAGTTTGTTTTCCTTGAAAGAAACGGAAGCCAATTAGAATAATGGAATTTCTGAATTCTTATATCACACATCTTTAGTAGACTTACTTCTGCTTCACGCTTTTCACTGTGTGCGCATCAGATGAGCCTTCTGCATAATCTTCACGAAATTCACAAGCAGTGTAGACAGTAACACGGTACTAGAACTTTCAAAGAACAAAATATATACAGAATTGTTCTTACTGTTCATCAAATTCTTCATGTATCGCCGGGTGGCTACATGTTGATACGTCTGCTAGGCACACATTAGATCGCATTAAACATGAGTGCATATAGTCGCCTGCACTGGATGTGTTTGTGTATCGCTGTATATGTTACACTGTACATATTACTTTAGAACTCGATGTACAGACAGCGGATGGACGAAATGCTGGCGTTATATTACGACCGGACTGAAGAGAATGATGTTTGTCAAAGTGATTGGGGTGAACTTCATCTTCATCGTCCAAAGTGACACATGCACTCGCGCGCACACACACACACACACATACACACAAAACCCTTCTCAGTTTAGACTTGCCAAAATTATTATATGTGAACATATAACCCCAATCATAGCATATAGGAATGAGAGATTGAGTGTGAAGAAGCCACTGGCAGAGAATTCAATTCTCATATTACTCAGTTGGGTTGAAAAGTCTTTCAGTTCCTTAACAGTATCATTTTGTAAATCACAACATAACATCAACTTCTGTACGAGAGTAAGCGTCAAATTAGCTTCTTGCGTAGTTACGTCACATGTCAGTGTCACTGATATGAGCAGCGCAATGCAAAACACACACCAGCACAGGCTCAGTACCACCTCATGCTGCTCTGCAGATGTTGGGGAACTTATCGCCACCTGCAGAAAAAACAGACCATAGTACAAGACGAACACAATTGTTATGAATATCCAAAATGTGACCATGAAGATTGGGAAGCCGTAGTTGGACATAACGAGCGTTACCGCTTCATGCAGTTCGCAGTGGATCACCCTCAGTGCCCGAAACAGTTCTTCTTCCTCCCCGTTCTCTGGACGCTTCAAGGCGGTGTTGTTACTGACAGCTACTACCTCACTAACCTTCACGTCAGACCACATATTTCTGTATTCAGGATCTCTCAGCAACCTGTTAATACGTGCGTATCTTTTCTTCAACATCAGAACTGCGTTTACAAATTGGATTGTCACTAGCGTGTTCAAAAGGTAGCTGAAATTTTCTGATATCATCACAACAATTCCCCATAAGGTACCATCGTAGAAACTATAAACATTATAACACTGGAGGAATCCAAGCACCACTGTTAGAGTAACCAGCTGAATAATTAGGCACAGTCTTGCTTTTTTGAAGACACGTTTATCTTCTGGATTTTGAAATAACGTTTGGTCCACTTCGGATACTTTCGCGAACAACTGAGGCAGTTTTTGTCTGTTTACGGTTACTCCCATGATCAACGACGTGATACTTGTCAGATACAGCGATATTAAATAGATATCAAGGGCGATACAGATCTTTGTTGGCATATCCTGTTGTTTGTAGAGAATGTCGTGTGACAGGTGGAGAGTGAAACCAGCTGCAACTCCAATCAACCACATAACTGTCCAAACTATGTCTACACACTTGAACCCAAAATCTTCATTTCCATTCTTCGTATTCTTTTTGTACGAGAAAGGTGCTAGGCCAAACGCCTTAGAGACGTAGTACAGAGGCTTAACAGCCGAATAAATATCTCTTGTTCTGAGCATCTGCTTCAGCTCGTGAAATGCAAATGCTTCTTACTGCAGGCACATGTCAGACTGAAATGGTGGTGGTCGTGGTGGTGTGTGTGTGTGTGTTGGTCGGGTAGCAATGAATGAATCTAGAACACCAACACCAAGGTTTAATGGCTTAATTTGTGTTGGTGTTGAACTATGTTTATTCAAAAAGAACTTCACAGTTTAAGTTTTACTCCTTGTAATAAGGTAGGACTGTCTGAGATAGAGTGGAAAAATAAATATAAAACAGTGGTCATTGTATTCCTTAATATTACCCATACTATAATTCAGCCACAAATATGTTGAGCTCTGGTTTGTCATTCAAAGATGTACTTAATGTGAAATTTCTGGAAGCCTTGCTTGAAGGCCACTACACTATTTGTATGAGATAAGACATTTTTTTGGATGTTTAATTATGCTAGTTGCTTCGAAGTTAGAAATGTTCTGGGATTACTATTATATTAATAAACACCATTGAATAATAATAATAATATTAAAAATAATAACTATTGTTATTATTAAGCAGTTATTGTGGAACCCAGGAGAGGTGAAACGTATGCGCATTATGGTTGGAAAACCTGCAACGTAGAGACCAATTCGCACGCTGAGGCGATGGTGGGAGGATAATATTAAGAAGCATAGACTGGAGTGCGGGTTGGATTCAGCTGGTTCAGGATATGGTTCGAAGAGGTGCTGTTTTAACCATGGTGATTATTTTTAACCAGTTAAGCAACTGCCAGTTTATTCAAGGCTGACTCTGCTCAGTAGAATTGGCAGTCGGACTGGTATTGTCGCCAGTGTATTCTAGAGACCGCCGATTTCTTCCCTTTTAAGCGTGACGTTTTGGAATGAAACTGTTGGGGCAAGTTAAAGAGTCGCAGATCTCTTCCACTGCTTTAGTGATCTGTGATGATACGGTTATTTTCCTGCGAAGCTAACGGAGTTAGTGATTACCCTTCGGTGGTGATAATTTTGTTAAGGTATCGGTCAGTATTTTAAGCGCTTGAATGCCAGAAGTAATTTAAATTGCACAAAGAAGCTTCGTCCGTACTTCACAGAGAATAGATTCATCTCTATTAGCAAGACCAAGCGGCTAATAAAGCATGAGGAAACAGTGGCTGTTTATATTGTAAGAATAACGTTGAGTTTTAATGTTAAACCTCGCTTTACACGTAGTCAACACCGAGATTTAAACGATTACATGAAACAAGCTTTAAGACAACGCGAGTTTGCCAGGTCTTGGAGTAGGAATTCGGATTTTCTACTGACCACACAAGTTTATTTTTTTTTTTTGCCACACATGGGCTTTGTGTAGTTCGTGAGCTTATCGGCATTACAGGTAATTTATTAACTTTTGGCTTTTAGCCACTTTTACATAAACTTAATTTAATGACGCGTATCTACCGAACTCTTCATGTTTGACTTGTTTTTGTGTTGCATATATAATGGCACTGCTAACATATATCTAGACGCTAAAATCGAGTACATTCGCATGTCACAGAAACAATTAAAGATTAAGGAACCGCCTGGAAGTAGTCTTTGTTGCATACAAAATCAGACCCGTCATGTACTCGTGACATTCAGGTATGATTGCCCACATATTTTCTTTGGGTTTAACCGAGTATATCGATTGATGACTGTAACAGTGTTATATGTTAAGATATTTGTTTTCACAGTTGACGAATGTGAGCTTAGGTAGCTTACCTAGTACACTGACTTGGCTACGGACTGCCTAATCGATGGATTGTGTTTCTTAACCCGCCGGGGCAAGATATTTTTTGTACTGTGAAGTAACCCGACCAAATTTGAGGCCCTCTGAGACATTTATTTAATGAGTACCGTCGGATCTTCTCCTGACGATAAAGCGGCCGGGGCCTAAAGATGACCACTCACCTCCGTCTAGTGCCGATGTTAAGGGACTGGAGCTGTACCTCCACTCCCCTCTCTGCCTTCATTAGACAAAGTGGCCTTCATATTTACGGATAACCAATTGTTGGTTGCGTCTTTTAAGTAGAAGACTGCAAACTCTGAAATGGTTTTATCAAATACACGGCCCTTATATTTTCTTTGTCTACTATCACATAGCGAAACAGCCTTGGCATGCTGGGAGGGCGTTCTTTGCAGTAAAAATACAGAGAAACTTATGAAGATTATGGCTATCAGTATGAATAGGTTTGCTAATGGCCGTCTGCAACAAACAGCCGTCGAATTTAATTTTTGGTCATAATGGATCAAGGTCAACCCCTAACATGTCACAGGAGACATAGAGGTGGAATAGAGGTGTACTCTACTCTTTCTTAACCTCGGCGCTATATAGGGGTGGGTAGTCAACGCCACGCACCCCTGGGGAAAAACCCCGACACTCATTATAGGGGAGGCTGGGTGGGTACGGGTTGTGTATTGAGTAGATAAAATCTTTTGCTCCCACCAAGGTTCGAATCCCGGACCGTCCAACCCGAAGGAATTGCTATACCGACCATTCTCTTGTGACACTGGTCCAATGCCTTTCTTACAGCACGTGAAGTGTACAACCAGCATCACCAGTGCTACAGGAACAGCTCATCCTACGAATAGGGTACATGACATGGAATGTTGATGTAGCAAGATAACACTTATGAGGTTCTCACTGCGTTGCTGCTGGTAAACGATAGTAGATGTTTCGAAGAAGTGTAGTGCTTTCATCTTCAGGGTCAAGAATATCTAGGCGTGCTAATATCTTGTAGACGAAGGCAGAGGTTCCTCCGGAAACAATAATCTTTAATGCATCCTCCTTTGCCACCACGTTTAGGCCGTCAGTTGGGCCCACCTAGTTTTGAGTCGATAATGGGGGCTCCTGTCCTGGAAACTAAACTATCCGAGAGGGAAGCTTACCAAGTAAAATAATTCGTGAAGCCGTATTTCCAGTATCTCCTAGAATTTCATGACAGGTTGCTTAACTTAAGCGCAGGGACAGCAATACCTTCACAAATAGTCCCAACTGAGATTACGTGGCCAGTTCGCTTTCCGTACTACGAACTTCTGAATGCAGCCCATACGTAACTGGGAGAACAGTTGGAGCGCGGTCCGCTGTTAACTGGACGAACTGTCTGTAGGCCGACAGTACTTGACGGTGACATTTAAAATTCTACTTGTTTACTCTTTAGTGCACTTTCACACACGATTTCAAGCTTCCGCCGCGAAGTAGATGAGTACTGCGCTCTCCAGGGTTATTACGCAACGGGACACTACTCGCTGCGTAATAGCTTGGAAGAGCGCAGCTCTCACTTTCATACTCCTATAATTGCAAACTCTACAGGTAAAAGTTTCTTACAAATACAGGGCGTTACTTAGTGCAACAATATAGTAATTTATCTCAATCTATGTAATTTCCTGTCACATTCTTACCGAAGATCGAGTTGAAACGTTTCTTGTGTTGAGCTGTGGTCCATTTCGGCTGACTAATGATCGCGTGAGAGAGCATATAAAAGAAAAAAATTATGAAAACTTTTCGCTATGTCAGGTGAAGAGAGAAACCGACAAGATGCAACTAATCCGAAGTTTCTTTCAGTTGTCTGTCTTAACATGCTTCGGGGACCATTATGCCCATCTTCAGGAGAACAAGACTGTGCAGAACCAGTGCAGAACAGAATATGCGGTAATGCACAGTCTTGTTCTCCTGAAGATGGGCATAATGGTGCCCGAAGCATGTTAAGACAGACGACTGAAAGAAACTTCGGATTAGTAGCATCTTGTCGGTTTATCTCTTTACCTTACGTTCATGATGCACGGTCACAAAAGCCTAAAATTTCCTTTCGCTCTGGTTGAAACGCTACAGTCCAATATTCTTTGTGAGGATTCTAAACTATGAACTGAAATAAATACGTTAGGTAATATTACTGGGCCTACTTTTGATACGGAATTTGTAAGTATTTAGTCTGAGTGAAATACTGGCTTGAAATTATTTCATAGTAAATAAGCTTCACGTTTGTAAATAAAATAGTGTAAAATCCAAACTGGGATATTAGATTTGTTTCGACGAGCGAAGTCGTTATTTATAGCTGAACGTGACGGACTTCTTGGCAGTTTTTATTATTTAAAGGCATATATATATGAGCTGTTATGTTTTGATTCAAATTTGAGATTATGTGGCCAATCGATTTCCGAGCCACGAACTTCTGAAATGCAGCCCGTTCGCAACTGGGAGAACAGTTTTTGTTAGTATTCTTAAGTGTAATTGATCGTCGGAACTGGATCATACCTGTTGAATTTCGCATAGTTGCAATTCACACACACACACACATGCGCACGCACACGTACGCGCGCGCGCGTGTGTGTATTAGCATAAGAACTTAAATTATAAAGATTCTAAAATTAATTATGATAAATATATATTAGGGTGTTTGGAAAACGTTTTATTTCTCCTGTTCAGTAGTCTTTTTTTTGTTGTTGTTGAGTGGTCTAATTACGTGTATTTGCAGGATATCAACATTTACAGTTGCTGTTTGATTTATTGTGTTTTAAAAATGAGTCCAGAATAAGAATCCTAAAACCATTACCAGTTTTCACAGTTATGAGAAATTCCATTAATATACATCAGTATTATTTGATACCGCTCCACTAAATAACTAAACCACCATTTATTCAAGACGTATCATGTGAATTAAGCTATGCTCGACAGTAATTTCATATAGGATGGATGAGATGGGCGAGGCGTGTAGCAGGCGTAAAGAGTAAGATGTCAGTATGTGGGAACTGTTTCCTCAGCAACAGCAGCTGTTACAATGTTTACTTTGCATTGCTTGGCTTCTGTGCAGAAAATAGCTCGATGACCAGCATGACAAGGCTCATGATGATTCCAACAGCGAGCAGGATCAGGGCTAATGAGATGGCTTTCAGTTGCACTCCCTGAACCTCGCTGTTGCCATAGCACTTAGGAGGCGCTGGGTGCCATATGTGCATCTGGCGCTTCATCAGACCCCTCTCTGACAACGCTCGGAACCTGCTGACGCAAACGTAACCAATTACCAGACAGAATAAATATTGTATGTCTAAATTAAGTTCTATAATCCATTGTTCGCATAGTAATTGGTGGTTTCAGGAGCACTTTTTCTAGCCTTCTTGGGCCGTGCCATAGTATAGGCGGTTAGTCGCCGGTCTTTCATCTCAGAAGTTCTGATTCGATTCCAGATTGTGAGCGAATTGTGATGGATAAAGTGGCAATTTGTTTTTGCCTTACCAGTATCGTTCCACCACTGTTCTTTAATCATATTTAATCTATCTACAAACGAAACTATTTAGTAGCGGAAGTTGACAGCGTGTGTAAGTACGCGTAAAACACTCTTCTCTTTCACCGGTATTCCTTGATGGAAAACTGAACTGAGTGTAACTGGCGCCTAGTTGGTTTTATTTGTGTTCCGAGTTGGGGTAAAATTGTGACTTGTTTAGTATGTCAGCTGCATTGATAGAGTGCGTCGAAGAACTGCAGCAATGCGGGATCCGATTCTTTTGTCACGTTGTATGAAAGTTGCGGAAGAATGACATTTAACTATGAAAGTAGTTTTGTGAGCCAACGGAAATTTTTTGAATAAGCGGCAAGATTTAAATATTGCTTCGGCGTATCCGGACCCATATGGAAAGAAGCAGTGTAATAAATGCTTAAAACGAACTCAAAATTGTTTTGTACTAATAGAATCAGGATACTGCGTACCGTTGGTGCATTTTGTTTGAAAGGCAGGATGTCTGCTTAGAAAATGAGGAAATTTTTATTTATGTTTGGGGTTTTATCATAAATTTCAATCAGCCTCTAACAGAAATGAGTACCAGGAGCATTTCCTGGGGGTAAAGGCAGCCGGTGCGTAAGGCTGACAACCTTACCACCATCTTTTGCCGTTGTGATGAAATCTGGGAACCTTAACTTCCTGGAACCCTCTGGGCCACCCCAGGCCTGTAACGTGACTGCTTTACCTTTACCATAAATTTCAATAGAACAGTATTTAATTTTGTACTAACTTGGCATTAAAGTTTGTTTTCTTACTGTCTATATAGAAGGGCGTATTATCAGACTATTCTGCCGTATACATAAATAGGCATTCCGTTGAAAATACAAATAGTTTCTTACTGACGCTTGAGCCTTATTCTGTGTCTTACCCAAGCGTGAAGATTTTCCTGTATGGTGACCCTTTCTGTATGACGGTGTAGATAATCTCGGATCTCAAAGCCTCGATTTCGGAGAGGGAGCACTTGTCCGTGTTGCTGAAGGTTTTATCAATCATTGGGTAAAGGCTCACAGCATCTCCCTGGATGGCAAAGGCTTCATCTCTCATCTTCGTGACAGCTACGTCTAATGAGAACTCGTTTGGCAACGACTGCGATGTTGGATACACCTTCCTTGAGTACAGTTTCTTCACTAGTGGGTCCGAAGTACTCTGAAATTTTTGGAAGTTTGTTTGTTATCTAAAATTGAATGACAGTTATTTTGGACTCACAGACCTTATTCGTGCACTTAGAAGTATAAAGTCTTAAAGTGTTATCACACTGTTAATGAGTGTTCAAAAAGCAGTTCGCTTATTTTGATTCTGTTGAGCAGATGCAGTATGAATACAGTATGGGATTTGTGACCCATTAGAGATCAAACCCAGGAGATCAGTAATTCATACCTGAAAGAAATTTCGGTTGTAGCTGATATTCACGTAGCCGACTTTGAGGTCGCTGTTAATGATGTCCTGGACGGTTCGAATGTTTTTCTGAGCCGGTGCGACTAGAGAAGACACCAAACTGGCACCATAATAGTTATTCACAATAACCGTCTGCATCAGCGCGAACAGAAGCATTACTCGCCAGGCCGTCCACTTGTGGTTCACTTCTGTGCCTGAACATGACGAAATGGACAATGCCTGGCAGTCAAATGTAATTAGAGCAAAGAATCGTCTCCAGAATTCCTACAGTAAATAACAGGCATTAATAACAATACTAATGGGTTTGGGAATTGGACTTTGAGATGTTATTTTTAACTGACAAGAAGCTGCACTAGCTTAGCTGACACGCCATCATCAACTTTTCAGATCTTGGTGGCTCGGCTGTTCGTTGGGTTCCTTCCCTTTCAGGCCTAAAGGAACCCTGTCATTATCAGGGTAACACGCGTACGTAGATTTTGACGTTTTGCTGACCGTGCATCTCAGTATTTAACCAACTTGATGCACAAAATTTGTTTCACAATAAGTTTTATTTCATGCCTCTACATGTTTCGAGCACCATGTGCTCATCATCAGGAGGTCAAAATTGCATTACACAGCCT
>Ga0131853_10015590_pt1 | contig 13891 bp, 7 predicted proteins | sample TergutLab28metaG_FD_92764 | JGI IMG/M metagenome (GOLD analysis project Ga0131853, IMG submission 92764) | Labiotermes labralis P1 segment gut microbial communities from Petit-Saut dam, French Guiana - Lab288 P1 (version 2) (version 2) | ecosystem: Host-associated > Arthropoda: Insects >... | reverse complement strand
TTCTTCTTCTTCTTCTTCTTCTTCTTCTTCTTCTGGCATCACAGTCCTCGGTGGATCCCAGCCTCTTCCAAAATTGCACTGCTCTGTTCTCGATCCTGCGACTTACGTTTCCAGTTCGTCACGCCCATGTTCTTTTGATCTTACTAATATTATTAGCGTCTATTATAATTATTTAGCTCATGTGAAGAAATTATTTATCCCTTCATGTCCACCTTTTCTCTATGTTCATATTATCGGTCACATAACCTCAACCTTTCGGCCATTGAAATATTCTGCAACTACTAAATCCGCACAAAGCTACAGTAGCTACACTCATAATCTAGCTATACACGACACTTCATATCCATGTTTATGCCTTACACGAAATAATCATTAATATTATGATGTCAGCTGCTCTTAATTATGTACAGTGTAAACCACACGTTGAAACAACACGACAAACTCAGAGAAACATGACGTAACAACACGGAGTCTACGTCACTTCACTATTACGTCACAAACGACAAATGTCATCTACCGTAGCGGCACCACATTATGTACTTTTAATCAAGTGTACAGCAATGCACATCAAACATTATGATTATGATAAATGAAGAATAAAAAACCAACTAGATGCCACTTATTATTTTATTGTACTTCTTATAGGTTCAACATGTTTCGGGCACTACTATGCCCATCATCAGGAGCTCGCTACTATAATATTGGTTACCAAATTGGTCGTCTGTTTCTTGGTTTGCTGTGGTTGGAGGTTAGGTGCAGTTAGGCTGGAGTAGTGCCCGGGCTAACCGCACCTAACTTCCAACATACAGCAAACCAAGAACGAAACGACCACTGTGGTAATCAACATTATAGTCGCGAGCTCCTGATGATGGGCATAGTAGTGCCTGAAACACGTTCAGCCTATAAGAAGTACAATAAAATAATAAGTGACTTATATTTGGTTTTTTATTCTTCAGTTATCACAATGATGCACGGTCCAACAAACATCAAATTGTGTCTACGCTCTATTTGTTTGTAAGTACCCGGCATGCAATTCGCATATGTGTGGTGCCACGTTGTACTGAGACAGTCAGCTGCACTTCTTGCACTTACCTCGCAAACGGCAAGGCGTCGTCACAAACGTACCTAAAACTCCGCTTAAATTGTCTGTTATATTAATACAATTTCAACAAAATTTACAAATAACATGAAAAATTTCCAACACAAAATATCACGAAAATTTATCCGTGGAGGCCGAAATGTACCATACTTCAAAAACTACCAAGAAAATATGTTTTTGTTAAACAGACGGACATAAAGCCTTGCCTAATTCCTCAAAGGAAATTAACATCCCAAGCACATTAATACAACACAATAAACAAGATTTACTAATTACACAATAATTACTGTACAAAGATAAAATAAATATTTCAATAAAAAATTAAATTACAAAAAAATTAACAAAAGAACAAATAAAATTTTAACACAATAAAATTGAAAATTACCAAAAAATCCACAAAACTAAATTAAACAAAATATCATAAAATAAAAATAAGGAGCTAATCCCCCTTAGTCTTAACTTACTTACTTATTTACTTACTTACTTAGTTACTCCATGGTGCAGAGTCCTTCTTGAGAAGCTAACTGATTTGCAGCTAGTCAAGAAATTCCCCGCATTTCACGGACCGCGAAGTTTCATTACCGCACTCACAAGCGTCAGCCACCCGTCTCTATCCTGGGCCAGCCCAATCCAGTCCATATACCCACATCCCACTTCTTGGAGATCCATCCTAATATTATCCACCCATCTACGCCTAGGTCTCCCCAGTGGTCTCTTTCCCTCCAGTTTCCCCACCAAGACCCTCTCCCTCTCCTCACCCATACGCGCCACATGTCAAGCCCATCTCATTCTTCTCATTTTATCACCCGCACAATCTTACCATCAAATAGAAATAAACATAACAACAACAGAAATTAGATAAGATGTATGAATTAAATTCATTTCTTGAAAAACCAGAAACCACTAAAGACGAATAACATTTCACTACCTAGACCGGAGTTGTGCTCTTGCACCCCCCCCCCCCCCAAATATTCTCCTGTATCAGGGGCTCTACCGGACGGTTTTTTACTTCAACGTTCACATACAAACGCGTGGTGCAAAATGGTCAAGGTGGGCCATGTTACTTACGATAATGTCGTAAACAATGAGCAATTTCTCATTTTCGTTGGTTTGTTCGGGCAAAACTTGGGCGAGAAGCCGGGTCCTATACTTATCTCGTGAATATATCGATATCCAGGCATAAAAAATAAAGTGGCTCTGTCTATCGTGTAACTTGGATACTAGAGAATGGCGGATCCAAGAAATGAGCTGAATATCTTACTGTGGGGCCGAGGCTCCCTTTTCCCTTAACCCCTACCATATTATTATTTTTTCATCAAGAACTGGACCAACTGGACTGCCTGATATTGGAAACACGGGCCTGGCGCAATGCTGCCGAGATGGATGGGTTCCCGTACTGTTTATGCGGTGCAGTCAGGAAACAGCAAAACGGAAAAGAAATTGGAAATTGAGCCGCACAAGGGTAGGGTCAGCAGTGCCGGTGAGGGCAATTCAATGGTGTCCAGTTTATACTGAAGGAGCAGAACTTGGCGAAGTTGCTAAATGTTTCGTAAAGGCATGTAACAATAAGCAGGTTATAATAATATAAACACCCAACTAGATGCATCAATAACGGTTTTCATTAATAATCCCAATCAGCTAACACGTTTCGGGCGATGATTTCGCCCATCCTCAGGAGCACTAGACTGTTTTTACAGCTTGTGGTATAATGCACCGACGATGCTGCCGGCTGGTAACCTGGATAAGGTGGAACTGGCTAAAGCCAGTTCCACTTTATCTGCTTCATTCATTCTGCTACCCCACCGGGTAACAGAATGAAGTCAACTGCCGCAAAGAAGGCTTCGTGGTCGGCTGTTGTAAACACAGCAATGACTCTTATGCATGATTAAACTTTTGGTGCCGGAATTATTTTTTTTTTAATTTTAGTACACCCTGTACATAAAATGTGAATAATACAGGAACCGAACAAGTTAGAATTATGAAACCAACTGCATTTTGAAGAGAAAAAAACGGAGAGTATACACCATGTTTAAAATATTCGGTATCTTTATTCGTTGAATAAATATATAAAATGCAACTTTGGAGGTTAGCGGTGCGGTACGTCAACTATAGTTGACGCTAGGCGTCTAAAGGTTAAAGAAACCTCTGTACCACGTAGTAGTTACGGCTATCACTGGAATTCGTAATTTCAACTGCCAGGGTACCCTTCATATGAAACATAGCGCCGTCACATTTCCACTGCAATTCGTCTTGAAGAAGCTGTTCAAAACAGACGTTTAGGGGTCGTTTGGACGCAGAAAATGCAAAAGCAGGGAAGTTGGCAGCCTTGACAGGTGATAGCTTGTGAGATGACGAGGGGGGAGAGGTGGGGGCCTGCGGAGTGAGTCGATGTGGGGAAAACTCAGTGGGGGCTCAAGAGAGACATCGCAACCAGGTGACCACTGCCATACGCGCTTTACGTATGCCATTGTTACTGTGCAGCATATACTAACCACATATACATTAAAATCATTCATTAATAATAATAAATTAATTACGAATAAAAGCTCATTTTATTGCCCTGAACCCTCAACCGCACTTGATCTGAAATATTCTGGGTGGGTGAGTTAGAAAAGTGTACAGGAATATATTGTTAACAGAACAGAGGTAAAAGTCAGGACGTAAACATAGCTAATAAAGCAAGGATTGAGGCCTCCCGTGATGTGGCGCTGCGCCATTGGGTCTTCCCTGACGTTATGAATAAATGTAGTGCCTTCTTCCTTAGAAACGTCGTCAAACACCAATCCAAAACCACAGCTTCATATCGCAGAAACTTCGAATTTCATACAGCTAACATTAAATCCTTTGAAAATGTCACCAAGTTCAAATATTTTGACAAAAATACTAACATATCAGAATTAAAATGCAAAGTAATCTCAGGGAGTACCTGCCCTCAATCGGTCCAAAATATTCTGTCTTCAAGTTCGCCACCTAAAGACACAATGACTCCAATATGTAGCAATATAATTTTCTCCGTAACTTCTTTTTTGTGGGTGTGAAACTAGATCACTAATATTAGGGGAAGTATGTGAACCGAAGATGATCGGGAATAAAGGCTTAGAAAATACTTTTCGATCAAAGACACAGGAAGTGACATGAGGCTGGGAAAACTGCGTCATCAGGAGCTACACGGTTGCTGTACTTTGCCAAATATTATTCGGACGTATATTAAGAACTGTCCAACGAGATGCAACACAAAGCAGTTTATTTACTATTCTGCAAGTTTCCTCTACATGCTTCGGGCGTCAACCACACCCATCAGCAGGAGTACACAAAACTATAACTACAGCCTCCGGTACAGGTCATACTTTTTGTGCAGCTACCTCGCTCCAACGTGGCCAAGCTAGGAGGAGATACAACACAAAGCAGTCTGTTTATTATTCTGCACGTTCAATGTACATGTTTCGAGTGTCAACCACACCCATCATCAATACACAAAACCGTAACTACAGCCTCCGGTACTCGTCATGATGTGCTGTACAGCTACCTCCCTCCAACGTGGCCAAGAGCTTGGCCACGCTGGAGGGAGGTAGCTGCACAAAAAATATGACCAGTACCGGAGGCTGTAGTTACAGTTTTGTGTACTCCTGCTGATGGATGTGGTTGACACCCGAAACATGTAGAGTGAACGTGCAGAATAATAAATAGACTGCTTTGTGTTGCATCTTGTTGGACAAGTATTGATATAGATCAGCGATGCACGGAACCATAAACATAAAATTATTCGTACGATGAAATAGGCGAGGGTGAGGTCGTCCGGGCACGTGGCATAAATATTAGAGAAGAGAAATGCGTTCAGCGACAAGGTGGGAAAATCTGAAGGTAAAAGGCCACTTGGAAGACCTAGGCGCGGATGCTAGGATCATTTAAAAATGGTTAGTAAATGTGATGCGATAGGAGGGCTTGGACAAAACTGATCGGGTTTCAGGTAAGAAGAAGTGGTGGGCTGTTGTAAACACGGCAATGAACATTCGATTTAATTAAAATACAGGGAAATGTCTGAATGGCTGTGAAAGTATTAGCTTCTTTGTATCAATTATTTTCGATGGAATTAAATTAGTTGGTGGAGTTGGAAACTCCCCATTTCACAGTTTCGGTGTCGACAACAAGAAGCTTCTATTTGTCACGTGGTTCTGAACACGTGGGGGTCAGCACAATCAACAGCCCTCATTTTCGACTTCTGTATTCACGGGAATGGCTGCTAGCCATTTTGAAGACAAACTGCACACAAATAACATAATTATGTATTTCTGTTTTATAGCCTATTTTCCCACAATGTGACAAAAAATTCGGACCCATTCCGGTGGCCGTAAGTTCTAAGACGTAGGACTGTGGTCGATCGATCTCTGGGATCGCGGGTTCAAGTCCAGTTGAGAATATTGGACGTTCGTTTGTTGTGTTTGTTGTGTGTTGTCCAGGTAGCGGACAGTCCGACGGGCTGATCGCTCGTTCAGGGGAGACCTACTTTGTGTGTGTGTGTGTTTGTGCGATCTAGAAACCTCAACAATGAGGTGGCCTAGGCCCAAGTTGAGTTGTACCGCCACAAAAAAAAAAAGCTTGTCAAAATCACTTGGCAGTGACACTGTAGTGAAACAGGTGTCCAAAGTGCATTAACACGAACACCGGAACATTGAACGAAACAGCAAGATGATACGTGGCAAATGGACAGACAATCTCAAGTACCAATTCTGCAAACAAAAACCTCTAGTTATTCAGCTGTCAGGGACGCTGCATTGAAATTTCGGCTCACCAGTGAGAATGTTTCGGGGAGACTTTAGTTACCCTCTTGAGCAGACTCGTCACCTGATTCCGTGTCGGGCGTCGCGGCGTTATGAATAAGAAACAAAGCATAAACTGAACAAGCATAAAGACTTTATAAGCTAATGGTGTACTTCGTAATGGGGAGTTCCCTTCACTGTGGCGTATGGCTGCGTTACAAGAGACTTTAAAAGAGATTTGTCTCCTCTTCACCCACAACCAGACCAGCTCTGGGGCCCACATGGGTACCCTGGGTTTCTTCCAAGCGATAAAGCGGCTGGGGCTTGAGGCTTACCACTCACTTCCGCCTAAAGGGCCCCATACACTATAAGTTAAACTGTGTTTACAAAATTTCACAAAAAGCTGAACTGACACAGCACAGGTTTCCCATCAGGTTTGTCAGTTTTTTTGTCAGTTCTGTGTGTCTTCTTGTGCGTGTGATTATGGTGGATAAAAACAAGACTGTCATTTGCTGTTTGCTAGCCACATCGGTCATAATATTACCCGAAAAGAAGAAAAGAGAGCCTAAAATGTGTGGCAAGAAGTGGTATTTGAAAAGGAATATATTATGTGATGGTCACCTCTCTTTTATTCATTTTGGAAGGCTGAGTACCTTGAGATGATGCCATCGTGGTGTCGGCAGGTAAACTGAGGAAACTGTGGGATTCCCTACGTAGTTCTCTGTATGATAGACGACTGGAAAGGACAGTTCTAAGGCCTGCGCAGTTTACTCCGTTTTTCAAGTATAACTTCACACAGTAAAATCGCTCAGTTTAACTGAGAGTGTATAGCGCCCCGAACACCTAAAATAGGAATGAGCGATTCTACGCTTTCGCTCCGTCAGTAAGATGTCACGCCATTCGTAGGGGCAAATTTGACTTTACTTGAATAAAGAGACCAACTTGATGTCACTTGCTTTTTTATTTCATTATTTAATGCTCAACATGTTTCGGATGTTAAAACATCCATCCTCAGGAGCTTGCGACTCATTTGTTGAGTTATTTCATGGGTTGTATTGCTCTGGTTCGATGTGTGTTGGTGTTACCTTGTGGTTTGGCTGGGGTGGTGTGGTAGTGCTTCAGCCTGCATCCGGATACCACACCACCCCAGCCAAACCACAACGTAACACCAACACACATCGAACCAGAGCAATGCAACCCATGAAATAACTCAACAAATAAGTCGCAAGCTCCTGAGGATGGATTTATTAACATCCGAAACATGTTGAGCATTAAATAATGAAATAAAAAAGCAAGTGACATCAAGTTGGTCTCTCTTTATTCAACTATCAAGATGTTGATGTACGTTCCAAAAAACATAAGATTGACTTTACTTGTTTCCGGCTCATTCAAACTTTTTTCTACGTGGGTTTATGCCTGCAGTCAAACACGCCTATATTTCAGATTTACCTAACGGACGGTGAATATTGATAAATACATAAACAGCCCCCATATAAGGTATTGGCTATAATGGATTCTGCAGTATATTACTTGCCTGCCGGAGAGCGGGGATAACTGATGATACGGATGCCAATATGCCGCACTTTATTGAAACAAAATGCAGGGTTGGCGAACAGCGGATGGCTAAACAACTGTGCTAAGTGCTGGAGAATACAATAACAGTGAGGTACTGCCGGAGAGTCCTGGGTTCGAACATCGCTGTATCTTGAGTTCAGCCCCTTTCCCACTTCACTCCTACAAAGCAGGTACACCAGCAAACCCAACTGGAAGAACAGCAAGTATTTTCATGAAGAATGTAGAAGCACGCAAGACCGTCTGCTCTACTGTACTGTCTAAAGTTCCAACTTCAATGAGAAAAGCGGAAACAATTTAGCATAACTGGTTTCTGTAATGGAAAAGGTGGTCGGACAATTAAGTTCGCGAACTCGCCACCGTGTGATTGCCGTGGCAGCACTGGACAAAAGCCTTAGTATGGTTTGATGACGTTGACATATCAGCGTTTCAAATCTGTGTGTTGTTGATCTATGGCAGTCTCTTTCTGGGTGGCATCTATTACTGTCTGCGTGTGTTTTGGTGTGCCGCCGCGAGAATGTTGGATCTTGAATTAGAGCAGCGAACAGACATTAAATTTCTTGTTAAACTTGGAAAGAGTGGAAACGAAATCAAAGGGATGTTAGTGCAATTGCTTTTTTCTCTTCCCGAAGATAAAGGAAATGCTGAAAGGAAGGCATTTTGATGATACTGATGACATCAGGAGTAATACAACGGCAGCTCTGAAGCATCGAGCAGCAGCGCCAAGCACTACACAGCAAGACTGCTACATGTGTGTATGCGAAATACCTTATTATTTTGGCGTCGAAGAGGAAATTCAGCAGTGCTTAATATTTCATGAAATGGTGGCGTACCTGATAACTTGATAGTCGCTCACCAGATCAAAAATATACGCCTCTTACGGAACCTGAATGTTCATATCGTGCTCACAAATTTCAGGCACTGGTAACGGATACAGACCTGCACACCGATTCGCTTTACTATCATCCTTACCTAGGTTCGGTGCCCTGTGCGCAGTCCCCTCTGCAGGCTTTAGGACTATAATTGACGTAACATAATACACACACACAGACAGACAGACAGACAGACACACACACACACACACATATATATAGTGCAGGTCCCAGTGCAGGTCTATGGCGTAGGTCTGTGGCCGCCCGCTTGCTGGGATTGCGGGTTCGAATCACACCCAGGACATGAATGTCTGTCCCTCGTTGTGAGTGTTGTGTGTTGTCAGGTAGAGGTCTCTGCGTCGGGCTGATCACTCGTCCGGAGGAGTCCTACCGAGTGTGGTGTGTCTGAGTGTGATCGTGAATCCTCGACAAAGAGGAGGCCTTGGCCCACTAGGGCTGTTGCGTCATGGTAAAAAAGATATATACAGTACCTCTCCCACAAGTACTAATTATTTTGCCCATATCAAAATCCTCGGTTCGGCCTACTGATAATTATCACCATCATGTCATCCTAATGCAGCCGTATCAGCTGCCTTCTCCACCTGCATGCACTTACGCAGTGCTTCACGACGACACATACAGATCTGGCTATTTGTTTCTTGTCTATAAAGCTCGATAAAGTGAGCGGCTGTTTCATAGCTTATTTAGTGATGTTCTATCAACTAGGGGTTAACTAGTTCCAGTGAGTGACGGTTAACAAATGACAGAAGATTGACAGATGAAGCAGGTCGGTGCAGATGCCATGAGAAGTTCTGGCATCCGAAGCCGTCGCTTTCCACGAGCAAAATAGCCTGTCGGTAGACGTCGAAGGCTAACATTCGTTTTCCAGTTGCAGATTAGTGAAGTTTATATATATGACCTCAAGCCTTCGTGAGCCGGGGGTATATGGAGGGAGACTGTGGATCGAATCCCGGTGGGAGGTGGGGGCGAATTTTCTGCACTGGTCCAAACCGGCCCCTGGGGTCCACACACTCAGCATCCCGTACAATGGGTGCCGGGATTATTTCGCGAGGGGTAGAGTGGTTGGGGGCTTTCATGGCGTTGACCACCCACTCCATCTAGAGCCGAGATTAAAGAAAGGGTACAGCCGTGCCTCTACTGACCCTCCGTGTCTTCATTTCAGGTCATAGGATTAGATTTACCGTCTATTGTAACCTCAAACTCTCTCCGCAGTATCTCCAATTTCTCCACTGGAAGGTTTTTTACTTTTTCGTACATCGCTTGAAGACAGCAACATGCAGCCTGCACTGCTTATTGGTGTCACTTCAATGCACTGGTGCCCGCCCCCTAATATTTTCCAACTAAATATCTGATCAATTTCTTGACTCTATGTGCGTCCAAAAACGTTCTAATCTGTTTTACGTTCTTTGAAAAAAAAAACAAATTTATAAAATTTCTATGCTGTGTGCGTGCGTTTGTGTGTGTGTGTGTGTGTGTTTTGTTTGTGTTTGTGTGTGTTTGTGTATGTGTATGTGTGTGTGGTGTGTGTGTTTGTGTGTGTATGTGTGTGTATGTGTGTGGTGTGTGTGTATGTATGTGTGTGTGTGTGTGTGTATGCGCGTGCTGTACTGTGTGCAGTTTTCCATTTTCATCTCTTGTAGCAGTTAATCGGTTTTCACTAACCATACTATCACAGTACACTTCTAGTTCCCTATAATTTTTTAATAACAACATGGCGGACACGCGAACATCTGAGGTGTGTTCCACTACTGCGGCACGTAACGTAAACGGCTGGCATTATTTAGGGTAACGAATTTTTTTAAAATACGCAACTACTATTAGGGTAATTCGTTCCCAGAAAATAAAACGACTAAATTTTGTTTGCGTGAAATGTATGTATAGCATGCTCTCCGTCTAAAGGGCAATAGCTTCCAAGTGTATCGGTGAATTCTGATAATAAAACAAACTAGATGCGCTAATTTCTCAAATTTATTTTTGGAATAAAACTTTACACGTTTCGGACAGTTCCTCTGTCCATCATCACGAGTTTTTCACTGTACACACAGCAATGATATATGTCATTGCTGTGTGTACAGTGAAGAACTCCTGATGATGGACAGAGGAACTGTCCGAAACATGTAAAGTTTTATTCCAAAAATAAATTTGAGAAATTAGTGCATCTAGTTGTTTTTATTATAAGAATTTATCACTATGCACGGCCACCTGAACGTCAAATTGTACCGAATTTATTCACATATAATACAACGGACCATTTGAAAGCGTTGTGATAAAAACTATGAAGACTCCTTATGACGGAACGTGTGTTTTACCGAAATATGCTGGAGAACTAATAACTAACGAACCGATAAAGCGTGTCACCAACACATGTTCTGCGTTATGCTGCACAGTCCAAATACTCTCATCAGCACTTCATCCTAAACACTGCAAACCTCATCTTAGAATGAGACACCCCGAGGAGCCCAATTTGAAGGAATTATAAATTTTCTGCATTACAGTATTCTGCTGTGGAATAGCAATCAATTCAATTCAGCGACGAGCTATGGACCAATCTTCTCCCTGCACCAAATGGTTTTGGTCAGCTTGGCGAAACACACATTCTAGTGGAGCTATCCAGTATTTTGAATGTATGAGAGGGAACATTAATATCGTGTTCCAATTTTCAAACCTCGAAAACAGATACACGAGCAGTCGGGCAGAGAGGGAGTACAGCTAATAGTTTCCGAACAAGTGGTTACAGTAGTAGTAGTCCCAGTGGTCGGATGCTACACTTGTGATGTACAATAACAGTATCGATATATCGATTGAATTTGGCAGTAGCACTGCACCATGACGGCTTTACATTCACTCAGGTGGCTGATGTAGAAGCCAATGGAAAAGGTCTGTAAACATGCGTAGTTAAATGACAAATGATGTCAAAGTAAGGTGTCTACCGGTTAAGTGACACAACAAAGCTGAAATCTCTGTAACTTGACGTCATTCACTGGACTACACTACTGTTATGTGCCAAACACACTTAGCAATGAAACTACTACGCCAAAGGGAATGGCATCGTATGCCTATCCGTACACGCCACGGAATATAAAACAAAAATCAGATATTTCTCATACATAATTTCTACTTGTAGAGTAAGGCAAAATATCGCAGGTTCTCTGAGCCATCATGTTTGCATTTTCTGTACTGGAGTCTCAGAACATTTCTAGCTACATAATTTGATCATCTAGCCCCACACAGAGCATCACGTGACTAGCTAAAACCGTTCGGTGTTAAGTGCTAAGCACGTAGAAAATTAGATACAATTATCGGGTTCTCGTCGTGTTGTATGACAGATATCAAGAAGGGCAGCACATATTTTCCAAAAATCTAATGGCCACCACAGAATTCTAGTCGCCAAAATGGTGAAACGAAACGGGCACCATGCTAAGGATCCACAAATATGACGCGCCACTTAAAAAAAAAATTTAGACGCTCTGGAAATTTGAGGCACCATATTTCGTATATCGGATTTGGGATTCATGGTGATGAACGTTCATAATATTTACTTCTGTGTTATGACACCATGAGAAATCGTGACTTATTGTCATACGCTATACTTTCGTACAATATCTGGAATTTCCAGAGCGCTGGATATTCTTACTGCAGCATTCTACCGCGAGGACAAGAATGTGTGGAGCCATACTTCTAATCCCCACATACGCCTTCATGGCGTAGACAGGGACAAATTTATTTTATGCGCAGCCAAAACACAGCAACATAGGGAGTTGTATTTTTTGTTGAGAAATCAATATGGATATGGCAAGACGGTATTAGAATAGACCTGCAAAACATGGGACAAGAGAGTGTGGGCTAGGGTCATTCGGTACATATGTAGTTCAACGTTGAATTTCATATTGTAAAAATGGTTTGAAATTTGAATGAAGGCATCATGAAGTGCTTGGATACATATGATATTAATAGTGTACGTCAGCACAGCTGTGTTTATTATATAAAGTAATTACATAGGCTACATGTTTCGACTATTGAACAGTTATCTTCAGGCCTATTCTTTACAGGTTAAGTCACAGAATGCTGTGCACACATCGGGATCCCAGTGTGTTTACATTAGTGAAATACTTAAGCCAGTTAATATGTCTAGAACAGTAAACGTGCGAAATATGCATTTTAAATTTCTTGACTATCTCAGCACTTGCGGTCTACCAAGAAGCACTCTGCACAATTAAGTCACAAACACGCAGAATATAAAACACACGACACACGGTGTTTGTTTATACTGGAGGTCTGACTGACAAAACAGCAGGTGACTTTTGATCAGGGGATTTCATGTTTCTGAACCACAACTTCAAGTGATATTCCACGTCATGACTGAAATACGTACGAATGAATTACAAAGTGCTCTGTTTGCGGCAAGATGTTCCAGGTGCTAGCAGTAAGGGCCCCAATCCCTCCCCAACCGAAAGTGTCACGAATTATTAATTCAGTTACCTTATCTTATAATTTATATGAAATTACTTTCTCCCTTCGTGTTTGTTTACATCCTCTCCCCCCGGCACTGCCCCATAGAACACATGTTCCGATAAAAGCATGAGGGTCGGTGCCCTTGCAAGCCCCATCTCATTCCTATCCCGATACAACTACTGGGTCCACACGAATGGCACACGGCTATCGATTGCATGCAGTGTGCCTAGACGGCATGTTTAACATAGGAACGCAGTTAGCAGGGCAGCGTCCTGTCTTCCAGTCACCGCCATGCAGCATCAAAATTTTGTAAAATATCAGCATGACACGTAGACATTTTCAAAACCTCACGACATGTAATTCTTATAACAGCCTGGTGGCAACGACGACACAACTCGGTTAATAACCACGCTTACACAAAATAAGCGTGCTGAGCTACAAATCGGAAGGTTGTTGGTTCGATCCCAGTTGGTGTCATTAAAATTTTTTATTGACATAAAATTCTTTCGATCGCACTATGGCTCAGCCTCTAACAGAAATGAGAACCAGGAGCATTTCCTTTGGGTAAAGGCGGCCGGTGCGTAAGGCTGACAACCTTACCAATATCCCGTGCCGTTGTCACGAAATCTGGGAACCTTAACTTCCTGGAACCCTCTGGCCCCCTCCGGGCTTGTAACTGGACTGCTTTATCTCCACACAAAATAAGCAGATAATTCAAGCATGTGCCTGACAATATAAAAACAAATACATGGTTGGACGCTGCAATACATAGTCATTTCTCTATACTTACATACATTTATGTGAGGGATGTGTTCCTGAATATCTCGCGTAATTCGAGACTCATTTTCCCATAGAAATAAATGTAAAGTAGGCGAATGCGTTCTCGGACCACAAAAGTCTATAATGTTGTAACATAATTTCGTTTCTAAACGTGCTTCATAAACGCACAATATAAGTAAATAATATAGGCTACATTAAATACTTACTTACTTAAGCCATGGTGCAGAGTCCTTCTTGAGAAGCTAACTGATTTGCAGCTAGTCAAGAAATTCCCCGCATTTCACGGAACCCGAAGGTTCATTACCGCACTCACAAGCGTCCGCCACCTGTCTCTATCC
>Ga0131853_10015589_pt1 | contig 13891 bp, 16 predicted proteins | sample TergutLab28metaG_FD_92764 | JGI IMG/M metagenome (GOLD analysis project Ga0131853, IMG submission 92764) | Labiotermes labralis P1 segment gut microbial communities from Petit-Saut dam, French Guiana - Lab288 P1 (version 2) (version 2) | ecosystem: Host-associated > Arthropoda: Insects >... | reverse complement strand
GTCTTGTTCATTTGTGAATAATTTGTTAAACTCGAATAAGGTCATACTACCTCCTAAATTGCATAAGTAGTATAACCTATATTTTATTACTTGTCAAGGGATACTTCCGTAATTTTTTAATTCCTGTTGGACAGCAATTAAACTTTTATTCATTTTATTAATCTCGAAGGTGCTAACAAAATTTCTTACCTTACTGCGGTAAAGGAGGATTTTAGTAATTAAAATAATAAGGAATATATTACTAAGTTGTGTTTGCAAAGGAAAAATATCTACCATAACTGGGTCTTGTAAAGAAAGAGCGATAAAGGTCGCCACAAAATATAAAAATGCCAGCGATATAAATATTTTGGGCCTAAAATCTGGTACAAGACATAAGAAAAAGAATTTATAAAAATATATATAAACTATTAAATTTGCCTCTCCTAAAAAATTGGCCGAAAACTCAATTAAAAGATAGCCGCTGGCTATAAACAAATAACAAAAATAATGCAAAATTTTATTTTTCTTACTAAAAATAATAAGAGCCAAATTAAAGATAATAATAGCTATTAATTCACTATAATGAAACGAACTATCAATAGGGGAATCGCTTAAAATATACACTATAGGGTTAAGGATTAAAGCGGCTAACCAAATGAACGACAATATTTTTACTCTAAGTATATTATTGCTTAATTGAAGATTGCTAAATTGCTCTTGATATTCGGCAGGAATGGGCGGTATAATACGATTAATTAAAGCTTTTATTTTCATTTTATTGTTATAACATATAATTTATCTTTTGGCTAGCTTAGTATTATTTTTAACTAAGTAAGTTTGCCCAGCGTATACCCCCAATCGTGCTCTTTTATTACGATAAAACCCATTTTTTTATAAAATTGCAGCGCACTTGGGTTAGTAAAACGTATATTAAGATGTAAACCCGCTATATTTTGTTCCTTTAGTTCCTTAAACAAACTCTCTATTAATTTGCTGCCGGCTCCTTGTCCCTGAATAACCGGCAATAAATTAATATGCAAATGTGCCGGATAATTTGTATACCACTCTAAACCGTTATAAAACTCTTGATAACCCCTATCATGTAAAATATTAATAATCTTTGTCTGCTTCTCGCTAAAAAATGGCTCATTTTGGGGAAATTGTTTTCTTAAAGGTGCCAGCCAATGCTCTTCTAGCCATTCTTTATAAGTAATTGTCTCGGGTACCGCCACTACATAACCTTGCGGAATATTTTCGTACTCCGTTACAAAACAGATAGCTTTAGGGTAAACTACATAAGGAGCAACGTAATATTGGCCTACCAAATAAGGGTCGCTAAATAATTTAGTGGCATCTTTGCCTTCGTTTGCTGTTTTTAAGCAGACTTCATACAAATAAGGTAAATCGGATAAAAACGCTCTTCTAATAGTAATATTATGCATATTTTTGCTCTCCATTTAATTAATTATAGCATATTTTTGCCAAAGTTAGCCACCGCTTAAGCTTGCAAGTTGTAGCATAATCGTCTATAATCAGCGTATGGCTAAGGCTAACAACTATCTTTCTACCGCCTTTTTAAAACATCTTACCTTTAAAGCTTACGATGAAGAAAGCATAGACGAAGCTATAGCCCTTAATGAAAAGCTGGCTTATTTAGAAGACGACGCCGAAACTTACTTCGATTTTGCCCTAACTTGCCGCGATTACGGCGACATCAAGCGGGCTAAAGAGGCCCTAGAGGCCGCCTTAAAGTTAGACAACGATAACATAGATTACCTGCAAGAATATGCTTTAGCGCTTTACGATGCAGCCGCTTATCACGAAGCGCTGGCTGTACTTAACCGTTTAGTTAAAGTAAGTAATTTAGCGCCTTGGTGGTTAATATCTATGCTTTACAGCGAGCTAAACCAATACGATACCGCTCTTTTTTATGCCAGCAAAGCGGTAACCGAACAAGGCGCCGCCCACGATTATGAAGCCAGAGCCATTGCCTATGGCCACTTAAAGCAAACAGAAAAAGCTTTAGCCGATTTTTTTACCGCTATTAATCTTACCGATGAAAACAGTGAACTTTGGAACAACTTAGCCCTTTTTTACGAAGAGCAACACCTTTTTAACGAGGCCTTGCACGCTTATACGCGGGCCGTTACTTTACCTTATGCCAGTAACTTTGCCTATTTTAATAAAGCTAAATTAGAGCTAAGTTTAGGTATGGTAAACGAAGCTTTATACGATATTAACGAAGCCATTAAAATAGCCCCTTACGATGCCGAAAGTTATAACCTAAAAGGTGGCATTCTTTCTGTTAAAGAAGATTACGCAGAAGCCCTTAAAGCTTGCGAAACAGCTATTGCCCTTAACGATAGCATACACTTACAAATTAATTATGCCTTTACCCTAGAAGAAGCCGGCCTAACAAAACAAGCCTTTGCTAAATGCCACGAACTTTGTCAAAGAACCACCCGTGAAGACGAGCTGCAATTAATAATTGTTTTACTGATAAGGCTTAGCCACTATAAAGAAGCTAAAAAACAAGCCGAAAAGCTGCTTGAAAAATATACAATAGTACAATAATTTAAAGTAACTTAATATTATAGCGCTATTGACAATTAATAAACTATCTATTATAGTAACTACTAAGCGCTCGTAGCTCAGCTGGATAGAGTACCGGACTTCGAATCCGTGGGTCGTGTGTTCGAATCGCACCGGGCGCGTTTACTAATTATTACTTTCCCTCATAGGCACAGCTAATATTGTTGTGCCAAATCATTTATAAGCTGGGTAATAGCCGCAGTACGTTGATAAACGGCGCCGGCTAGCCCTTCGTGGGCAGTATGGCTATACAAATGGCTAAAATCTTCGTAACTGGCGCTTACCTTAGCCTCATAAAAGATATGGTTAAATAAAGCCCTATCTACGTAAAGCCTATCGGCTAAGGTATCCAGTAAATTTTGTCCGGCTTCTAGACCGCTGTACCTAATAGCCGTTAAATGACTATCGATACCGGCTAACAAATTATCAATCTCTAAATCTCTGACAATCCGAGTACCGGCCTCCGCCGTGTGGCTACCCTCAGTTTGGATTTGGGGCTGTGCTTGCGTGCGTTGCTGCCCAAGCCTGTTTCTAAAACCTTCGGCAATACTCATCACAAAAGGATCGGGCTGCTCGCTGTTATACAAATTGCGCCTTCTGGCGCTATTTAAAGATGTTATTAATAATAAAATAACTAATACTACAGCCGCTGCCGCTATTATTGCTACCCTTACAAGTTTAGTCATAGTTTATCTCTCCTCCCTCTTTAGCTAAAACCGCTAAAACCAACTGATAATCATTTTGCTCTATCAATAAAAAACAGTCATTAAAAGCTATATGTAAGATAAATTTAACCCCAATAACCTTTAAGCAGTTGCTTATAGTTTTTAAATTAAAAACTGTACCTTCTTGACCGGTAGTAATTTTTAATAATTTTAAATGGCCGTATCTCTCAAAGTTACTAGCAAAACAAATATTAGGAGCAATAATCATTAATTTACCTTCGTTTTGCGTAATTAAATAAAAATTGCTGGCCGGCAGCCTTACTTTGCTTAGTAAATTGTTATTTATCTTAACTAATGCATAATCCTCTTTAAAAGCCGTAATAGTTAAGCCGACTAACGGCTTTTTAACTTTAAAAATTATCGGCAAACCGGCTAAAAGAACAACAAATAAAGGTAAATTATAAAAAAAACCTAAATTACTAAAGATAACCGTTAAGCCATTAAGCGCAATAAAAATTAAAGTATTAAGTACTATAAGAAACAAAAAACCCTTAAAAAATACCTTGCTAACCTTGTGGTTATCATTAAAGCTGCCTATAGCAACAAAAATAAAGATAAAGACAAAAAAAGGCAAGAATATCCACTTAATTAAATTATTTACAGTGTAAATAATTAACAAAAAGTAAAATATCCTTACAACAACAAACGCAAGAGCCAGCCCGGTTATAAATAAAAAAGCATAAATTAAGGCTTTATTTTTTTTAATATTATCTTACCTCTAAAATGATTAAGCTTTAACCGCCGATAACCTTAACCCTAGTTGGTAAGCTTTTTCTAAATCCAGCGGAAACTGCTCGGCGCGCACTTTAGCTTTATGCTCTTCTTTAAAAACGGTTACCACATACCGGTTATAATCGTTAAATTGGTAGGTATCGTTTACCGCTAAGCTTTCGCAGTGGCCAAGTAAGCGCTTAATATCATTTTCGGCAAATTTTAAACCTTGTAAATAACCGGCTTCTTGCATAAACTCTTGGTTTACATTCATACTGTAGATAAAACCTACTTGTATCTTTTTCGTCAGTAAGCTGCTATAATTTTCGTTATAAATGAGTACCGAAAAAAGTAGGCGCTCCAAAAATGAGCGCATTTCCCCCGTAACCTGCTCAAAGTAGATGGGCGAGCCTAACAATAATACATCGGCAGCTAAGGCTTTTTCCAACACCGGCAAAAGCTCGTCTTTGTAACCACATTTGCCGTAGCTGGGGCCATCTTTTAACTTACAGGCAAAGCAGCTGGTACAACCTTTATAGGTTAAATCGTACAAATGAATGGTCTCTGCTTCGTGCCGGCCGTTCGCTGTAGCACCTTCTATAGCCTTGTTTAATAATTTAACAGTGTTATTATTTTTACGCGGACTACCGTTAATGGCGAGTATTTTCATAAATTTACCTCTTTCTTGTTTAGTTTAACATAAAGAGGCATATCCTGTAAAGTATTAACAGGATATACTGTATATTAACATAATTTAAAAAAAATTAATAAAAAAATTGACTGCACAAAAAGATACACTTTCGTGTTTTTGGTGTGTTTTGTGGTTATACTTTTTCTTTTATAGAAGTATTTTGGTTTATATCGGCTCGTTTTTTGTCAATAAAGTAAAAGAGACAACCCAGTAAAAGCGTAAAGATGGCTATAAAAGCAATATAAAGAGTAACTACAGCCAAACCTAACTCCTCAACATTAAAGAAAAAGTATGGATAACGGCCGGCTCCGCCGCCAAGACGCGGATACAAAAAACCTAAAGCTGTAACGCTATAAGTTAAAACAACATAAGCTACGGGAATAAGTACAGCGTAACCAATATCTTTTCGCTTAACTTTACCCGGCGTTGAAAACAGTAAATAATCAATTAAAAAAAGCAAGGGAGTTGTACCGTGTGTAGTTAAATTAACAAAAGTTAATAAATTATCATTGCTAGCAGGCGCCATAATAACCCAATAGGCTATGCCCATCATCACGACAGGCACGGCAAATATCATATTTAAGCGTGGGTAGTAACCGGCCGGTCCGCTTCTGCCATCACGGTGTAAACTTTGTACGGTACGTTTAATAAAGATAGCCCAAAGTACGGCCGCCATCGTGTTAGTTATCATCGTATAATACAAAAACATACCTAATTGGATATTATTACTGAAAAAACCTACCGTATATAAAATACCAGCTATGGCTAATAAAAAGGCAAAAATTCTAAACCATAAAATAAATCTTCTGTCTTTAAACATAAAAAAGCTCTCCCTAAAATAATGTGGTGTTACAGTTGTAACTTATTTAAAACTACTCTATACTATCTTTACCTTCAAGGTCAATCTAAAAAAGAGCAAAGGTTACATTAAAGCTATCCTTGTAACCATAAGGAGTTTATGATGGCAGCTACCGCCGGCGCAAAAATTTTAAAACAAGATACTAAAGAATACTTAACTACCGCCCTTTTAATGTTATTAAAAACAGAAAAATTATCTAATATAACTATATCTTTACTGTGCAGCAAGGCTGGAGTTAGTCGTATGGCTTTTTACCGCAACTTTGCCGCTTTAGAGCAAATTTTATGGGAATATTATAAGGAAAAATTACAGCTTTCCTTTGAAAGACGGCACGATATAAACTTTCAGTTTAATTTTTTTGAGCAATTTGGTGAAGAGCTTATGCTTGCCGAACGTGGCGGCTACGAGCCTATTATTAGAGCTATTTTTATAGAGCAAGTTATTTTATTATATGGAGAAGAAGATTACTCTACCGTCTTTATAGCCGCCGGCGCTTATGCCGTATGGCGCAAGTGGCTGTTAGAGGGTAAGTCGCTGCCTTTAGAAGAAGTACAGCAAATTTTAGCTAAGTTTCATGAAGTGGCTTTAAAGAAATAAAAATAAATGTTACTGCTTATGCTTTATCTTGATGATTGCCTAATTCACTTTTCTCTATGTCAATAATTTTTTCAAGCTCTATAATAACTTTTGTCGCAAGGTTTTTAGCGGTGTCTAATAAAATTTTTTTTCCTTAATTCCGGCAATCGTCTTCATAATTTTACTTACTCTACTTCACTCTTTTTGGCGGCTATATTTAAGCTTATAAGCATCATTATCTCCTCATTTAAAAAGGTTGCCGCTTGCAATCACAAACAGCAACCTTTTTAATTCTTAACTCTTCACTATTATCTTATCTAAGCCCGGTTTTTTGGCTAAATCTTTTGGCAAAGCCTCTTCGCGCGCTTTATTTACATAAGCCTTATCCTCAAAGATATACTTATAGTTGGTATGTTCTTTGTAACTACCATTAGCTAGAGCAAAGGTGTCTTCGGTCATTACCAGCTCTTCATCGGTGGGAATAACATATACTTTAATCGGGCTGTTATCGGCGCTAATACAGCTTTCGGCATTGCGGGTCATTGCTAAGGCATTTTTAGCCTCATCAATAATAATACCCATCGCCTTTAAAGGAGCCAGAGTTTTTAGCCTGATGGCACTGCCAAATTCACCCACACCAGCGGTAAAAACAATGGCGTCAACTTTACCTTCCAGCACTGCAAGGTAGCTGCCAATGTACTTGCGCAGGCGGTAGCACTCCATATCTTGGGCTAAAATACAGGCCTTATCACCTTTTTCTACACCGTGCTCCACATCACGTCTATCGGTAAATTTACCGGTTATACCTAGTAAACCACTCTTTTTATTAATAGCATTATCCAGCTCGGCTAAAGTTAAACCTTCTTTGTTACCAATATAATTTAAGATGGAGGGGTCAAAGTCGCCGCTGCGGCTGCCCATCACTAGGCCCTCAAGCGGGGTCATACCCATACTGGTATCCACACTCACGCCACCCTTAACGGCACAAATACTGGCACCATTCCCAATGTGGCAGATAATCACATTGGTATCTTTATTGGCTTTACCCAGCAGCACGGCGGCACGCTTGGCGGTGTATAAAAAGCTGGTGCCATGAAAACCATAACGGCGCACATTGTGTTTACTGTACCACTCATTTGGTAAGGCATAGGTAAAGGCCGTTTCGTCCATCGTTTGGTGCCAAGCGGTATCTAAAATAGCGCAGTGCGGCACCGTTGGTAACACCAACATGGCGCTTTTAATGCCCATAATATTGGCCGGGTTATGCAACGGGGCGAGCGGCGATACCTTTTCAAATTGCTTTAAAGTATCTTCGTTAATGATAACCGATTTAGTAAAAACATCGCCGCCATGCACTACGCGGTGGCCAACGGCCTTTACTTCGTCTATACTTTTGATACAACCGTACTCACTGTCTATCAACATTTCCAGCACCCAAGCGATGGCCTCGTTGTGGCTGGGGCAAGGCCGTTTACCTTTATGCTCTTCTTTACCGGTAGCTTGGTGCTCAAGGTCGCTTAAATCTTGACCTACACGCTCGATAACTCCTTTGCCCAGCACATTTTTGTTAGCCCAATCGTAAACCTGATATTTAACTGACGAGCTACCGCAATTTAATGTTAAAATAACCATATTATCTCCTTTACTTTAGCTTTTTAAGCCAAGATGTATAATTACTTTAGTTATTTTAACATAAATAATGGGGATAGGCAAGAGAAAATTTAAACCACAAACCACCTAAACAGCCCCGCCTCTCTAATCGGCCTAAACTCAAAAATGATGGTGCCTGTCTCCGAGCCCTCAACGGTGTTTACCTCTAAAATGACTTCAATGGTAATTCTTTCTGCTCTAAAATTAAAGATACGGCCTGTATCAAAAATTACCTTTACAGGCTTTCCATCTCTCTCCGTATAATCAAAAAACCCGATGGTTACGGGCAAACTATCTGCCGCTAAAGCCGAAAAATCGCCCCCTCTCTGCGATTGTATATGCATACCCTTTATGGTAAAAGTGGTATGTCTATCTGCAAAACCAAAACCAGCCAAAGTTATACCGTACGGAGCCCTTATATTATGGTTCACTAACTCTGGTATTCCCTCCGGGGTGATACGTGCCCGAAAAAAAGCTCCATTAAGATAATATCTTTCCATAAGCACGGCATCTCTATGTTCCAACCGTCTTAAAAATGTGTTTTGAACATGGCCAATATCTGAGACCGAGCCTGTTTCTTGATACAAGATAAACCTTATTTCATTGGCAGAATCCCACCTACTGGGTTCTTCCCTCAACGGGCCATGCGCCAAATGTTCATCTACAAAATGGAGTGAATTATAAGGCATAGGATAACAAGAAGATAAAAGTAACACCATTATAGTGATAAAAAATAAGCCGTAATTTTTTTGCTTCATCAATTTCTCCTTAAAATAGCTTTAATAGTTATAAATATTCTTTTTATAAGCGGCACTAAAATGATGGCTATTATACCGGCCGAAATAAAAACCACAATCACGTTACCGTACTGCCGATAATTTAAACCGGCTAATGTTTTAATAATAAATACAGCTAAGATAATTAAAATAATCCCAAGCCAATAAATTGCATTTATTTTACTAACTATCTTAAATTTTGGCAGCTTTAAAATTAATAAAAAAAGTATAAGCATTCCCATAAGCCCGCCGGAATATTGAAGTATTTTATAAACCGGTAATGTTATACCAACAATGGATATAAAAGACTGCAAAAAACTTATTCTTTCTACAAAAAAGCCGCTAATATGAGTAAAATTATCCCACAAAATATGTGAGGTCGCTCCTATTAACAACGAGGTTACAACTATTACAGGTGTTTTTATAAAGTAATTATTAAAATTAAAGGTATTATAAATGGTCAATCTACTTCTTAAAAGAGGTAAATTAGCAAATAAATCGTTCCTTATAATGTTATGAAAGATAAAACAAAAGGCCAGCCCAACAGGTAAGTTAAAGGTAAAAAGCCCCAGCAAACTATGGCTATAGGCGCTGCGTAATTGCATACGCATAAAGTACTCAAAATCGGGCATTAAGCTGCCTATTACCAAAGCTGTAAGCGAAAAATAGTTAGGGAAATATTTTTTAAAAGGTAAAATGATAATCGGGTGAGCAAAAGTAAAAGGCATAATTGTTTTATTGCCTCCTGTTAAGCTCTTCTAATAACCTAATAAAATGATTTTGTGCAGAGCTACCCTCCGGAAAAGCTTGTATTAATGATTGCAAATATTCATATGCAGTTAGATTATAGCTGGCAATGACAACTCCCTCTCTAACCTCTAAAACAAGATAATTTTGATAAATCGGCATAAAGCCCGAGTTTACTCCCGTTGCCTCACCATTAATTAAGTTTATCTTGCCGGTAAAGAAAGCCATCTTCATACCCAGCCAAAGATAATCATTTAAAAAATTTTCATCTATATCAATTAAAATAAGTTCGTTATTAATTACCTCGAAAGTAGCTATATAACCCCGCGTTAAAGCCGAAATCCAGTGCGTAATTTCCGGTCTTCTCTCAGGATAAGTTTCAAAATATATCTCTAAAGGGAAAGAGAGTGTATTATATTGCCTATCATTAAAAATAACCCTATCCGACACTTGCCTAGAGGCAAAAAGTGGAACTGTTAATAATAAAAATCCTAGCAAAAATATTTTTTTCATTTTTATACCTCTATTCTCATATTAAATTTTAATTATTTCTTACCGCCGGGTTTTTTCTTGCCGGCGGCAGATTGACAATACTTTATAATATTGCGAAAAATTAATCAATATAGTGTTAAAAATACCCCGAGCCCTCTTTAAGAAATTGGCATTTTATGTTATAGTTAGCTGGCAAAAATAAAATTAAAGGTGATAAAAATGACCGATAAAGATTTAAATGCTATAATCCGCCGTGTGCCTAACTACCCTAAAAAAGGCATTGTTTTTTATGATATAACCTCGCTGCTGGCTAATGCCGAAGCTTTTAGTTATGTTATTGACCGCATGATAGAAATTTACAAAGATAAAGGTATAGAAGCCATCGCAGGCGCCGATGCGCGCGGCTTTCTCTTTGCCGCCCCGCTGGCTTACAAGATGAAGCTACCGTTTATTCCTATCCGCAAAGCCGGTAAATTGCCCGGCGTAACTCTTAAAGCCAGTTACACCCTAGAGTACGGCAAAGGCGAAGTTGAAGTACACGCCGACGATGTACCTAAAGGTAAGAATATTTTAATGGTTGATGACCTACTCGCTACCGGTGGCACCTTGCGTACCAGCGTAGAGTTACTAGAGCGCGGCGGGGCCGTTGTTAAAGAGGTTTTTGCTTTAATCGGCCTTACTTTTTTACCTTACAAAGAACGGTTAAAGGGTTACAATGTAACTACTTTAATAGATTTTGATAATGAAAAGATAAAATAATCTAATTTTTACAAGGCAAGTTAAAGTTACTTGCCTTATTTGTTTATCTTGCTCTTAACCTAAAACTAAGAAAGTAAATTACATTTTCTTCGGTATTTACTAAATATGTAAAAGGCCTGTCAAAAAAATAAAAATCTATTTTATTCTCGTCAAACCCCACCCTTTGCATACGCCGGCCAGCCCAAACATTTACATCAATATAATTATAACGATTAAACGGCTCTATATCTAAATCAAAATGAGTGAAAAAGTTATCGGCATAACTAAATCTGCCCCATACACTATTATTATCAATATCGTACAAATTAATTACATCAAAGATATAACTTTCTAACGAAACACCGCCATTAAGTGTAGGGTGCAATAAATGAGGTAATCCATCTTGGGCATTGCTTTCGGTATCTAGAATAGCTTGCCAGTTGGCGTAACGATGTTCTATAGTTTCAAATTCATTTAAAATTTCAGATAACCACTCGCAACTACTTAAAAAAAGCAAGCTAAATATTAGTAAGCATAATAATTTCTTCAATTTATATTCTTCACCTGTTTACTACATTGCTTAGTCCATTAAACTCTTTTATCGCTCCCGATACCTCACCGCTTAATTTTAAAACGGCGGCCACATTAATAACTGCTGCCGGTACAATAAAAAAATCGATTAAAGCCCAAATTATATCTATCTTAACGTTAGCGCCGATAAAAGTGGCCATAATGGCTGTAGCAGCAAAAATAAATATGCCTTTATTGCCAAAAACCATACGCACGTTTTGCGCCCCGTAAAAATAAATGGCTATCATCGTGGTAAAACCAAAAAAGAACATCGCTACAGCAATAAAAATATTACCAAAATAGCTAAAATGCCGGTTAAAAATAAGCTGGATAAGACCGCTGCCGGCCAGTTGGTTAGGAATATGAGAAGTATCGGATAAAATATACACCATCGTTTGTAACACACCGCTGCTTAAAATGGCCAGCCCCGTTAAAGTTACCACTAAAAACACGCTAAAAACACCAATCATCGCCACCATACCTTGCTCGCAAGGGTGGTTAACCCGCGCCACCGCATGGGCGTGCGGTGCACTGCCGGTGCCGGCCTCGTTGGCGAGCATTCCGCGCATAAAGCCCCAACGAATGGCCTGCACAATACCAATACCTAGTCCGCCGCCTAAAACGGCTTGCGGATTAAACGCCCCTATAAAAACGCCGACAATAACGTTTGGTAAATTAGTTATGTTCATAAAAATAATAACTAAGGCGGCAATTAAATAAGTTACCGCTAAAATAGGCATTACTTTTTCGGCGAAGCTGGCAATACGTTTAGTCCCGCCGGCAAAGATAAAAGCGCAAAAAACGGCTAATAATAAACCGCTCACTATCATTGCTAACCTTTGATTATCAGCCAAAAAAGCCGCCGGCAAAACATTAACCATAGAAGTAGCGATGGCGTTAGCCTGAAACAGCATCATTACGAGGCCAAAAAGTAAAATGATGGCCAGCGAAAACCAAGTAGCCAAAAACACCCCTAACTTGCCCTTAAAAGCCTCTCTTATGTAATAAGCGGGGCCGCCAAGAGTAACGCCATCTTTTACTACTTTATATTTTTGTGCCAGTACTACTTCGGTATAGATGGTAGCCATACCTAAAAAAGACGACACCCACATCCAAAAAAGGCCGCCCGGCCCGCCCAGCATTAAGGCCGCCGCCGTGCCAACTAAGTTACCGGTACCCATCTGCGAAGAAACGGCGGTAGCAAGGCTTTGAAAGCTGCTCATACCTTTGTTGTCTGCTTTTTTACCGGCTAAACTAAAGCCGCCAAAGGTTTTTTTAAAGGCCCGTTTAAATTGTTTAATTTGCACAAAACGCAATCTAATGGTTAAAAAAATACCCGTGCCAACTAAAGTTACTACCAGCACAGGTGTTAAAAAACTCGAATTTATGCTATTTAAAACCGAAGTCAAAAACTCCATCATCACTCCTAATTTCATTAATTAATGAAAGAACGGAAGAGGCAGGAGTCGAACCTGCCAATGCTATTAAGCATTCATCGCTTTTGAAGAGCGTGAAGACCACCGGGCCATATCTGCTTCCCTAAATATTATACTCGTAATAACTTATTTGTCAAGCAGGCTTTATCAATTATTAATTATAAAAAACCTGCTTCTTTTAATAACCCGCTAGCTTTTGGGCCGTTATTAGCGCTTACCAAAATAATCGGCCCGGTGCAGCCCATACCGGTTTCGGCATAAATACCGGCAGTCATTACGGCCGTGGCCGCGTCCTCCAGCTCCATCACTTCCACACCGGGTATCTCAAAAGTTACTACCTCTTTAGCCGGCTTATTTGATGAGACATTTATTGCCGTTTCTTTTTGTTCTTTATTATTTAAAGTGTCAAAAATTTCCTCGAACCTGCACTTTTTAAGGAGTAATTCTTCGTCTTTGATTATCTTAGCTAAATTATTTTTAGCGCAATTATAAGCATAAGCTACCGCTCCGGCAATCACATTAGCGCCGCTGGCCCGTGAAACAATAAAAACGGGCAGGTTAAAGCCAAAACCAATGCCCGGCCCATAACCATAGCCGCTAACCTCATAACCGCCGCCGCTGTTAAACGAGGCAAACATTTTCATTAAGACATTACCGGTGAGCGAATCACACACCACTACATCGGCAGCGGCGTTTATTAAATCGTTCCCGCGCAATAAACTGCCGCCATCGGCACGGCCCGATTCACCAAAGTTAATGGGATAACCATTTTTAACCAACTCTTCTAAAGCTCGCTGAGCATTACGCGCATTGTCAATATTTAATAGGCCAATACTTGGGTTGGTTAACCCGCCGGCTTTAGCGGCGATAATACCATAAAGGGCATTTTTAAAGATAGCCGCACTGCGATTAGTAGCCGAAGTACCGGTAGTACAAGCAATAAAAAACTCGCGGCCGTTAGCCGGCGCAATCACCTTACCTACCGTGGATACCCCGATGGGAAAGTTGTAATGCATAGTAACCACACCGTCCAGCTCGCCTTTTTTGAGGGCCTCCTCCATTATTTTATGGGCGGTATCGGCACTGGCAGCCTCTATTAAGGGTAAGCTTGATGAACTTTTGGGGCCAATCAGCATCACCTCTACCCCGTCATTACGACCGGCCGCTAGCTCGGCCCCGCGTATCACTTCGGCCTCGCCTAACTCACTGCCTAAAGTTACCACACCTATGCGTATCTTTTTCCCTCGCCCATTATTATATTGGCCGGTTTCGAGGGTGGCAGCCAAATCGAAGAAGGTGCTTTTTATACTCTCTTTTACTTTATTATCCATAAATTCAACCACCCTCCT
>Ga0131853_10015587_pt1 | contig 13892 bp, 8 predicted proteins | sample TergutLab28metaG_FD_92764 | JGI IMG/M metagenome (GOLD analysis project Ga0131853, IMG submission 92764) | Labiotermes labralis P1 segment gut microbial communities from Petit-Saut dam, French Guiana - Lab288 P1 (version 2) (version 2) | ecosystem: Host-associated > Arthropoda: Insects >... | reverse complement strand
CACCACACACACACCCACACCCACACACACACCATACACACACACACACACACACCCACACCCACACACACACCACACACACACACACACACACACCACACACACACACACACACACACACACCACACATTTGATGAAGCGGTTTTAAGTCCGCTGGGATATGATGCTGTGTCATAAGGTGTAAGGTTCCTGACACGGAAGACTCTTGAATTTCTTGACCGTTGAATGTGAAGGCAGTCAGTTTCTTCGAAATATTCGGAAGCACACACCCAACGACAGCGTCATATCCTGAAGCACACACCCAGTGACAGCATCATATCCCAGAGGACTTGAATCCTCAGCAACATCGCTGTGAGAACTTCGAATCTTCTGCACTTTATGAAGTTAACTAATCAGAATTTGTGCTGTTCTTTGTATGAACAAAGTTGTGTACGGTCTCACAGCATATGTTGTTCCGACAGTTACGGCAACTTGTGGTGCTGACATCACCAACAACATAACCTACTTTGTCAGTCCAATGTTCCCTGCCTTGTCACGTGGCATGGCTGCCTGCAGTGTTAAGATCCGAAAGGTGGACCCTAGCATCAGCCAGCTGCGACTGGACTTCATACACTTCAATCTGGTATGTAGCGTAATGTCAGAACACAAAGCAGAGCTTAGAACTTGTCTTTATTGATGTGTCTAGCAATTATGTCTGTGTTACAGGGTCAGCCAAACAGACGGACTGGTGTGTGTGATTCAGATGTGTTCATCATGCATGGTCCAGCTTCTGAGGAAGTCAAATTGTGTGGGCAAAACAGTGGACAACATGGTGCGTAGATTGTACTGAGGAGACTGTTGTGTAGCGTATCATTTTATAAGGCTGTTAGTTAATGATCCTGTCAGTTGCTAAGGTTATATTGAGTTTGAAGCACTGGTGGCATGACACTGACAGGAACAATGAAGTATTCAGAGAATAGCCTATTCCATTAACACTCTGTGCATCCCTTGTCCCACCTTGACTGGCCTGGAATTGAACCTCAGCCTTCATTGTGAGAGGCTGGTGACTTACCGTATGTTATGTAATGTCCCTGTAACATGTTGCTGTGTACATGTGGTGGCATATGAATCTGTGGACATTCATATGGTAGTTACAGTCATTGCCTGTTTGATCACATTGCGATGTGGTCAGATTGCAAAGCTTGTGCTTAGGTTAGGAATGAGTGGAGCTATACTGCCACTCCCCCCATATGCTTTCATGGCATCTCAGGTCCAGCTTCACCTTTAAGTGTTTCTACCATAGATCTTCAGTAGTTTAATTCATTGAAATTTTGACGTCGGAATTATTTTTTTAATTTTAGCACATCCTGTATATAAAATGTGAATAACACAGGAACCAAATATGTTAGAATTATGAAACAAACTGCATTTTGAAGAGAAAAAGACGGAGAGTATATACCATGTTTAAAATATTCAGTATATTTATTTGTTGAATAAATATATAAAATGCAACCTTTAGAGGTTAGCGGTGCATAGCGACCCCTATATGGGTCGTTGGGCATCAAAGGGTATGTAGACACTGATCATGTTACTTCTGCTTGAGATAGGTTTTCATTCTGTCAAAGCAAGTTTGCGCTAACTACTCGTATAATGTGACTTGCGATGTAGAAATGAGCTCACTGAAGTCCAGTGAACTGTTTAGATTACCAACAAACTGTAGACTTGGGGTTTAAGCTAATGCTGCTTTGCAGCAATATGAGATGTGCTTCAAGGCCACAATAATCTGTTTCAGAACATATTGCAAGATTGTAAACCCGTTGTTACTGTGTGTTGCAGTGTACTATGACGTGGAGAATGTGAAGGACCCAGTTAGCATAGTTATGAACCTGACCGACATCAATTTGTTCCGCATGTGGGAGATCAAGGTGGGGCTACCTGCTCAGATGTTGCGCTAAAAAGTGTTTCGTATATCGTGTCCTTGAGCAGCGTGGCAGCTGTTGTAGAATGTCCCAGCACACACGGGACTTCTGCATGAAAAAGCAGCCTTGCTCAGGGATATATTAATAGCAACATTCTTCATTTCTCTTACCATTAACCTTTTGGTGCCGGAATTATTTTTTTAATTTTAGCACACCCTGTATATAGAATGTGAATAATACAGGAAACAAATACGTTAGAATTATGAAACAAACTGCATTTTGAAGAGAAAAAAAATGGGGAGTATACACCATGTTTAAAATATTCAGTACCTGTATTTGTTGAATAAATATATAAAATGCAACTTTAGAGGTTAGCGGTGCGGTACGACCACTGTAGTTGATATTAGTCGTCAAAAGGTTAATTACAATGCGTATGTTTGAAATAAGTTTGTGGGGGATGCAGGTAAGACACTTTATTCTCGGAGGTACTGTCTTCACAAATTGTGCAGCAACACAAGTGCAGGATGATGGTAGGTTTATGTATCAACACTGTGTGTTGAACAGAAATAGTTTCCGTGGTCAGCGCTGGTTGAGTGTGACAAGGACGTGACTGCCCTTCTCGTTTCTAGTGAGGAAGGTGGAAGCTGTTGAATGATGAAGCTGTTGCTCATCTTAAACATAACTTTTATTTATTTCACTATATGGGAGCAGCAGTAATAGTTCTTGGATATGAATATTTAACATTTTTGCCTATTAATTTATATCTTAAACTTTGTAGAAATTAACCAGTTAAGTGTAAAGTTGTAATTCTGAAGGTAAATAAGATTATTTTTATTGGGGCATTCTTACGAAAAGCAAATATATATTATTGTTTCTATTCATCTGTTGAAATGCTCGTTTTATCGAAAGAATCTTCCTGTTAACAATGATCACACGTGGAACCTGACAAAAACTGTCACCGCTGCTGTATTGTCTTGTGTTATTACGCAAGTCATGCTAGGTATTCAGAACACAAAGAATCAATTGCTCAATACTTGGCTTCTATCCGCCGTGTACAGTCAAGCAACAACCTTCCCTGAGCAAGGTTTTGAATGTTGATTTTGGAGGGTTGTGTTAAAAAATGGCTGTTTAGCCTATAATGTACGAGTATTATTCCACAGTTACATTCATCTTGGCCATGTACAACCATTCGCATGCAGACAGTGTATACTCCATGCTGTGATATTTCATTTCGTGGGTTCCTGTATCCTGTAATATACCTATATGTTTCAGATCACGCAGATTGAGTTCCATGAACGTGCGCCTGCTGGCTGCAGACAGTACCACCAGGGGAGCAACGGTATGTACATCCACAATCTGTTATCATCATTAGCTGAACTGACAATATTTGAAAGGAATAGGCATTAATTAAAGAAAAATTTGAGCTTCTGAAATGTGATGATTATTGTTTTTTAGGATGTGTTGTTGTGTGTAGCTTGGTAGATAGGTATGGACATTTCAGAGTGTTGTGTAGCGTGGTAGATAGATATGGACATTTCGGATTGTTATGCAGCTAGGTAGACAGGTGCAAACATTTCAGATTGTTGTGTAGTTAGGTAGATAGGTATACACACATCAGATTGTTGTGTAGCATGGTAGATATGTACAGACATTTCAGATTGTTGTGTAGCTTGGTAGACAGGTACAAACATTTCAGATTGTTGCGTAGCTAGGTAGATAGGTACATGCATTTCAGATTGTTGTGTAGCGTGGTAGATAGGTACAAACATTTCAGATGAGTGTGCTGCTTCCACGTTCAGAGGAGAAGACTAAGCCAGCAGTTTGTGTGAGAATATTTGTGTCTGTCTATCAAACTATGTAAGTGAGTAAATTAAAAACTTGCAAGTTTTTAACACAAACTTTGATGTAGACAGGTTCAGTACAGCTTTATCATTTTTCAGTAGTCTCAAATCTACCACATCCTTCTGACCCATGCTGATGGCTCTATTATGGTCTCTATTTTTTCCTTGCACATGTAAGATTTTATTAGGCTCATCATATAGGTGACACATTTCACATGGATATAATCTTAATATACACCACCATGGAAACACCAGACCACCTACCAAAGTGTGTTTTCACAAGAGTTACATTTTCCGATCAGTCGTGCTAGCAAAGATTTCAGGCAAGAGTTACAGCAGAGATATATATAGAGGTAAGACAAGAACATTTGTAACAAGCTCTCAGATTTGGTACATGAAACTAAGAGACCTGAATTAGAGCAGTAACAGTTAGACATGATCGCTTGTATAGATATAAGTACTTTTGATTTCCCTTAAACCTTTGAAGCCAGAAGATCACCTCAATGGTACAGGGTGATTCATTTAGAACAAAATCTGAGTATTAAGCTGTAGATCATGAATGGCTGAACAAAATGTGATAATAATGATATGACGCACCTTGTTTCATCTTGAGCAAATTGACATCAAATTGTTGGCAGGAAGTGACCGCCAGTCTGCACCATGCACATCTGGATGTGGCATTGAATGTTGTTGGTAGTATGTCTGAGTATTGTACTTACAAGTTGCCTGATTTCATTTTCAGTGTTTTCTTTTATATGTCAGTTTGTATGTTTTGTTATGGAACATGTGATCCTTAAGGTAGCTCCACATAAAGAAATGAGGGGTTAAAGTCAGGTGATCGCAGTGGAAATCATGCAATACTCCAAGAAACTGGAAATCATTAACATGGATTTTCTTTATATGTGGCATCTTGCACCATCTTGCTGGAAGTAACCTTGTGGGAGTTCCACATCATGTACATTTCAATGAAAATGGAATATATGGTTCTTTGACCACATATGGTGCACTAAACTCCAACTTTCTCTGGAGTCAGTGGTTCTTTATGAATCACATAAGGTTCTCAGAATTTTGTGAATTCACATGATAAGACAGGTGGAACCAGTCTTTATCTGTAAACCATGTGATATCAATGAAAAGGAAAAGGTAAAGCAGTCTTGTTACATGCCTGGAGTGGTGCAGAGGGTTCCAGGAAGTTAAGGTTCCCAGATTTCGGGACAGTGGTGCAGGATGGTGGTAGGTTGTCAACCTTACGCACCGGCCGCCTTTACCCCCAGGAAATACTACTGGTACTCATTTCTGTTAAAGGCTGAGTCGACCCCAGGGCCCTAGTGCGATCAGAAGGATTTTATATAAATGAAAAATCCACTGACACCAGCTGGGATCAAACCAGTGACCTTCTGATTTGTAGCACAATACCTTAGCCACTGTGCTACTGCGGTCCCATGTGATATAAAGTATCACAGGTGAATTGTGAAGGATGTGCTGGAACCATTAGTCAAAACAAACTTGTTTATGTGTATCTGGTTCAAACAGTTGCTGGACTGCTGGCAGTCCGTACGTGTGAAGCTTGGCTTTTTTGTCAGGCATTTGGCATGTGGGATAAAGGTAGCCATATTCATGGGACTGTCTTTGTAAAGATTGTTTGGTAGACTGCTACATTCTGGCAGACACGCCTGCTGTCGTGGCCTCAGGCATCTGCCAGTGGTGTTCGACATGTTCAACCAGAATGGAAGATGTTTTCCCCAATTTTTGTGTGAAATTTTGTATTGTGGACTTGGCTGGCATGTTACATCTGCAAAATGTTTGCCTGTATTCCATCCGCATTACACAGTGTGAGCTGGTAACCCAGTAGTACGCACAAGAAACACATGCTCCTGCAATGTGTACGACATGATACAGCTGTGGTAGGACAGTGACGGACACTCAGGAAATTAAGTTTGCCATATTCTGCCACCTACAGTGAATAAGATGAATGACTGCTACCTGGACTGAACATAAAATATCTGGGAATTTATAAATATTTGCAAGAAAGTCAGTGCTACTGTTTGTGATCGATGGCTAAATACTTCGGCTTCATTGCACATGAGTGACCCTGTACATACAAATTTAGTTCTTGTGCTACAAAAAAACACCTTGCATCTCTTTTACATAGATCAAACAGATAGTGGTGCTTGGAGAACTAATTGCTATTTATTCTGAGAATTATATTAAATCCATAAATGCAGGGTGTGGATAAAATGCAGAGTTCTTGTGGATCATGTGGCACGTGAAGTGACCAGTGTGCTTTGAGTATTGAAGTCATGTGAAGTGCGTGAATAGCTCAGTGTTGGAGGTCTGTCCGTCTTGTTTCAATTGAAATGTGAGATTTATTTGAAATGCTACAGTACTCATACCATTCAGCTGGTCTATTTCTATTTTCTATCATGAATACAGTGAGTTACACAGTAGTAAGGGGACTGCGGTAGCACAGTGGTTAAGGTGCTGTGCTACAAATCGGAAGGTCACTGGTTCGATTCCAGCTGGTGTCAGTGGATTTTTCATTGACTAAAATCCTTCCGATCGCACTATGGCCCTGGGGTCGACTCATCCTCTAACAGAAATGAGTACTAGGAGTATTTCTTGGGGGTAAAGGCGGTCGGTGCGTAAGGCTGACAACCTACCACCATCCTGTGCTGTTGTCATGAAATCTGGGAACCTTAACTTCCTGGAACCCTCTGGGTCCCTCGGGCCTGTAACGGGACTGATTTACCTTTTTACACAGTAGTAAACAGAGCTACTCTGAGTCTTCAGACTTCAATGCTTTGTTGCCTCGCTTTTTAGACCACCCCCCAGTCATCTGAAAACACTGACCCAACACCACAATATAACATCCTGGAAGACCAGTATTTTTTTTGCATGATTTCAGGCTACTTCCATGAATAGCTGAGAACTGAACTCTTCTGGGTTATTACGCAGCCAGTAGTGATAATTTCTTGTCGATGTTTGGGGACAACGTATCGGTCCACACTACTCTCTGCATAATAACTCAGAAGAGTTAAGTTCTTGGTATCATATTACAAAAAACCTCTTTGGAAGCCTCTAATCTTGCAGAGTTACGGGAGTTGAAGTTTCCAATTGCAGGAACCATACAGACGATGAACTTTGCTGTTAATGGCCGTCACTTGGCAGACCAAGACTACACAATCTGTATGCGGCAAGAAGAAGGTAAGAATGATCACTGCAGGGGTTATTAATTGGAAGAAGCCTTTGCACAATTCTGTTTAGGATATGTGGGCCGGGTAGCTCAGTCGGTATAGCGACTGACTAGAGGCTGGACGGTCCAGGATCGAATCCAGGTGGGGACGAGATTTTCCACCCGTCCAGACCGGTCCTGGGGCCCACCCAGCCTCCTGTAAAATGGGTATCGGATCTTTCCCGGGGGTAAAGTGCGGCCAGGGCATGCTGCTGACCACTCACCCCCTTCTAGTGCCACAGTCATGGAAGAGTAGAGCTACCTCTACCCACCCTCTGGACCACATCAGGCCTGTAACGGGATCACACTACCTTTTATTAACAGTGATATGAGAGAAACTAAAGAAGGTACTGAGGTGGACTGGTTCCTATGACAAGGTTTTGTTGTATTATGATGCTGCAAGTTAATAATGATTTGCTGGAGAGGGTATAAATTCGGTTAGATTGCACAGAGCAAAGTAACACTGTCATTTATACTTCATACACCTGAAACAGCAAATGCACATGCATTGTTGTGGCCGGAAGTATCAGGTGATCTGTAAAGCAGCCAGATAGTTGAATGTCCACATGAGTGTTAATGACAGGGAACAGTGTCATACTGACAGTTAATGATGGTGAATGAGTAATGCTGGACAGGTTTGTGTGCTGTTAAGCTGAAGTAAGGTATTCTTGAATGAATGAGCTTGAATAACTCCAATTTAAATTGTTGATATAAGATCATAATTTCAATATTATTTTCTAAAATAGAAGCTAATTTTGGTTACTAAATAAATGAATAGTAATGGGTGTTTTTAAAGTAGTTTCATGGCTTAGTATATATCAAATTTAATAACTTTTTATACAGTCATGTGCTGCATAATGATGTTTCGGTCATTGACAGACCGCATATACGAAGGCGGTCCCGTAATATTATAATATTATAATACTTACCATTGTGTTACAATTGCCTACAGTATTCAGTACAGTAACATGCTGTACAGGTTTGTAGCCTAGGAGCAGTAGGCTATACCATATAGACTAGGTGTGTAGTAGGCTATACTATCTAGGTTTGTGTAAGTACACTCTATGACGATCGCATAATGACGAAATCGCCTAACAACGCATTTCTCGTAACGTATCTCTGTTGTTAAGCGACACACAACTGTATTGCTCCGTATTTAACAGTTTCCTAGAAGCTGGACTGTCATGAGCAAAACACATCAGGTATATAATACACAAGTGACACGCATAACCTTCTGCGCTACAATGGTTATTGAGCATAATGTGACGTATGTTTCAGGAATGTGTTCGATAGCATATGAACCATGTGATGAGAATTCCTTCAAGATTGGACCTCCATTGTTTTCAGGTGAGAATGGAATCAGCATGTTGAAACAGAGATGTGGATACTTTGTGCTAGTAACTGAAATAAATGGTGTGTCCACACAGATTCTGGGTCAGGAGACGGTGCGGTGGGAAGCAGCCGAGAATGTGATGACAAGATTGTGATGCCATGCGACTCGGAGGAATTTATTACAGTGAGGTTGATTTTACTTTCAGCAGTAAATTCTCTTTAGAAATGAGCAGCTTATGACATTTAGGGCACATTGTGTCAGCATTGGTTAATGAAATAACTGCATGTAAATTGTGAAATCAACTTCATTCAACTTGTTTATTAAAATACACTCTGTGGTGTGTTAATTGGCTGTCTTCAGGAAATGACTGTTGCAGCATTATACACCAGGTTTTGTTCTTCAAAGAACTGATTTTGTAGAAGTTCTCTGGACAGTTTAAAATGTATAATGTTGCCGGTAGGTACCGCCAAGTCTAAAGTGTGATGGTACCAGACATAGTATGTAAGGTGGTGTACAACAGAACCAAAGCGTTCGAATTTTTATGTTTTACTGACCGTGCATCTCAGTATAATCTTAGCAATTAACCAAATTGATGCACAAAATCTTGTTTTATAATAAGTTTATTATATGCCTCTACATGTTTTGAGCACTATGTGTTCATCATCAGGAGGTCAAAATTGTGTTATACAGCATCTGGTATCATCACACCTGTAGGTGGCCGTCCTGTGCGTGGCTTGAGCGAAGACTTCTTTGCTCTTCGCTCAACCTGTGCACGGGACGGCAACGTACAGAGTGTGATGATACCAGATGCTTTATAATAAAATTCTGACCTCCTGATGATGAGCACATAGTGCTCAAAACATGTAGAGGCATATAATAATCTTGTTATAAAACAAGATTTTGTGCATGAAGTTGGTTAATTGCTAAGATCAAAGTGTTCGAAGTTTTCTGGGCCCCAAGCCCCAAGTGTTATAAGCATGTGGCTGTTGTTATAAGTTCCATACATTTTTCGATGTGTTGCTTTTCTATGCCTTACAGACATTACAGTTACTTACAGCAGATGTGTTTTGATGAAAGACTCAAATAAGTCTGCCTAGTTTGAAGATAAACCTAGATTAAAGTGTGTTAAGTTTCTGAGAGATATGACTACATTTCAAAGCAAAGAATAGCTTCAGGACTTTTATTATTACTACTACTACTACTACTACTACTTACTGCAATTCAGTTGTCACTCGGTGGCAGTATTCCTTACACTAGTACAGATGAAACAAACAAGAATAAATATACGTAAACAAAACAATACAAAAACACAGTACAAACAGTATGAAACAGTATATACAGGTACACAAGGTAAATACATGTTAACACATAGGTAAATAGAAGTTGTCACCTGTAGCTAAATAGACAAGGCTGGAGACGTGTATTTGACCGAAACATAATATCCTAGTTCAATAGTCAATATGAGTGTAACAGTTGTTGTAGGTGCATTTACAAAATTGCAAGAAGTGACTGCTAGCTGCATTGTGTGTGTGTGGTGTGTGGGTGTGTGTGTGTGGTGTGTGGGTGGGTGTGTGTGTGTGTGTGTGTGTGTGTGTGTGTGTGTGGTGTGGGTGTGTCTGTGTGTGGTGTGTGTGTGTCTGGTATGTGTGTGTGGTGTGGGTGTGTGTGTGTCTGTGTGTGGTGTGGTGTGGGTGTGGGTGTGTCTGTGTGTGGTGTGTGTGTCCTTATGTATGTCTACATGGAACATGGCTCCCAATTGACGGATTTTCATGAGATTTGATATGTCGGTACATCTTGAAAATCTGTTTGGGGGGGGGGGGAACAGGTGCTTTACGTGAAGACCGATATATGTACATTTATGTTAAAATCTTCCTGATTTCTTCTTAGAATGAGAAATTTTTCAAGCAAAATTTGTAGAGAAAATCAAAACACACATTTTGTGTTAAATAACTTTTTTTTTTTTTTACAAAAATTATGGCATTTATGAGATAATGTGGAAGAACTTGGTTAGAACTAGACAGGCCACAGATGACAGTATAATATGGCACATGCTCTGTGCATGCTGTTTGTAACTAAGGCTACAAATACACACTCAGCACATTTAATACTTATTGCTTCTCGGCAGCAACAATGGTTATATGAATAAGCCTCATTATAGTAGAGGTAAAGCTCCACTCGTTCTTAACCTTGCCACTAGGTGAAGGTGAGGGGTTAACTTAATGCTTTGGCTGCGTTGTGCCTGGCACAGAACCGTGGTGGGTCTCAGAACAGGTCTGGACATTTCAGAGAAAAGAAAATTCTCCAAAACCTACCAGACTCAAACCTAAGACCATCTGGTTTGTAGCACAGTCGCTATACTGACTGCACCACTCTGAGTGCTGTTCTAAAACGGAAGGTATCATAAACTGTGTCATTATGTTCACAGCCTGAATCCGGTGGCCCTGGGGTCTGTGACCTGCTGCACTGTGGCAGTTCATTCTGTAGCCAGGGAGAGACACCCTGCCGCATTGAGAGTGAGTAAGAGCCACTTTGTTAACATGTGGATGTAGGCAGGTGTACGTCACTTTTACTGTGGCTTATTTTTTCCAGGTAGCACAACTCCATTCAACATCCGGGTACAGTTTGGTCCAGGCACCAGAGAGGAGTCACCAGATGACAACCTCGGCATGTGTCTGCGTTACGAACAGTTACCATGTTACATATGACAGTGACTTGAACACACATCTGTTTAGTGCTCTCAAGCTGTGTTCCTGAACTGAAGAAGTGTGATATTTATTTGCAGTATGCAATATTTTCTGTGTGCGCACAATTACTTCTGTGTGGCAGAACGTGTACCGGTGAATCACAGTTCTGCTGTGGCCAAGCGGTCTGTTTCACACACCAGGAGCCTTAGCTACAAAGGGGCTATGAAACGTTTTATTTTGGTGCCACTGAAAATGTGCGATGCTTATGTATGAACTGATAGGACAAGGCTGTGTTAATTTGAAAGTGCTGAATTCAGTAAACATACTGCTTTGTAAATATCATTAACATTCATCAGCAGTTGTTTTGAACTTTATAAATAACTTATTTACTGTTGTTAATATATTGGTTTTTTTTGGGGGGGGGGATCATGCAATTTTATTAATATTAAGGTGACCCCAGAATACAAGCAGTTTATGAACAGTGTGCTGTATGATCAGTTGTTTGTTGTGAACTGTGTCGTGAACAGAACACATAAAACTATTTTGTGGTATAAATATCATAATTTGTTACTTCAGTATGCATGAATGGCTGTACATAAAATTTGATAATGACAGCTTTTTTAATAACTGGCTTTTCAATCTCAAATTAGGGCGGAGAAGACCGTATAATGTGGAGTTCCAAATGTATGCTTTACTAAACATCAGAATTATTACATCCAGCAGGTTGCAATGGGCAAAGCATGTAGCATATGTGAGAGTGGTGAGTAATGCATAACAAATTTTCATTGGAAAACCATAATGACTTGTATGACCTGGGCATAGGCAGGAGGATAGCATTGACTGTTCAGAGACGCTGTGATTTAAATTCCAACTGCCCTCCAGGATGGAAGATTTTTAAATTTAAATGAACCCAAAATACAGTAATGCAGTTTGGTGCACTGAGGGGAGTGCTGAAGGGTTCAAATGGATTTTCAAGAATTAGAACAGGAGGGTATCAGTAGGATTAATCTGGCTTGGGTAAGGACTGACTAACCTTAAAGTTTCTGTAAAAGGCAGGGGAGGTGTATGACAGGTGAGCAACTGTTAGCTTGCAGAGAATGATTACTGGGTGTGGCCAGTTTGTTTGACCAATTTAGATATTTGTATATGTTGTACAGTGTGAACCGCATGGTGTAATAAGTTGTTACCACACTGTAGCGTTGAAAAGACGGTTTGGAATATTCTGCTTATGTACTGAAGCACTGGTCTTGCTTATGAGGGGTCAACATGGTGTACTTTTGTCAACATGGTGATGAAGTTTGCCTTCATAAAGGACAGGGAATTTCTGTACCAGATGAGCAACTGTCACCTTCAGAAGGAGTCAGCTGCTTGGAGTCGGTTCTTTGTTGATTCACAGATACACCGTGTAGACAAGTCAGTGTAAAGCATGTTTGGAAATGTTCACAGAACGTAACTCTTCTGGTGTGTTTGTTGTGTTATTCTGCCTGGATGTTAAATTACTGAATATTTTCTGGAAAAACACTCAGTATTTTAACACACACATTATGATTTCTTTGTATCTTAGCAACAGATGTACAATTAATAATTTGCGAACAGTGACACTTGATGCTTAACTGTTTCTTTGGCCTCAACACATGCCTTACACAGAGCACAGTCTGTCTCATTCATAAAGACAATCGTGGCAAGATTTCATAAATACAGGGTGGCACAAAAGGCCCTTGACACTTGGTGCCCTCTATATATTGATCTTAAAGTCTGCTTGTAACTGAATTGGAATGTTTTGTCTAACTTAACTAAAAATGGCGAATTTTGAACTTGACAGAAATCTTTCTGATGGCAGTTGCGGTTTTCCACATGGTCTCACAGACACACAAGACACAACAAACCTGTTGCTTTTCTAAATAATTTTTTTTAACATGCCTAAAATGGTATCTTTAGGATTATGCAACGATACTTGGACTTTCGGGTCAGAAATTATCGTGGACTAAGTGTTTGAGAGTGCCCTGTGGCCAGCCACATGTTAAACATACTCTGGTTGAGTTTGAAACTCCGAAAATCAGAAAACAGGGTTCCTAGATCCTTCCTTAATATTCTAGGCATGAACTGGTGACAGTCTGGTCACATGCTACAGATTAGCATGGAATTGAAAGAGAGGTGCCCAGTTTATTGTACTGTGCATATAAATTACCAAGCGTAGAAATGCATCATTTTGTTCCTATCTTTTCACAAAATTTCTGCAGCTGGCCAGCCATGTGCTTGCTACCAGTCTGTCACATGTCACTGTTACCGAGGGGACATGCGTCACGCTCCTCAGACAGCAGACATCTCGACCCGAACACAGAAAATCTATCCTGGCTGTCCAGCTAAAATTCCTCCCATAGTGACCAGCATCAGTGGCAGTAGGGTATGCTAGTCAGTGGCGTACACCAGAAGCTTGACAGCACAATGTGTTTTCTGACAGACACTGCTTTGCTTTGAGTGAGAAGCCACCAATTAAATCAGTGCTTCTGAACCTTTTTTAATCAAGACACAGAGTAGTTCTGTTGCAGATTTGTGCTACACATTTTAGTTTTCATTTATGTGTGCTGTTGTGTCATGAAGGATTATGAATGTGGTAATGAACATTCGGGTTCCATAAAATGTGGGGAATTTCTTGACTAGCTGAAAACCCGTTAGCTTCTCAAGAAGGACTGTGCTCCATGGAATTAGAAAGTAAGCTGTGTCATGGATATCATACATGACTGTTACTAAGTACAAAAATATAAAATATACATAAAATAGATAAATATCGAACACTACAGATGCTGTCTACCTATCTACACAGTACTTTGCATGACATCACAGAATGAAGGTCCATATCTATATCCCATAAACATGCCTTCCTGTTCTTCATGCCATACAGAT